>Ga0213837_1000795_pt1 | contig 23994 bp, 15 predicted proteins | sample SWPATP12_FD_160572 | JGI IMG/M metagenome (GOLD analysis project Ga0213837, IMG submission 160572) | Coastal seawater microbial communities from Marineland, Florida, United States - SWPA TP1 #2 | ecosystem: Environmental > Aquatic > Marine > Coastal | place: USA: Florida | collected 2016-08-06
GCTGCGGCGGAAGCTCCAGGCTGCGGCTGCCAGCGCCGCAAGCCCCACGACGGCCTTGATGACCACCACGGGATCCAGCCCGCCGGAAAAATAGACTCCCCTTCGCCAGGAAACGACACTTGCCAGTGTTAACAGCCACACGATGTACGGCGCGGCGCTTCTCCGCGGCTCGAGGGCGCCGGGCAGCGGCGGCATCACCGGTACTCGTGGACTCTTTGCAGCTCAAACTGCAGATCGGTATCGCGGAAGTCGCCCGACCGCCATCCGTCGGTGACGGGCACGCGCCGGGAACCCGGCACCGACGTCATGACGACACCGAGGGGCCGGAGCCCGAATGCCTTCACTTCGGCCAGCAGGCGGGCGAGGTCGCGCTTGCGGGTTGTCCCGTGCTCCACAGCCAGCAGAACACCGCCCGCAGATGGAGCCACCATCGCGAGACTCAGTGCAGCCGAACGCGGACCGGCCTCCGCCAGAATCACGTCAAAGCTTTCGCGGAGCCTGTTGGCCACCATGGGGAACCGCTTTTGCGTGACGAATTCGCTGGGTGCCGCAGCCTTGGAGCCAGCCGGCAGGATCTGGAATTGGCCGTCGGCACTCGCGGTAAGGGCCTCGACCAGCTCACACTTCTCGCTGAGCAGATCTGCTAGGCCACGGGTACCGGACGGCAGCGCAGCGTCGTCCGGTGAGCTGGCCGGCGGCTCCGATTCCAGCAGGCAGACGGCTCTGCCAGTGCTGGCGAGGGTCGCGGCCAGTTCCTGCCGCAACGAGTACTGCGCCTGCCAATCGAGTTCCGAGACGAGGACCAACAAGTTCGGCAGCCGGCCGCCGGCAACAAGCTGCAGGTTAGTTACCAGATCCTGGTGGGACCGGGTCTCATCCTGGGCGGACCGGCGCCGGGACGGGATGACCGTTTGGCGGCGGCCTTTGCGGTTCAACACACCGAGGACCGGCAGGTCGCTGGCCGCTCGAACGTCATCGGCAGTGCGGATCCGTTGGCCGAACCGCTTGCCAAGAACCGCCGTCGCGAGCCCCAGCGAGAGTCCTACCAGGACCCCCAGCGCGCCGTTCAGCGGCAGGCTTGGAGAGGTCCTGCTCGACGGCGGGGAGGCGGGAACCGTCTGCACAAGCGAGACGGCGGAAGTAGCTTCGCCTTTGGCCGTCTCCAATACCCCGACCTGCACGGCCAGGTTCTTGGCCACCGCGTTGGCCACTGCGGCCGCCTGTTCGGCGGAGCTGTCCTCGGCCTGCACCTTCAGGAAGAACGTATTGGTCGGGTTGGTGGCCGAGACACGCGCCTGCAGGTCTTCCAGCGAACCGCCCAGTTTGAGCTCCGCCATGACGGGCAGGAGCACATCGGGGCTCTGTACGACGGCGGGATACGACTTCACCCGTTGAAGGCCGAACTGGGAACGCTCGTAAAGGGAACCTGTCTTGGAATCAACCTTGAGAAAGAGAGTCGCTTCTCCGGTGTAGGTCGGCGGGATGCGCTGAGTAATGAGCCCCGCCAGCCCTCCTCCGACCAGGGTGCAGACCAGGATCAACAGCCAGCGTTCCCGAAAAGCCTTCAAATAGTCGGATAGCTCCATGAGATTTTCCCGATCGCAGTTCCCGTCCCACTGGGGTTTGTAGTACATAGCATTACATCCAAACTAGTAATTGACGAGGAAAAGTGCGCAGAAACCGCCAGGCTACGCTTTAGCAAATGCCCGTACTTCCCGGAACCACTTCGGGAGGGCCAGTCCGAGAAATACGATGTTCGCGATTAGTAGTGCGGCATAGACGGTGATGAATGCCTGCGGCAGCCAAAGCAGGCCGAACACCACGATCATCAGGCCATAGTCCGTGGGGACAACAGCCAGTGAATACCACACGGACGAGCGCCCCTCCCCCTGCAGGAACATCGCTGAGCTGCCGCGGTGCTGGCGGCGCAACTGGTCCGTCAGGATGACCGCAAAAAAGAACACGGACGACACGACGGTGTACGCCAGGGGAACCAGATACCAGGCAGCGTCCAACTTGTAGAACTGCCACCAGCACAAGAGGACCGCTATGTGCAGGAGATTGGCTTTGAAAGCATCGACCACATGATCCAGCCATTCGCCGGCGAAGGTACCCCCGCCGCGCAAGCGGGCCAGTTGCCCGTCGGCTGAGTCGAGCGCGTACCCGACCATGAGCAGGAAAACCGCGGCAAGAGACGTAAATGCCCGGGGAGGCGTGGCGGCCACAATCAGCAAGCCGAAGAATGTCAGGCCCGCGCTTATCGCCGTCACTTGATTCGGCGTCATCTTCCAGGCATATGCCAGCGCGGCGAGGGGCCTTCCCAGCGGACGATTAATGTACCGGGAGTATGCCGGAGCACCTTTCGTGGTTTTCTGTGCCGCCCTCAGCGTCTCTAAAGCGACCCTGAAAACCTGGATGGAGCCCAGGCGGGAAATGTTCAGTGCATTCGACATTCCGGTCCTTCCTTGGATAAACAATTCACCGTTCTTCCGGCGGCAACTCAGCTCCCCGGGGGCCGAGGCCTCAGGCGGTCTTGCCCGCCTGAGGCCTCGGCTGGATAGCATCCCGGGCTATTGGTCCGCGCTCTCCCCGGCCCACCAGTTGTCCCACGAGGCGACGACTGGTGCCACGGTTGCGGACCCGGAGAGGTAGGAGAACAGTCCGACGGAGCCTGCTACCTGTAGGCCGGCAGTGGAGTCGGTGCCCGTCTTCGTCCAGGTCGCGGGCTCCGGAGTGCCCGCCTTCCAGACCTTGGCTTTCACCGTCGTCGGGGATGTTCCCGTTACCTGCACCCGAATGTTCAGGACGTCTCCGACTTGGTAGGTGAGCCCTGAGACCACCGACTCGGCCGCCACCATGGTGCCGACCCCGGAGGTGTTCACACGGAACAGGCCCAGGGTGACTCCCCCGTTTGCCAGCAGGTTGACCTTGGCGCGGTAGTCGCCTTGCCCGTCGACGCTGCGGCCAATGACGGACAGATTGATTCCGCCGCCGGTCGGGGCCTTGTCCACTCCGGCGGCCACCCGAATCTCGGCGTCAGTCTGGCTTACCGACTTCTGGAAGATGGAAGGGCCCGATCCCGGACCCGCCATGCGGATGTTCCCCTTTCCATTGGTGACCGAGAAGTTGCTGGCGCTGGAAGTGCTAGTCCAGGCGCCGCCCTGGTCAGCGGAACCGAAGCCGCCGGTGACGGTCCGGGAGAACGTATCCTGCGAGAAGCTCCGCTGCGTCACCACCACCTGGGCAGTCTTGGTGGAGCTTGCCCCCTGGTCATCGGTGGCCGTGAGGCGGACGGTAAACGTTCCGGGCTTCCCGTAACGGTGCGACGCCGTCACTCCCGTGCCGGTTGCCCCGTCACCGAAGTCCCAGGCGTAGCCGGCGACCGATCCGTCGGAATCAGTCGACGTAGAGCCGTCGAAGGAAACCTGCAGGCTGCCTGCCGAATTGGTGAAGGCCGCCACCGGAGGGGTGTTCGGCGCCGCAGTGGCCGTGACCCGGTGCGTGACCGAGTTGGTCGCCCCGGAGTTGTCGGTCACCGTAAGCACGGCGTCGTAGTCGCCCGCGGTTGCATAGCTGTGGGTCGCCGTGGCGCCCGTCCCCGTCGCGCCGTCCCCGTACGCCCACTCGTAGCTGCTGATGGTCCCGTCCGAATCGGTGGAAGCCGATCCGTCGAAGCTGACCTTCAAGTTCTGCACCTGGGACGTGAATGCCGCCACCGGGGCTGCGTTCGCGGGCGCTGAGGCCGTCACCTTATGGACGATGAAGTCCGTTGCTCCCTTGTTGTCAGTGACAGTCAGAGTGACCGAGTAATCGCCGGCGCTGACGTAGTTGTGATTCGCCGTCGCCCCCGTTGCCCCGGTTCCGTCGCCGAAGTCCCACGCGTAGGCGGCGATCGTGCCGTCCGGATCGGATGAGGCTGCGCCGTCGAACTGTCCGCTCAGCCCGTTGACCACACTCGTGAACGAGGCGACCGGCGGCGCATTTGGCGGTGGGGCGGCTGTCACTGTGACCGCGTGGACCACGGCGTCCCGGGCACCCTTGTTGTCGGTGACCGTCAGGGTGACGTTGTACGTTCCCGCCGCGCCGTAGGCATGCGCGGGCGCGGCCCCGGTTGCGGTTGACCCGTCGCCGAAGTCCCACGCGTACGCGTCGATCGTTCCGTCCGGGTCGGACGACGCCGATCCGTCGAAGACGGCCCGGCGATCGGTCGTGGTGAACGAGTAGGCCGCCGTCGGTGCCCTGTTGGGTGCAGGGGCGACCGTGACGTCGTGGGCGATCCGTGCCTGGCCGCCGCGGTCATCGGTCACCGTCAGCGTGACGGTGTATGTCCCGGCAGCCGCGTAGCTGCGGTGGGCGGTTACCCCGGTGCCGGTTGAGCCGTCACCGAAGTCCCAGCTGTAGTCCACGATCTGCCCGTCGGAGTCGCTTGAAGCCGAGGCGTCAAAGGATCCGTCTAGGCCCTGGGTGGCCGGGGTGAAGGCAGCGGTGGGCAGCACGTTTGGCGGCCGTTCCACGGTCACCTCCCGGGTGGTGGTGCTGGTCCCGGCCCGGTTGTCCGTCACGGTCAGCGTCACGGTGTACTTACCCGGATTCAGGTAGGTGTACTCCGTGTTCACTCCCGTCGCTGTGTGCCCGTCACCGAAGTTCCAGGCGTAGTTCACCAAGGTGCCGTCCGGATCGTGGGACGCCGCTGCATCCACGGATACCTTGAGGTTCGCCACCGAAGCGGTGAAATCCGCCGACGGCAGCTGGTTAGGCGGTTCCGTGACAGTTACGTCGTGGGAGACAGTAGATTTCCCGCCGCGGTTGTCGGTAACCGTCAGCTTGACGACGTACGTGGAGGCAGCTGTGTAGCTGTGCGTTGCCGTGGCCCCGGAGCCCAACTGGCCGTCACCGAAGTCCCAGGCGTAGTCCACAATCTGGCCGTCAGGGTCGCTGGACTGGGTGCCGTCCACGGTGACGTTCAGGTTGTCGCCTGTCGAGGTGAACCCGGCGACCGGCAGGACGTTGGCCGGTGCGGCCAGGTTGTAGTGGGCAGCCACCCGATCCGCGCTCAGCGCCTTCGAGTACACCGCTACTTCGTCGATGGTGCCCTCGAAGTAGGGGCTGGATGATCCCCAGGTCGTGTCCCCGCCGACGCGCCAGTAGCCGGTGTAGGGCTGGGCTTGCGTCTGCGGGTTGGTTCCCACCAGGGCGCCATCGAGGAACAGCTTCATCCCGTCACTGGACTGCTCGGCGACCATGTGATGCCATTTGCCGTCGTTGTAGGCGACCGGGGTGATGATCAGGTTCGGCTGGCCTGTCCAGACCCCGAAGGCGAGAGTGCCGTCGTCCTGCATGTAGACGTGGCGGTCGTAGTTACTGGACAATCCCGTGTTGCTGTTGCCGAAGCCGATGATCTTGCCGCCCCGGGTGGTGGTCGTCTTGAACCACGACTCGAGGGAGTAGCTCGTCGGATTGGTGAGCGAGCTTTGGCCGGCGACTGCTCCGTCCTGGCCGTTGAAGCTGGCCGCTGTTCCGCTGTATCCCGGGATCACGCCGGTAGCGCCCTTAGTTACGCCGCCCTGGTAGGTGCCGTTGTTGCTGGACTGGCTCGAGTCCGCAGCCACGTTGCCCGCCGACTCGTCCAGCCGCCAGTAGAGATCCGGCTGGTCGGACGTTACGGACGTTCCGTAGGCATCCGTCGGCGCCGGGGGAAGGCTCGATTCCCGGCCGCTTGCAGTGAAGTGCGAGAGGACCGTCTGCCGGGAAAGCACCGTCGGGTAGATGGCAACATCGTCGATGGCACCGGCGAAGTAGGAGCTGTCCGGCTGGTTGGGCCAGCCTCCGAGGTTGTCGCCGCCGATACGCCAGTAGCCGCTGTAGGCCTGGCCGGAGGTGACGTCGCTCCTTTGACCCGCGGGGACCCCGTCGATGAACAGGTGCATGCCGTCAGCGCCCAGGCTGGCGGTGACTTGGTGCCACTGTCCGTCGTTGTAGGTGTTGCTGGTGCTCAGTGTCTGGACCCCTCCGGGGTAGACACCAAACCAGATATGCCCTGCGTTATCCATGTAGATGTGACGGTCGTAGCTCCCCGAGTTTCCGGTTGCCGAGGCGCCAAAGCCGAGAATCTTTCCGCCCCGCGTGCTGGTGGTGTTGAACCATGCTTCCGCCGTGAACGTGTCGGGCCCCGGAGCGGCGCCCCGCGTGGCAGCGAACCCGGCGCCGGAACCGTCGAAGTTCGACGCCGCGTCGTTGGGAATGGCGCCCGCCGCACCGCGAGTGACTCCGGTGCCGGCGTCGGCATCCGCGAAGGAGGCGTTGTCGAAGACGACGGACCCGGTGGGCTCATTCAGCGGCCAGTAGTTCGTGGCCCCGTCGGCGATGATCTTCCGGGCGTAGGCGCTGGGCGTGGCCGAGGAAACTACGACCGCATCCGACCGGCTGCCCGTGTAATTGTTGCCCGACGGGTCTTTCACCCGGACGCGGTAGGTGTGGCTGGAGCCCGGAACGAGGCCGGTGTCCGTGAACCCTAGCTGAGGCAGCGCCCACCACGGTGATTTGGCGTCGATGCTGAACACCGGGACCGTGCCGTTGTCGCGCAGGACTTCGTAGGTCAGAGTGCCGTCGTCGATATCCGAGGTACCGGTCCAGGCAACCCGGGTTGTCCCCGAGTTGAGGGACAGAACGGAAGGCTTCATCGGGCTGTAGGCCGGTCCCACCTTGTTGGGGGCGACGGATCGCTTCGCGAAGGTGGCGAGGCCCTGCTGGTTCTGCCCGTTTACCCGCGTGAATTCACCACCCATGACGAGGTAGGTTCCGTTGTTGGCCAGCGCCCAGCCGCCCTGGTACATGCCCGTGTAGCTGCCGGCGTTGACTTCGGGGTACCACGGCAACTGCGTGGGTACGGGCTGATAGGCGTAGTTCATGTTTGACCCGGGCGCGCCCTGGTCAGTACCGGTGGCGAAGGTCGTGTCGGCCGTGGCCCGCTTCCAGATCTGCGGGTCGTGGTCGGCGAACGTGCCAACCGACGTGCAGTCGTGGGCATGGCCCACGGAGTACATGACCTGGTCCATGACGGACACACCGTATGTGGCGCCGTAGCAGTTGTTCAGCCAGAGCAGGTCGCCGGTAGCGAAGTCAGCGGCGAACCGGCCGTCGAACCAGTGCCCGCCCTCGCCGTCTGCGCTGGCGTAGACCACGCCGCCGACCAGGGACAGTTCGGTGACTCCGGAACGGTTGGTGTCCTGCCGCGTTGGAATGGGGCGGCTGGTCCAGGGAAGCAGCCCGCCGCTGGCGCCATCGACGGCCCCGATGCCGACGATGGGCGAACCGTTGAGCTGCTGGAAGCGGCCGCCGACGACGACCCTGCTGCCGTCCGGTGCGGCCACGACGGCCTCTACGATGTCGTCGGACGCGGGATTCCAAGGCAGCAGTGCGCCCGCGGCGGTGGTGAACGATGCCATGTTGCGGCGGGTCGCGCCGCCGGCAACACCGAATGATCCGACCACATAGACCGCGGTGTTGCTCGCCGCGACGTTCCAGACCGACCCATTGACGGTCGGCTTGAAGTTGGGGTCGAGCGCGCCGGTGGCGGCGTCAAAGGCCGCAACTTTGCCGCGCGTGCTGCCCGAGACGGTGGTGAAGTCGCCGCCCAGGTAGATCTTCTTTTCATCGGGCGAGACTTTGATGGTCCGGGCCTGGGCGTTCAGGTTTGGGTTCCAGGGCAGGATTGCCCCCGTCAGGATGTTGAACGCCATCGCATTGTTCCGGGTGACTTCGTTGGTACCCGCCGCGGAGCCCGACGGGCGGGCCTTGGTGAAGCTGCCCACCGCGTAGGCCGTGTTGCCGATGACCGCCGTCTTCCATACGACGCCGTTGATCTGTGGGGTGGGCAGTACATCGCCGCTTACTGTTGGTGGGAGTTGGGGTGGCGGTGGGGGGTTGTCCGCTGCGGCCGCGGCACCGGCGCTGAAGAAGGCAGCGATGACGACGGCTGCGGTTGCGCCCGCGAGGCCCCGGATGGAACGTCGGAAGCCGATATCGCCCGCCTTCCTGGCCGATGCCCCCCTGAACGAGTGTTCCTGCGCTGGATACTTGCTGCTATGCACGATGTGCCACCTTTCGAGACCGCGGATAGTGAACTGCTGCCTGTGATTGAATTTCGGAAGTAAGCAAGGGCCGGATGAGCAACCCGCGTATGAGGGGCCCTCCCAGCAAGGAGCCCACCGCCATCAGCGCCGGAACCAAGGTGTATCCAGCTGTGAAGGCGACGAAAGTTCCGGCCAGCAAGAGGGATACAACGGAGTCCGCTAGGCGCAGGCCGAGGACGCCAGCCTGTTTTCCCCGGACGGCGGCTAGGGCACCGTACGGCGTTACTGCAGCCACGGAGGTGGCGTAGGCGATCCACCCGAGGACGGCCGCGGCATCGGGCTGCTGCCCGGCCACCAACCTGCCGATGCTGGGCAGCGAAGCCATGGCGATGATGCCGGCTCCCAGCGCGACGACGGTCAGGACGGCCACACCCCGGTCTGCCCTCCGCAGCAGGACCTTCATCGGAACGGCGTGTTCCCGGGCGAAGGCTGCAAAGAGGTACGAAGATGCCCCGCTGACCATCAACATGATCGGCGCGACGTAGATCCGCGCGACCTCTAGGTGACCGGTCGCGGCCAGTCCGGCCATAAGGGTGACCGTGACCCGGACAGCCGTCAGCAGTGCGGGACGGACGGCCTGCTGGAGGGACCGCCAGATCCCGTACCGTGCCACCTCCGGGGAAAACTTCCGGGCCCTGACAACGAGGTAGCGGTCGCTTTTCGGGAGGAGCGCGATCCCGACCGCGAGCGCCGCCAGTTGCCCCCAGATCAGGGCCGCGAAGAAGGATGTCAGGCCAAGCGGACCGGCAGTTGCGGCCAAGCCCAAGGCCGCCAAGGCCCCCACAAGCCCGAACAGGTCGACCAGCACGATCTTCCAGAACAGGAGATGCGCCATGAGCAGCCGCCTCACCGTGTCCTCGAGGACGAAGGCGATGATCGCGCCCCCGAAGATCCAGGCTCCGGACGGCGCCAGCAAACCCGAAGCCAGCGCGACCACGGCGCCGCACAGGCCGGTCCCAAGGCTGAGGCCGAGGCACCAGAGCTGAAGGGTGAACCTGATCGACGAGTCGTGGCGGTCCAGTACGGTCAGGGTGTCGCCCACGAAACCGCTCACGATCGCGGTGATCAAAAGAATGACGCCGTACAAGATGGCGAATTGCCCCAGGCCATCGAGCCCGAGAGTCCTCACCGCCAGAAGCTGCAGTCCAAAGCTTGCGAGCGCCTGGGAGCCTTGGGCCGCGACACCGCCCACCATCCCCCGGCCGCCGGTGGCAGCCGAGGTTTTTTGCTGGACCTTGTGACTGCCCACTACCGTGGCAGGTTTCCGCTGAGGGCAGCCGGCGTGTGGGCGCCGTCGATGTCTACGAAAAGCGTTCCGGCATCCGCGTCTTTCGGGATCAGGAATGCGTATCCACGGACCTGACTTTCACCGGCCTTGATGATGCCGCCAAAGTCGGCCTCGTCAGCGCCGTCGTAGAGCGGCGCAGCTGCAATATTTTGCCCTCCGTACCGCAGGGTAACGACGACGTTGGATACCGCCAGGTCCTTGCTGGCGCCGTTCTGAATGGTCACATCCATGTGCACGAAGGGCGCCCCCGTTATTGAACCTGGGCCAGTGGCCGTCACCACACCGCCGCGCAGGCCGCCCACGGACACCACCACTCCGTCGTCGTATTTTGCCGGCGAAGTCCCGAAACCGCCCGCAACGGCTTTGGCCTTTGCCGCAGCAGGCTTTTCGTTGTCCCGCTTAACCACGGGTGCCCCCTTGGAACCATCGACGAATCCCGGGCCGCCTGGCGGCAACGTCGGTCCTTCCGCCGTGGGCTTGGGGTCACTGGCTCCGGCGTCTGAGTGCGACACGGTACCGGCCTGCCCGACACCCAACGTGGAGGGAGCGTTGCAGCCCGACAAGAGGGCGATGCTTGCGGTAGCTCCTACGACGGCAGCGAGGACTTTCCTCGTCAGCGGGCCGCCTCTTGAACTCCTATAAGCGAAGGTTGGCTGTACCGCCGGGCTTTGGTGCATTGGGACCTCCATAAGCGCACTACTGGAAACGGGCAGAGCGGCGCCACCGCCGCTTCGGATCGGGTTCGGACTCCCGGGAGCTCCCGGGCCCAGGCGGGTCACGACGCCACCTGGCTTTCGTCCGGAGCGTGGCTGGCCACGGCGTCCGTCCGGCCACGACCTCGGCCCTGCGCCCTCGTCAGCGTCCGGGATGCCAGGGCGATGCACAGTGCCTCATAGCGATCGGCCACAACGTCCCAGTCGTACCTCGTGGCGACATCCCTCGACTGGTTTCCCCTGGACCGGATATCGGCAGGGTGCGCTTCCGATTCCTCTACCAGGCGCGCGACGTCGCCCGGGTCCCGGAAGTACCGCCCGGCCGAGCCGAGGACCTCCCGGTTGAAGTTCACATCGAATGCATTTGTTGCCGCGCCGGCACCGATGGCCCGCAGAAGCGACGGATTGGTCCCGCCCACGGAATGCCCGTGCCAGTAGACCAGCGCGTTGGCGTAGAGCTCGTCCAGCAGGTCTTGGTTCCAGACTCCGCCGAGGAATCTCACCCTTTCGTCCGCTGACGCCGTGAGCTTTTCGTTGTATTCGCGGCCGTAGGGGGTGGAGCCGACGACGATCAAGGGGAGTTTGGCGTTGCTGCGTACGTAGCCCTCCACGATGGTGTGGACGTGGTTCTCCGGCTCAAGCCGGGCAACCACCAGATGGTATTTGCCGGAAGCCAAATCAAGGGACGCCAGCTCTTTGGGCTCCCGGGGCGCAAGCAACGGCGCACCGTATGAAATCAGTTCGGTATCCGCGTCAAAGGTGGCCCGGTAGTAGTCGCGAATGCCGGCCGCATCCGCGATCAGTGCATTGGAGAACCGAACAGCGAAGCCCTCGGCCCAGCGGTAATAGCGTTGGCCGACGGGGCCCCACTTGGCGCGCTTCCATTCCAGGCCGTCCATGTGGGTGGCGACCGGAAGCCGGCCCAGCCGGAGCAGTGGAAGCCAGGGCGCATTGGCTGCGTTGAAAACTATCGTGGCATCCGCTCGGCGCGCCAGGAGGTGAGCTGCTGAAAGCCCGGTGTGGCTCAAAGTCTCAAGGGAGCGTCGGCGAAGGGCGGGCAGGTGCACGAGCCGCATGCCGGCAAATTCCCGGGCTTCCTGGCCCGGGCTGTTGCCGGTGCGGCAGTAGACGGTCACCTGGTGCCCGCGTTCGGCGAGTCGGCGCCCGACTTCCTCTACGCAGGTTTCGAATCCTCCATAGTGTGCCGGCACGCCGCGCGTACCCACCAAGGCAATCCGTAAACCGTCAGACGGGCGAGTTGAATGCTTCACTTTTACCCCCACAGGTGTTTCTTGTTGATAGAGACCGAGCTGTAAATGGAGACCGAGCGTTGATCGAGACCGGGCGTTGCCTTGGTAAGCGTGCGGGCAGTTGCCGGGCTGGCTTTCAGGGCAGGCTTTGCAGTGCCCCTCTCTCCTGGGCCCCGGAGTTCATGAGTTCCAAAGTCCTTCGGAGTGCGGTGCTGGACGTGTGCATCGTGTACGGGAAATAGGCAACCTCCACCCCGACCGCCGCGAATTCCCGCTCCAGCGCGAGGCCTTTCGGCGTTCCCCGCCAGTCGTCGCCTTTGAAGAAGACATCGAACGGATGGCTGCGCCAGGTGTCGATCTTGCGGGGCAGGGTCTCCGCTATTGCTTCGTCGACGTAGCGGATGTTCCGGACGATCTCCAGGCGCTCGGCCAGCGGAATCACGGGCGACCGGCCCTTCGACTGGACCAGCAGCTCGTCCGATACGACGCCGGCAATCAGGTAGTCGCAGTGCGCCTTCGCGTGCCGCAGCAAATTCAGGTGGCCAATGTGAAACAGATCGAAAGCACCGGCCGCATAGCCAATTCGCGTTGTCATGACTGCTCCATCAGTAAGCGCCGACTGGGCTGCGCATGGCCTTGAAGGTTCTCCACAGGATCATCAGGTCCCCGGTGAGTGACCAGTTCTCCACGTAGTAGAGATCCAGCCGGATGCTCTCCTCCCACGGGAGGGTGGAGCGGCCGTTGATTTGCCACAGGCCCGTGATGCCGGGCTTGATCAGCAGCCGGCGGTTGGTGAACTTCTCATAGCGTTCGACTTCCGCGGGCAGCGGCGGCCGGGGGCCAACCAGGCTCATTTCGCCGATCAGCACGTTCCAGAACTGTGGAAGCTCATCCAGGGAGTACTTCCGCATCCACCGCCCGCACCCGGTCACCCGTGGGTCGTTCCGCATCTTGAAGAGCGGCCCGGACCCCTCGTTGAGTTCGCGCAGGGAGTCGAGGTCCGTTTCGGCGGTTTGGACCATCGACCGGAACTTCAGCATGTAGAAAGGCTCACCGTTCCTGCCTGCCCTCAGCTGGCGGAAGAAGATAGGGCCGGCGCTGTCCCGTTTGACGATGATGGCGAGCGCCAGCATCAGCGGCGACAGCATCATCAATGCCAGGGAGGCGACGGCGATGTCCATTATCCGCTTGAGCACGTGCTTGGCGCCGGCATACTGCGGCAGTTCCACGTGCACGAGGGGAAGTCCGTCGACAGGGCGCCAGTGGATACGGGGACCGGCAACGTTCGTGAGCGTTGAAGCAAGGACGAGTTCCGTCCCCGTCGCCTCAAGCTTCCATCCCAGCTCCCGAATGTAGGTGCTGCCGCCCGGGACGCGGCCCGCGACGATGACGGCGTCCGCGCCCGAAACTTCCACCATTCTCGACACGTCGGCGAGGGTCGACACGACGGGCACCCGGTACCAGGGCGGCCGGAGCTCCATGGACTTATCCAGGGTGGACAACCCGACGCCTGTAATCTCGTAGCCGGCGGTCGGGTTCTTCTCGACCTGGTTGATCACGTATTCGACGTCGGGCCGGTCGCCGATCACGATCACCCGGGACAGGTACTTGCCCTGGTGCCTCTGGAGGTTCAGCCACCGTCGCCAGAACCACCGGCTCCCGGTCAGCAGCACCAGCCCCAAAGGCAGGGCGACAGCGAAGTATCCGCGGACGACGTCGAACCGCACAAAGACCATTGCGATGGCCAGGGCACCGAACATTTTCAAAGTGGCCTGTGCGACGCGCTTGTATTCGGCTGCACCGACCCCGAAGATCCGGGGGTCACGGGTGGGATAGATCTCCAAGACGGCGATCCAAGCAGCCAGAAGTAGCACGGAAACCGCCACGTACCTCGCCTCGAATTCCGCTGTGGCCCCGGTCGGCACCTCGACCCCAAACCTGACCAGGTATGCCGAAGCCAAGGACACGGCTATCGCCGCCACGTCGGTGAGTCGCAAGCGGTTCGCGAACTTTCGCCACCGAAGGGAGACCTCCCTCCTGGAAGCCGTCGTCTGAGTCCGGGATTCGTTGTCCCACACCGAGTGCTGGGATCTCAGGGAAGCGTGTGATCGTGCAGGGGTTCTGGGTGGAGCCGCCAGCCGTCCCACTGCATGGAACGGCCGGCGATGTTTGACCTCGCTCATGCCCGCCCCAGTGCGGAGCCTGCGGCTTCTTCAGCCGTTCGGGGAGAGGGGTCGACGTGGCCGGAGACGGAAGCACGCCCTTGGAACATATCCAATAGCCGAAAAACATGAACACGGATCAGCGCTCCACAAACCATGGTGAGACCTTCTAGTGAATAGGGGTTGGCTGCGATCTCCCCTAGTCAAATAGATGACTTTTAGGCGCACACGAGTGTGCGCTACCCCTTTAAGCCCCGGGATTACGCTTCATGGCAGGAGGCACTACGCAGAACTGAGATGGGTCTACCTGTTGGTGTGGGGATTCGGCGCGAACTCGACGCAACGGCAGGCCTCCAGGAGCAGGAAGTGGAGGTGGGCACCCGGGCCCTTTTCCCGCCAATCCCCGTACTTCACGGACTATCGTTTGCCGCATCCGAACGCATCGGCGAGGGGTGTACGCACTACTTGGAAAATTTCACGCCGGTACTTCGTCGACGGCGGAGCGTGGGAGTCGGCCCGCAGGTGCCGAGCCCCGCCATCCAGGGCAGGGACCGCCGCTTCGTGGAGCTCAACGGCGTGTGGCTGTTCTGGGAAACCCCCCGGCTGGGGTAAGGTAAATCTCGTTGTCCAGCAGGACCCGTTCCGGGATCTTGCCGGCCCCTCTGCGGCTGTAGCTCAATGGTAGAGCGCTAGCTTCCCAAGCTTGATACGCGGGTTCGATTCCCGTCAGCCGCTCCAGTTATTCCCCCGCTCCGGCGCAGTCAGGCCCGGAGCCGGTCAGCTACGTGAAGCCCAATCCGGTGCGTAAAGTCAGGCCCGGACGATCCGCAGCAGGCGGCGCCTATTCGACAGGTCCACTTTGAGCGTCAGCTCGCCGCGCCGGGCCAGCACGAGGGCCACCGCCGCGGCCGCCAGCGCCGGCACGCCGCCGGAGACCAGGATTGCCGTGCGGGGATCCAGGTGCTCGGCCAGCCATCCCATCAGCGGACCGCCGATGGCCTGCCCGCCGATGAGCACCATGATGTACAGGCTCATGACCCTGCCGCGGATGCCCATGTTAGCGCTGACCTGGACGAGCTGGTTGGCCGCCGTGAGGAACATCAGGCACCAGAAGCCCGCCAGCACCATGGTCGCGCCAAACAGCTCTTGCGAGGGCGCCGCAGCGGCCAGGCAGAGCATCAGCCCGTACATTCCCGCGCCCAGCACGACCGAGCGCAGTCGGAGCTGCCGGCGTCGGGCGGAGGTGATCGCCCCGGCAAGCGCCCCGAGTGCCACCAAGGCGTTGAGCAGCCCGTAGCCGCCCGCACCCGCATGGTACACGTGGTCGGCGAACGCTGCCAGCAGCACGGGAAGGCTCATCGCGAACACCGCGACAAAGCCGGCCATCAGCCACGGCCAGTAGATGGTGGGCTTGGCCAGGGCGTAGCTCAGCCCCTCCCGGAGCATGCCCTTCCGTTTGGCAGCCGGCAGCGTGAGGTGCAGCTCATCCTTGCGGAGGACCATCAGCATGGTCAGCGTGGAACAGCAGGCCACGGCGTTGGCGGCGAACGCCCAGCCCGCACCGACCGCGCTGAGCAGGACGCCGGCGACGGCCGGGCCGATCAGGCCGCCCAGCTGGAAGATTGTGGAGTTGACGCTGATGGCATTGCGCAGGAAGGCAGGTCCCACGAGTTCGTTGACAAAGACCTGCCGCGCCGGCTGGTCCAGCACCGTGACCAGCCCCAGCACCAGCGCAATCGTGTACACATGCCAGACCTCGATCCGCTGCGTCAGGGCCAGGACCGCCAGCGTCGCGGCCAGCACGGCGGCCACGCTCTGGCACAGCATCAGGATTTTGCGCTTGGCGAAGCGGTCGGCCACCATGCCGCCCCAGGGGCCGAGCAGCAGCGAGGGCAGGAACTGCAGGGCCACGGTGATGCCGACGGCGGTGACGGATCCGGAGAGCTGGAGCACCAGCCAGTCCTGGGCGATCCGTTGCATCCACAGGGCAACCACAGCGATGAAGTGTCCCATCGCGAAGATCCGGAAGTTGCGTACCCTGAGGGAAATGAAGGTGTGCCGCCACGGCAGCCGCTCACTAACGACGCCGACCGGCGCGGTGACGGGCTGCAGGGAGACCGCCGCGGCTTGGTCATGCTGTGCATCGGCGGCTTCGAGGGGCGAAGGGGGTGGCACGAAGAATCCTCAGGGAGCGGGCCTACGGGGGTTGCCTTAACGCTAAGCTGGCCGGAATTGATAATGGAAGGCTATTCCGCGCATAACTAGCATCACGAAATGCAATGGATGGGGCGATTGTGGATCGAGTAAGGCACGCACTGAACCGGGGCCCGCATGTTTGAGCCCGCCCAGCTGCGTTCGTTCCTGGCGGTGGCCGAGACCCTCAGCTTCACGAGGGCTGCCGAACGCCTCGGGCTGGCACAGCCGACCGTCAGCCAGCACGTCAGGAAACTGGAGGCCGCCGCCAAACGCACGCTGATTGCCCGCGATACCCGCGATGTCCGCCTGACGGACAACGGCGACGCCATGGCCGGGTTCGCGCGCAGCATCCTCGCCGCGCACGATTCCGCCGCCCGCTACTTCTCCGGCTCGGCCATGCGCGGCCGGCTGCGCTTCGGCACAGCGGACGATCTGGCGATCACCGGGCTGCCCCGGATCCTGCGCGAGTTCCGCCAAATCTACCCCCAGATCAACCTTGAGCTGACCGTGGGCCAAAGCGATCAGCTCTACAAGCGCCTCAACGCCGGCCAGCTGGACCTGGTCTTCGTCAAATGGGTGGCGGGGGCCAAGGACGGCACCGTCGTGCAGCAGGACTCCTTCTCCTGGGTGGGCCTTGAGCAAACCGTCCTCGGCCCGGGCGACCCGGTGCCGCTGATCGCCTACCCCGCGCCCAGCCTGAGCAGGAAGCTGGCCATCGACGCCCTCGAAGCCACCGGAAGGACCTGGCGCATTACCTGCACCACCCGGCAGATCAGCGGTGTGCTCGCGGCCGTTCGGGCGGGAATCGGCGTCGCCGTAATGCCGTCGTCGCTGGTCCCGGAGGACCTGAAAATCATTACCCGGCGTTTCGACTTGCCGCCGGTCGGGGACGTCGACTTCACCCTGATCCGGAATCCGCTGGCCAATACCGAGGTCATTGAAGCGCTTACCCAGGCCATCGCCGGCCGGGCCTTGAACCGCTCCAACTAGCCCGCCTACCCGGGCGGCTACTCATCCGGGGCCCGGGGCTACCCCCTAACGTACTCAGCCGGACGGGTCTGAACGCACCCATTGAACCCAAGTGTTACTTGCCCTATCCTGACCTTGTTGAAGGTCAAGCAGAGGCCCACCACCACTATTCGAAAAACGAACGCTCGCCCACGTTGCTGCGTGCGGCACCGGGGAAGCGCTCGGGATAGGCCAGCAATGACGCCAGCCATAAACCGCCCCCACCCCACAGTGCGGTCCGGCCGACCACTGGGTTCCGCCCGACCGCTGGCTGCCACCGGCCGCGTCGAGAGCGTGCCGCACCCCAGCCTCGGACGCCTCGACCCGCATGCCGGCTTCGCCCGGAGTGACGACGACTTCGTCGGGATCCCCTACTGCGAGCGGTGCGGGACGGACGAATTCGTCTACCTGGAGACGTTTGTTCCCGCCAAGCACCGACGGGATGGCTCCGTCAGCAAACTCGGCGAGGTCACCTACTTCTGCTCGGGATGCGACGATTTCTCCGCGCACTCCGTTCCGGCGTCCTGGGTTCCGCCGGGCTGGTATCTCGGCTGAGTGCCGGAACCGGGCTGCAGGCCCCAACCACCTCCTCAACGGCAATCGCCGCCGTGACCGCACAATGGTGCGGTCGCGGCGGCGATGCTGTTTGACGGAAAGGGTGCCGGCCGGGCCGGCGGCAGCCGCCCGGAGCGGCTAGATGAGGCCGTCCGAGAGGTGGTTCGCGGTGCCGAAGCGGTGTGCCGTGATGCTGACGGCCTGCTCGTGCAGGAACGGCAACAGCTCCACCCGCCCGGCCTCCGTGACCGGGTGGGAGTAGACGGCCAGGTCGGGCCGGCCGCCGCCGGCCTCTGCCAGCGCCTTCGCGTCCCCACCGATCAGGCGGATCCGCGTCACGGAAAGCTTCACGGTCCCGGCGAGCCGGGCAACGGTTGCCAGCCAGTCGGCGTCGTCCTCCACCGTGACGGCGATCCCCAGACCGGACAGTACGGCGCGCAGCTGGGACGGCAGTTCCACGGCACTGGACACCGCGAGCCTCGATCCCGCCTGGACGCCGGCCGCGATGACCCGGACCAGTTCGCCGAGCGGCTTCCCTTCCGAGAGGCGCACCGTGACCGGCAGCGGGCGGTAGCGGAAGACGTTGCGCTCGGCGCTCAGCCCGGAAACGTCCTTGGCGGTGCCGAACTCCTCGGCCCAGGCGAGGGCGTCGGAAGCCAGCGAGCGCTGCAGCGGCGCCAGTTCGTCAGCTGCCAGGAATCCCTTGGCCGCATCCTCGATCCGACGCACGCCGGAGTGGGCCGGCGTGGCCGCGGCGGTGCTGGGCTTGCTGATCCACTCGCCGAGCCCGGCGAGGTAGTTGGGGCCGCCGGCCTTGGTGCCTGCTCCTACGGCGGACTTCTTCCAGCCCCCGAACGGCTGGCGCTGAACGATCGCGCCGGTGATGCCGCGGTTGACGTAGAGGTTGCCCGCCTCGACGGTCTCCAGCCACAGGGCCAGCTCGTCGGAGTTGAGCGAGTGCAGGCCGGACGTCAGCCCGTACTCGATCTGGTTCTGGATCGCGATGGCCTCTTCGAGGGTCTCGGCGGTCATGACGCCGAGGACCGGGCCAAAGAACTCGGTGAGGTGGAAGTAGGAACCGCGCCGGACGCCGTGGCGCACACCCGGGCTCCAGAGCCTGCCGGATTCGTCCAGCTGCTTCGGTTCGACGGCCCAGGCCTCACCCTCGCCGAGGGTGGTCAGCGCGTTGAGGAGCTTGCCGCTGGCGGGCTCGATGATCGGGCCCATCTGGCTGGCCGGATCCTCCGGGTAGCCAACCTTGAGCGAGGTCACGGCGTCGAGCAGCTGGTTGTGGAAGCGCTTGGACGTCGCGACGGACCCGACCAGGATCACCAGCGAGGCCGCGGAGCACTTCTGGCCTGCGTGGCCGAAGGCGGAGTACGCCACGTCCTTCGCCGCGAGGTCCAGGTCTGCGCTCGGGGTGACGATGATGGCGTTCTTGCCGCTGGTTTCTGCCAGCAGCGGCAGGTCCTTGCGGAAGGAGCGGAACAGTTCGGCGGTCTCGTAGCCGCCGGTGAGGATGACGCGGTCCACGGCCGGGTGCGAGATCAGCTGCTGCCCGAGCTCACGCTCGCCGAGTTGCACCATGGTGAGCACGTCGCGGGGCACGCCGGCCTCCCAGAGCGCCTCGATCATGACGGCGCCGCTGCGGCGGGCCTGCTTGGCCGGCTTGATCACGACGGCGGACCCGGCAGCGAGTGCCGCGAGGGTGGAGCCGGCCGGGATGGCCACCGGGAAGTTCCACGGGGGCGTTACCACGGTCAGCTTTGCCGGCACAAAGGTGGCGCCGTCGACGTCGTCGAGCTTGCGGGCGGACTCGGCGTAGTAATGCGCGAAGTCGACGGCCTCGCTGACCTCGGGATCGCCCTGGTCGATGGTCTTGCCGGTTTCGCTGGCCATGACCTCGAGCAGTTCGGCGCGCCGGGCTTCGAGGACGTCGCCGGCCCGGTGCAGGATCTCGGCGCGCTCGGCGCCGGAGAGGGCACCCCAGGCCTTGCCCTTCTCCAGGGCGGTTTCGATGACGGTGTTGAGCGTCGCCTCGTCCGTGATGGTGGCGGCCTCGACGGCGGCGTTCCCCAGCGTGGACGTCGCCACGCGGCCCAGGATGGCGCGGCCCCAGTCGCGGTTTGCCGGCAGCGAGGGGTCCGTGTCCGGTGTGTTCTCGAACGAGTCGTGCGGCATCGGCTCGGCCGGGAGGGCGCGGTTCTGCCGGCGGTTGGGGGCGGGAACCTCGTCGTCGAGCTTGGCGAGGGAGGCGAGGAAGCGCTGCTTCTCGCGCTCGAAGAGCGATTCGTTCTCGCTGAGTTCGAAGACGGCGGACATGAAGTTGTCCTGGCTGGCGCCCTCTTCGAGCCGGCGGATCAGGTAGGCGATCGCGACGTCGAACTCGGCCGGGTGGACCACCGGGGTGTAGAGCAGGAGCGAGCCGACGTCCTTCTTGACCGCTTCGGCCTGGCCCTGGGCCATGCCGAGCAGCATCTCGAACTCGATTCCCTGCTCTGCGGTATCCGCGATACCACGCTGTTTGGCCAGCAGCCAGGCGAAGGCGATATCGAAGAGGTTGTGGCCGGCGACACCGATCCGGACGTTGCGGATCCGGTCCGGGTGCAGCGAGTAGTTGATGACCCGCTTGTAGTTGGTGTCCGAGTCCTGCTTGGTGTTCCAGGTGGCCAGCGGCCAGTCGTGCAGGGAGGCCTCGACCTGCTCCATCGGCAGGTTGGCTCCCTTGACGACGCGGACCTTGATCGCGGCGCCGCCGTCGGCGCGGCGGGCCGCAGCCCAGTCCTGCAGGCGGATCATGGCGGAAAGGGCGTCCGGCAGGTAGGCCTGAAGCACAATGCCCGCCTCAAGGTTCTTGAACTCGGGCTTGTCCAGGATCCGGGTGAAGACCGCGATGGTCATGTCCAGGTCCTTGTATTCCTCCATGTCCAGGTTGATGAACTTGGCCTTCCGGCCGCCGCCGGCAAAGGACGCGGCGCGGGTGAAGAGTGGGGTGAGCTTTTCGACCACGTGCTCCACGGCCTCGTCGAACGCCCAGGCCGAGTGCGGGGCCACGGTGGAGGAGACCTTGATCGAGACGTAGTCCACGTCCGGCCGGGCGAGGAGGGTGTGCGTGCCCTCGAGCCGGCGGGAGGCCTCGTGTTCGCCGAGCACGGCCTCACCGAGGAGGTTGACGTTCAGCTTGATGCCGTCCTTGCGGATCTTCGCGATGGCCGGTCCCAGCTTGGCATCGGTCGCGTCGACGATCAGGTGGCCGACCATTTCGCGCAGCACCCGGCGCGCGATCGGGATGACCACCTGCGGCAGGACCGGAGCCATGGTGCCGCCGAGCCGGACCGCGCTGCGCATGTACCAGGGCAGGAAGGCGGGGACCTTGGGGGCCAGGGCGGCGAGGTTGCGCGCGGCGACCTGCAGGTCCTCGGGGCGCACGACGCCGTCGACGAATCCAACGGTGAAGTCCAGGCCGTTCGGGTCCTTCAACACGCCTGCCAGCTGCGCGGCGGAGGCGTCGACGGGGATCTGTGCTGCCGCGGTGAGCCAGCGGCGGACCAGCGAGATGGTCTCCTCGGCGAGGGCTGCGGCCTCAAGCACGGGCGAGCCTTCCGAAACGGCGGCATGCGTGGCGTCGTTGCCCGCGAGCGCGCCGGTGTTCAGGCCGGATTCCGTTGAGGTGTTGGTCATGGTGGCACTCGTTCTTTCTCAAAATGTGGACCGTTCTTGAATCAGTATGCGACCGGATTTTCATAAGATAAAGCGATGTTTTCTGAGCAATACTGGTTAGAAAACTCGAACCTTTAACCCCGCCGGTCCGGCACCGCTCCCCCTCCCCGCCCGTCCCCCTGCGACGCTCCCTCACATCCGGTGGGAAATGACGAAACCCTCCCCCAACAAGTGGGGGAGGGTTCGTCGAAAACGCGCCGGATCTGAGGGAGCGTCCGGGGTGGTGTGGGAGGAGGCGGAGGCCGGTCAGCCGACGTGGCGGTGCATCTCCACGGCCTCCTGGTGCCGCGGACTGTCCGGGTTCATCAGCGAGTGCTTCCGGCCGTAGCCGAAGTAGATGGCCAGGCCGACCACCAGCCAGACGCCGAAGCGGACCCACGTCTCCCAGTGCAGCTGGAGCATCAGGAACGCCGAGGCGAGCATGCCGAAGAGCGGGACCAGCGGCATCAGGGGCAGCCGGAAGGTTCGCGGGGCGTCCGGGCGCTTGTAACGGAAGATGATCACGGAGAGGCAGACGACGACGAACGCGGCCAGGATGCCGATGTTCGTCAGGTCAGCGACGGCCTTGATCGGGAAGACGCCGGCCAACACCGCCGAGGCCACACCCGCGATCCAGGTGACGCGCTGCGGGGTGCCGTGGCGGTCGGTCTTGGCGAACCAGCCCGGCAGCAGCCCGTCGCGGCTCATCGAGAACCAGACCCGGGTGACACCGAGCAGGAAGGTGAGCATGACGGTAAGGATGGACAGCACGGCGAAGACGGAGATGATGGTGGCGATCACCGGCAGGCCGACCCCGTTGAAAGCGGAGGCGAATCCGGCCTTGGGATCGATGTCCTGGTAGTTCTGCATGCCGGTGAGGACCAGGGTCGCGGCGACATAGAGGAGCATGGCCACGATCAGGGACAGGATGATCGCCTTCGGCATGTGCTTCTTGCCGTCCGTCGCCTCCTCCGCGGCGGTGCTCATCGCGTCATAGCCGAAGACGGCGAAGAACACGGTGGCGGAGCCGGCCAGCACCGGGCCGAAGCCGCTGGGCATGAACGGGTTGTAGTTGTTGGTGTTGATGTAGAAGATGCCCAGGCCGATGATGAAAAGGATCAGGACAACCTTGATGGCAACGGCCACGAGCTCGAAGCGGCCAAAGGTCTTGGTGCCGCGGGAAAGGATCCAGGTCACCAGCAGGCAGACGGCAATGGCGGGGATGTTGACGATGCCGCCCTTGCCCTCGTCGAAGGTCGAGGTCATCCAGGCCGGCATGTGGATGCCGATACCGGAGAGGAACGCGTCGAAGTAGCCGGAAATACCGATGGCCACCACCGCCACGATCGCAATGTATTCGAGCAGCAGGTCCCAGCCGATGAACCAGCCGATCACTTCGCCCAGCGCCACGTACCCGTACGTGTAGGCGGAGCCTGCCCGGGGGATCATGCCCGCGAATTCGGCGTAGGACAGGGCCGCGGCGGCGGAGGCCAGGCCGGCGATCAGAAAGGAAAACAGAACGGCGGGCCCGACGCCGGGTTCGCTCTCGCTGCCATGGGCCACCAGCCCGGCAAGTGAGAAGATGCCGACGCCGATGATGCCGCCGACGCCGATGGCCGTCAGTTGCCACAGGCCAAGGCTCTTGAACAGGCCGCTGTGCTTGCTCTCTTCTTCGATGTCGTCAATGGGCTTGCGCCGCATAATTGATTTAGCTAATTCTCTGGTGCTCATCAGGGTCTCCTGCTCGGAAGTGGCGCCCATCAATCCACCCTGTGATGGGGGTAACTCGGTGAGAACAGTATGCAAGCCCGATTGCATTAGATAAAGTGAATTCTCCTAATCAATAACCATTAGAATTCACAAAGGAATAGCGATGCTCGACGTCCGGCGACTGCGCCTCCTGCGCGAACTCAAGATCCGCGGCACCCTCGCCGAAGTCGCCGAAGCGTTGCAGTACAGCCCTTCTTCCGTCTCGCAGCAGCTGGCCCTGCTGGAAAAGGAAGCCGGCGTCGAACTTCTGCGCAAGACGGGCCGCCGCGTTCAGCTCACTCCGCAGGCTGAGGTGCTGGTCGCCCATACCTCCCAACTGCTGGAAACCCTGGAACAGGCCGAGGCCGACCTCGCGGCCTCGCTGACCACCGTGACCGGAACAGTGCGGATAGCGGTCTTCCAATCCGCGGCCCTGGCGCTGATGCCCGACGCCTTGACCCGGATGGCGGCCAGCTATCCGGAGGTCCGCATCGAGATGATCCAGCGCGAACCCGAAACGGCCCTCCATGAGACCTGGGCCCGGGACTTCGACCTGGTCATCGCCGAGCAGTATCCAGGCCATGCGGCGCCCCGCTACGCCGAACTGGACCGGATCCGCCTGACCGGCGACGCGATCCGGCTCGCGGTGCCGCCCGCCTCCCCGGATCGGCCTGCCGTCGCCTCCCTCGCCGACACGGCGGGCCTGTCCTGGGTGATGGAACCCCGGGGCGCGGCGTCCCGACACTGGGCCGAGCAGGCCTGCCGGAGTGCGGGGTTCGAGCCGGACGTGCGCTTCGAAACCGCCGACCTGCAAGCGCAGATCCGGCTGATCGAATCGGGTAATGCAGTCGCGCTGATGCCGGACCTGGTCTGGACGGGGCGGGGAACCACGGCCCAGCTGATCGACCTCCCGGGCAATCCGCACCGCACGGTCTTCACCTCGGTCCGCCGCTCCAGCGCCAAGCGCCCGGCCATCGTGGCCGCCCGCGAAATCCTCGCCGAGACCGCTGCGTCCATTGCCCCGGCGGCGTGACTTCCCGCCCCCCCCGGCCGCCGTCGTCGGACCTCACGGCGGTGTTCCCTGGCTCACAGCGCGCCGCGGGTGCCGGCGTTAGACTGGTCTCGTTATGAATCGCACAATGTTCAAGTCCAAAATCCACCGCGCCACGGTCACCCACGCGGACCTTCACTATGTCGGCTCGGTCACCGTGGACCTGGACCTGCTGGAAGCCGCCGACATCC
>Ga0213837_1000802_pt1 | contig 23846 bp, 14 predicted proteins | sample SWPATP12_FD_160572 | JGI IMG/M metagenome (GOLD analysis project Ga0213837, IMG submission 160572) | Coastal seawater microbial communities from Marineland, Florida, United States - SWPA TP1 #2 | ecosystem: Environmental > Aquatic > Marine > Coastal | place: USA: Florida | collected 2016-08-06
ACGTTGACGCCAACTGGCGCGAGACCAGCGATTACAAGATTCCCGAATACCGCGTCCTCAACGATCCGGACACGGCCATGAACCGCTTGCCGCATTCCGACGTCAAGGAGCACAACGTCGGCATCGGCGGCTCGTATGTTGACAGCTGGGGCTATGCCGGCATCTCGGCCTCGCACCTGAGCAACCTGTACGGCATTCCCAGCGCGGAAGGGTCGCGCATCGACCAGAAGCAGGACCGCTACGATTTCGACAGCATGGTCAAGGCGCCGCTGGCGGGCTTCGAGACCTTCCGCTTCAAGGCGGGCTACACCGGTTACGAGCACGCGGAACTGGGCGAGGACGGTCCGGAAGTGATCTTCAAAAACCGCTCGCTGGAAACCCGCGCCGAGTTCACCCATGCGCCCGTGGCCGGCCTGCACGGCACCTTCGGCGCGCAGACCGAGAACACGCATTTCTCGGCCTTGAACGCCGAAGGCGGCCCCGACACCGTCCCGCTGACGCACTCGAAGACCGCGGCCGCCTTCCTGGTCGAGGAAGCCAATGCCGGCGTCCTGCGCCTGAGCGGCGGCCTGCGCTACGAAAACGTCAAGCGCGAACCGGTCAGCAACAAGGCGCGCGAGTTCAACCTCACCTCCGGCTCCTTCGGCGCCATGTGGCCCTTCGCCAAGGGCTACAGCGCCGTCGCCACGCTCTCCTACGCCCAGCGCGCCCCGGCGATCGAAGAACTGTACTCCAGCGGCCCGCACGACGCGACCGCCACCTTCGACATCGGCAATTCCGATTTCGCCAAGGAGACATCGCGCAACATCGAGCTGTCGCTGCAGAAGACTACCGGCCTGGTGCGCTGGAAGGCCAACGTCTACCGCAACAACGTCAGCGATTTCATCTACGGACGCATCACCAGCGACCTGGTCGACGAGGAAGGCAATCCAGGCGACGAACTGCGCCCGCGCATCTATGAACAAACCGATGCGCACATCCAGGGGGCAGAAGCGGAGCTGACCTACAACCATACTGGCGCGGGCTGGTCCGGACGTCTGTTCGGCGACACCTCGCGCGGCAAGCTCGACGCCGGGGGCAGCCTGCCGCTGCAGCCGGCCGACCGCATCGGCGCCTCGATCGGTTACCGCGAGGGCGCACTGCGCGGCGGGCTGTCGCTGGTGCATGCCCGTGGCCAGGAGCGCCTGGCCGCGTATGAGAGCACACCGACGCCTGGCTACAACCAGCTCGACGCGAATATCTCGTATACGCAACGCGTGGGCGGAACGGACTTGACCTATTTCCTGCTGGCCAAGAACCTGCTCGACGACGATATTCGCCTGTCGACCTCGGTGCTCAAGGACGTTGCGCCGTTGCCGGGACGCAATTTCGTGTTCGGCGTGCGGGCAAAATTCTAAACCCGGGTACAACCTGACACTGATCGCCTGCGGCTGGTGCTGCAGGCGCCGCCGTTCAGCAATTCACGCCTTCCCGTGCCGGGATGCGGTGGCTTTCTGCCGCCGTAGTCCCGCACGTCCCACATTCCCAGGAAATGAGCCGGCCGGCACCGTCAATACGGGGCGTCGCTCACATTTTTGTTGTCGGAAATATACTACAAGCACCCTCCCAATCGAACGGGGGTGCAGGCACACCGCGTCATATAATTGTCGGTGTATTAAGAAATGGAAACGGCTGGAAGCCTGCCAAGCGTGCAACAAGAATACTTCCAACGCTCAGCATTTCCTCCCATCAGACACACGGAACTACCACCATGACGGCGTCGGTCCGGTCAGCCGGTGGACCACGTCGTTTCACATCAATCAACAGTTAGGATTAAGCACATGAACAAGAAAATCGCCATCGTCGGCGCTGGGTTTTCCGGGGCTGTGATTGCCAACCAGCTTGCGCAAGCCGGTTACACCGTCGAAGTCTTCGAATCGCGTCCTCACATCGCCGGTAACTGCCACTCCGAGCGCGATGCCGAAACCGGCGTCATGCTGCACGTCTACGGTCCGCACATTTTCCACACCGATAACGAGCGCGCCTGGGAATTCGTGAACCGCTACGCCGAGTTCAAGCCATACGTGAACCGCGTCAAGGCCATCACCAAGGGGCAAGTGTTCACGCTGCCGATCAACCTGCTGACGATTAACCAGTTCTTCGGCAAGACCATGGGGCCGGCCGAAGCGGAAGAATTCCTGCAGTCGCTGGGCGACAAGACCATCGAAAACCCGACGACGTTCGAAGAGCAGGCGCTGCGCTTCGTCGGCCGCGAACTGTATGAAGCCTTCTTCAAGACCTATACCGTCAAGCAATGGGGCCTGGAGCCGAGCGAACTGCCGGCCAGCATCCTGAAACGCCTGCCGGTGCGCTTCAATTACGACGACAATTACTTCAGCCACAAGTATCAGGGCATGCCGGCCGACGGTTACACGGCGCTGGTCGAGAACATCATCAACGTGCCCGGCGTGACCGTGCACCTGAACACCCGCTTCGACCCGGACCTGAAGTCCGACTACGAGCACGTTTTCTACAGCGGCCCGATCGACGCCTGGTTCAAGCACGCCGAAGGCCGCCTGCCGTACCGCACGCTCGACTTCGAAACCTTCCGCGCCACCGGCGACTACCAGGGCAACGCGGTCATCAACTACTGCGACAACGAAAAGCCGTACACCCGCATCACCGAGCACAAGCACTTCTCGCCGTGGGAAAAACACGAGAAGACGATCTGCTACAAGGAATACAGCCGCCAGTGCGAAGAGAAGGACATCCCGTACTACCCGATCCGCCTGGCGCGCGACAAGCAGCAGCTCGAGCTGTACGTGAACCTGGCGAAGAAGGAACCGAACGTGACTTTTGTTGGCCGCCTGGGCACGTATCGCTACCTGGATATGGACGTCACCATCAATGAAGCGCTGATGACGGCCGATAAGTTCCTGGATGCCGCGCGTGAAAAGTCGAAGATGCCGGCCTTCGTGATCGATCCGCTGGCGTAAATCAGCGCCTGGCAGCAGCCAAGCCCGTCGCATGACGGGCTTTTTTTTGCGCCGGAAGAAGCTGGGCGATAATACCGGGCTTCCCTCCCGCCGACTGATCTGCAAAGGAAATATGGCTTCGATGACCCGTCCCCTGCATCCCTTCTGGAGCGCTGCCGCCTTGATATGCACCCTCGCGGCGCCCGCCCTCGGCCATGCCGCCGACGATGGCGCCGCCCTGCGCACCGCTGTCGACGCGGTGATCCGGCCCCTCATGGCCGCGCACGACGTACCGGGCATGGCGGTGGCCGTCACGGTCGACGGACGCGTCAGCTACTTCAACTATGGCCTCGCATCGCGCGCGACCAAATCGGCGGTCAGCGAGCACACTTTGTTCGAGCTGGGCTCGATCAGCAAGACGTTCGCGGCAACGCTGGCGACCTATGCCCAGGAGCAGGGGATGCTGTCGCTGGCCGACCATCCCGGCGCCTGGCTGCAAGCGCTGAAGGGCAGTGCCCTCGATCGCGCCACTCTGCTCCAGCTTGGCACCTACACGGCAGGGGGGCTGCCACTGCAAATGCCGGACGAGGTGGATGATTTGGCGCAAGCGATGCGCTATTTCCAGGGATGGGAACCGCAGGCCGCGCCCGGCACGGTACGCCGCTATTCCAATCCGAGCCTGGGCCTGTTCGGGTATGTGGCCGCGCTGGCCATGAAGCGCGACTTTGCCGGCGCCGCCGAGGACATCTTGTTCCCGCAACTCGGCTTGCGCCACACTTATATCAAGGTGCCGGCCAGCGCCCAGGGAAACTATGCGTGGGGCTATAACCGGGACAACCAGGCGATCCGGGTCAATCCCGGCGTGTTCGATGGCGAGGCCTATGGCGCCAAGTCGAGCACGGCCGACATGATTCGCTACCTGCAAGCCAATATCGACCCGTCCCGGCTTGCTGCGCCGATGCGGCGCGCGGTCGAGGCGACCCATGTCGGCCACTTCGATATGGGGCCGATGGTGCAAGGACTCGGTTGGGAACAGTATCCGTATCCGGTCACGCTGAACCGGCTATTGGAAGGCAATTCGGAGCAGATGCTGCGGGAGGCCAATCCGGCCCGGCCGCTCGCGGCCGGGGCGGCCAAGGGAGCGCGCCTGTTCAACAAGACCGGCTCGACCGGGGGCTTCGGCGGCTACGTGCTGTTCGTGCCGGAAAAGAAGATTGGCATTGTGATCCTGGCCAACAGGAATTATCCGATTCCTGAGCGGGTCAAGGCGGGCTATGCGATTTTGCAGCAGTTGCCGGCAGCGGGGTATTAATCGGGGAGCTGGCCCATCAGGATCAGCGAGACCGGCTTGCCGGTGTCCGGGTGCAGCGGTTCGCGCAGGCTGGTGATGCGCAGGCCGCTGTCCAGGAACAGCGCGACCCAGCTCGCCAGCGTGCGGAAATACCAGGGCGGGGCGTCGGCGAAATCGCTGCTGAAGCCGGCCCAGCTGCCTTCGCGCCAGCCGTCCACATACGGGGCGTCGCCGCAGGACACCAGCGGGTGCACGGTCTGCACGATCAGGCTGCCGCCGCGGCGCAGGTAAGTCGGCGCCGCGCGCAGCAGGCCGGCGCTGGAGGCTTCGCCGATCAGCGAGAAATTGCAGATCGCGACATCGCTGGCGAGCTGCAGCTTGCCGGCGCCGATCTCTTCGTAGGACATCACCCGGAAGTCGCCCGCGCTGCCGCCCGCCGCGCGCGCCGCCTCGACCAGGCCGGGGATGGCATCGACGCCGACCATCGCCACGTCGGGGAGCGCGCGCACCAGCCAGCCTTCGCCGCAGCCAAGATCGACGCCCGTGCGCGGCGCGCAGGAACGCACGGCCGCGACGATCGCCGCATCCGTCACCAGCGCGCGGCTGGCGATTTCCTTGCCGCGCACGGCGGCCACCCAGGCGTCGCTGTTGCGCGACCAGGATTCCACGATATTTTCGTCGCTCAGCATGCTCATGGCCGGACTTGCCCTTCGCTGTCGCGCACCTCGACCGGCCCGCGTTTGAGCTTGTCGAGCTGCGCTCCGATCTTCTTGCGCTCGCCCACGGCGACCACGACGAGATGCGCCGGATCGAGGTAGCGCTTGGCTGCCGCCTGCACGTCCGCCGCGGTGACCGCCGCCAGCTTGTCCGGCAGCTGGGTGTAGTAATCGAGCGGCAGGTCGAAGACGAAGGTCTCGGCCAGGCTGGCGCCGATGTCGCTGTTGGTCTCGAAGCGGTTCGGCAGCGACAGCAGTTCGGCATTGCGGGCGCCGGCCAGTTCGTCCGCGCCCAGGGGCTGGTCGACCATCGCCTGCGCTTCCTTCAGCAATTCTGTCACCGCGGCGCCGGTGACGTTGGCGCGCACGCTGCCGGCGATGATGAAGGGGCCGGGCGTGCGGTCGTACCGGAAGCCCGAGTAGACGCCATAGGTATAGCCCTTGTCTTCGCGCAGGTTCTGGTTGATGCGGCTGGTGAACAGGCCGCCGAAGGCTGCGTTCATCACCTCGAGCGCCGGGTACAGGGGCGACTTGCGCTCGGCCGCCAGCGTGGTCAGGCGCAGCGCCGTCTGGCCCGCGCCCGGCTGGTCGACCAGCACCACGCGCGCCTCCGTCGTGGCGGGTGTGCCGGGCGTCAAAGGCGGCACCGGGGCGCGCTTCCAATTCCGGAAGTGGGTCTCGGCCAGCGCTTTCAGTTCGGCGCGCGAAATGTCGCCCGCCACCACCAGGGCCGCGTTGCCCGGCACGTAATGGCGCTCCCAGAAGCTGTGCAGATCGTCGCGCGTCACGGCGCGGATGGCCGGCTCGGTGCCCAGTTGGCCATAGCCGTAGGAATGGCGCGGGCCATACAGGGCGCCGGCGGCGGCCAGCGCGGCGATCAGTTCCGGCTCGTCGCGCTGCTGCATCAAGTCCCCGAGGCGGCTGGCGCGCTGGCGTTCGACTTCGGCGGTGGGGAAGGCGGGATGCAGGACGACGTCGGCCAGCAGGGCGAGCGCGGCGCCGAAGTTGGCGCGCAGCGACAGCAGCGAGACGGTCGACGCGGCGGTGCTGCTGCCGGCATCGAGGAAGGCGCCCAGCTGCGCGATGTCGTCGGCGATGCGCGGCGCGCTGCGGGTGGCGGTGCCTTCGGTGAGCATCTGCGCGGTGAAGCCGGCCAGGCCGGGCAGGGCCGGCGGATTGGCGTCCGAGCCGCTGCGCACGACCAGTTCGGCCGACACCAGCGGCAGCGCCGGGTTGTAGTGGTGGATCACCGTCAGGCCGTTCGCCAGCGTGAAGCGCTCGCCCTGCGGCAGGTGCATGCGCGCAGCGGGGCCGGCTTTCGGCATCTGGGCGCGCCAGGCTTCGGCTTCGTTGATGCCGCCGGTGACCGCCTTGACGCGTCCCTTCGGCGGCTTCGGCGCCGGCGGATCGGGCGGCAGGTCCGGAATGCCGGGCACGCCCGCCACCACCACGCGCGATGTGCGCTGCAGCCAGGTGCGCGCCGCGCGCTGGACGTCGGCGGCGGTGATCTTGCGCAGCTGGGCCACGTCCTTGGCCAGATAGCCGGGGTCGCCCGTGTACTGGTTGTAGTGGTTCAGCTGGTCGGCCAGGCCGTCGCCGCCGAGTTTTTCGAGCGAGCTGACAATCGCCGTCTCGATCTGGTTGCGCGCCCGCGCCACCTCTTCCTCAAGCGGGCCGTGGTCGCGCAGGGCGGCCAGTTCGGCGTCGATCGCTTCCTCGAGTTCGGCCGGCGTATGGCCGGCGCGCGCCGTTACTTCGATCAGGAAGGTCGAGGCCAGTGCGCGCGCATCCTGGTTGGCGTCCACGTCCTGGGCGATCTGGCGCCCGTAGACCAGCGATTTGTACAGCCGGCTCGATTTGCCGCCGGCGAGGATTTGCGCGGCCACCGCCAGTTCGGCGTCGTCCTTCTGGTAGGCCGGGGGCGTCAGCCAGCCCATGTAGAGGCGCGCCAGTTCGACGCGGTCGGGCACCACCAGGCGCTTCTCGAGCGTGATCGGCGGCGTCGTGACGGTCGGGCGCACCACGGCCGGGCCGGGGCGCAGGCTGCCGAAATATTTGGCGACCAGGGCCCGCGTTTTCACTTTGTCGATGTCGCCCGCGATCACGATGCTGGCGTTGTTCGGGCCGTAGTAGCGCGTGAAAAAGTCGCGCACGTCGGCCAGCTTCGCGTTCTGGATGTCGGCGTGCGAGCCGATTACCGAGGCGCGGTAGGGGTGGTCGGGCGGGAACAGCGCATGGTTCAGGGCTTCCTCGACGATCCCGTAGGGTTCGTTTTCGACGGTGTCGCGGCGTTCGTTGCGCACCACGTCCTGCTGGTTGGTGAGCGATTTTTGATCGAGCACGTCGAGCAGGTAGCCCATGCGGTCGGCGTGCACCCACAGCGCCAGTTCGAGCTGGTTCGAGGGCACCGTGTCGTAGTAATTCGTGCGGTCGTAATCGGTGCTGCCGTTGCTGTCGCTGGCGCCGGCGCCCTCCATCAGGCGGTCGGCCAGCCCGCGCGGCAGGTGCTTGCTGCCGGCGAACATCATGTGCTCGAACAGGTGGGCAAAGCCGGTGAGCCCAGGCGCTTCGTTGGCCGGGCCGACGTGGTACCAGACGTTGACGGCGACCAGAGGCAGGCGCTTGTCTTCGACCAGGATCACCTGCAAGCCGTTGGGGAGGGTGTACTTGTCGAAGGCGATGTTCGGGATGCCGGGCAGGCTCGTTTCCGTTGCCGCGGCCGAGCCGACGGCGCTGCCCCCGCCGCCCTGCGCGCCGGCGCCGTTCAGGGCGGCCATCAGCAGCGATGCGGCAAACAGTGGGCGGGTTTTCATGTGGTGCTCCAAAAAATGAGGTATTGCGGGTGAATCAATGGCATGCAGCGCTGCCGTGGTCCGGCGTCGAGGCGTTCGGTAACTGAGGTGGGGTCGCTTCCAGGAATTCCCAGTCGTAGCCGCCGGCAAACAGGCGCAGGCGCAGCACGCCGTTGCGGCTGGCGTCGCGGTGTTCGCTGTTTGCCCGCAGCCGCAGGAAGGGCGTCGGATAGGCGCCGCCGGTGCCCACCACGAACTGGCGCAGGCCGTTCGGGTCACGCTTGCCGTCGGCATCCTGCGGGGCGAAGCGCTCGTAGTCGTGGTCGTGGCCGGCCAGCACCAGTTCCGCGCCGGCGTCCTGCAGCAGCGCCCAGGCCTCGCGCATTTTGGGTACGCTGCCGTGGCCGCCAGAACTGTACAGCGGATGGTGCCAGAATGCCAGTGTGCAGGGCGGCGCGGCGCCGGCGGCGGCACGCGGGTCGCCCTGTAATTGCGCCTTCAGCCAGGCCAGCTGGGCGGCATGCGCGGCGGGCGCCAGGTTGCTGTCGAGCGAATAGATGCGCCAGGCCCCCAGCGTCAGGCTGTAATAGCCGCGTCCGGCGCGCGCGCCGAAATAAGCGAAATACGGCGCCGCGTCTTTTGTATAGTATTCGTGGTTGCCGGGGGCGGGCCAGGTGCGCTCCTTGAAGCGGCCCCAGGTCGGCCCGTAGCAGTTGGCGAATTCGGCGTGCGTGCCGCGCGGGTAGGTATGGTCGCCCAGGGTCAGCACGACGGCGTGCGGGTCGGCCGCCAGGCCGGCCGCGGCCACGGCGGCGGTGTCGGCGGCGCCCGACCAGCGCGGGTCGGGGTGGGTGCAGCGGGCGATGTCGCCGACGGCGTACACGGTCTGGGCCTCGGGTTCGGCGGCGCCTGCGGACGTGCTGCCGAGCAGGCAGGCGAGCAGTAGCGCGGCGCGCGGCGCCGCGTCAGGACTGCGCCGCCCCACTATGCGCGCCCCACTATTCTATAAAACGCAGCAGCCCGCGCAAGGCATGCGCCACGGTCTGCTCGCGCACCGACTGGCGGTCGCCCTGGAACACGAGGCGCTCGGTATGGGTGCTGTCGCCGCGCGCCCAGCCGAAGCAGACGGTGCCGACCGGCTTGCCCGGCACCGCGCCGGTCGGGCCGGCGATGCCGGTGGTGGAGACGGCGACGTCGGCGGTGCTATTGGCCAGCGCGCCCTCTGCCATTGCGCCCGCCACTTCTTCGCTGACCGAGCCGAATTGCGCCATCAGCGCCGGCGACACGTCGAGCAGCTCGGCCTTCGAGGAATTCGAATAGGTCACGAAGCCGCATTCGAACCAGCCGGTCGAGCCGGCGATCTCGGTGACGGCCTGCGAGACGCCGCCGCCGGTACAGGATTCGGCCGTTGCCAGCACTAGGCGCTTGGCCTGCAGCGCCGCGCCCACTTTCGTTGCAAGATCGATCAAATCGTTCGTCACGTGCGGCTCCTTCAGGTGGGGCCGGGCAGGCCCGGCGGCGGCGACAGCGGGTGGTCGCGCGTGGATTCATTCTAGCGCGGCTCGGCACCGACCGGTATGCCAAACTAGCATGCAGCCGGGCAAGTGCTGTCCCGATGCGACGCGCATTGGCCCACGGATTCGAAAAATGTCCCGTGCGACACGACGGCAATTGCGCCTGCTATCCTGCATCGCGGCGGCTTTCGCCGCGTTTCTTTTTTTCAACAGAACTCTCATGCCGCATGCATTTTTCACATGCTCCCGGATCAGGCGGGGCCGATCCGACAGGCCGCTCGCCGTGGCCTGGGGCGTGACGGTGGCCGCATGAACCGCAGCTCCTCGATCCGCAAGAAACTGGTGGTGGTCGTGATGGCCACCACCTTCGCCGCGCTGCTGGTGTCGATGGGACTGATCATCGGCTACGACTTGCGCAACTACCAGCGCGCCCTCATGAACGACGTGTCGACCCAGGCCGAGCTGGTCGGCCACATGACCTCGGCCGCCCTGGCCTTCGACGACGCGCGCCTGGCGGGCGAAAACCTGGCGCTGCTGCGCATCCGGCCAGCGGTGCGGGCGGGCGCCATTTTCGACGAAAACGGGCGCCTGTTCGCCTCCTACTCGGCGCGCAAGGACAGCGTGCCGTTCCCGACCCGCCCGCAAGCGGCGGGAACGCGCAGCGAGGGCCAATACCTGGTGCTGTTCCGGCCGATCGTCGAAAACGGCGAGACCATCGGCACGGTCTGGCTGCGCGTCGAGAACCGGCTGCTGGCGCGCACCCTCGACTACCTCGCCATCGCGCTCGGGGTGATGCTGCTGGCGATGGGCACGGCCTACCTGCTGATGCGGCGCATGGGGGGCGTGATCACGGCGCCGATCGTGGCCGTCACCGAGATCGCGCGCGACGTCGTCGCCACGCGCGACTATTCGCGCCGGGCGCCGCGGGTCGGCAACGACGAGGCGGCCGAGCTGGCCGATTCGTTCAATGCGATGCTGACCGAAATCGAGCAGCGCACGCGCGAACTCGAAGACTCGAACGCCGGCGTCGTGCGCGAAGCGGCCGAGCGTTCGCGCGCCCAGCAGGAAGTGATGCGCCTGAACGAGCAGCTGGAACACCGCGTCGACGAACGCACGCTGCAGCTGGCGCTGGCGAATGCCGAACTGGCGAACGCCATCGACGTCGCGCGCAACGCCAACCAGGCGAAATCGGCCTTCCTGTCCTCGATGAGCCACGAGCTGCGCACGCCGCTCAACGCGATCCTCGGCTTCGCCCAGATCCTGACCTCCGACTCCCTGCCGACGACCGAGGCGCAGAAGAAGGAATTCGCCAACCACGTCTTGAAATCCGGACGCCACCTGCTCACGCTGATCAACGAAATCCTCGACCTGGCGAAAGTCGAATCGGGGACGATCACGCTGTCGATGGAACCGGTGGCGCTGGGCGAGATCCTCGGCGAGTGCCAGACCATGATGGAGCCGCTGGCGGCCGCGCGCGGCATCCGCATGCTGTTCCCGCAGCAGGTGGGCGCGGTGCTGATGGCCGACCGCACGCGCCTGAAACAAGTCTTGCTCAATCTGCTGTCGAACGCGATCAAGTACAACCGCGACGCCGGCGCCGTGGTCGTCGACTGCGCGCCCGCCGGCCCGGGGCGCTTGCGCATCTCGGTGCAGGATACCGGCATGGGCCTGCGTCCCGAGCAGGTCGAGGGCCTGTTCCAGCCCTTCAACCGCCTGGGCCAGGAAGCGGGCGCCCAGGAAGGCACGGGCATCGGCCTGGTGGTCACGCGCCGCCTGGTCGAGCTGATGAACGGCGCCATCGACGTCACCAGCAGCCCCGGCGTGGGCAGCGTGTTTACGATCGAACTGGGCACCACGGCGCCCTTGCTGTCCCAGGCCGAGCGCGAAGCGCCGCCGGACGCGGCGCTTGTACAGGCGGGCGACGGCGCGCCGCGCCTGCTGCTCTACGTCGAGGACAACCCGGCCAACCTGAAGCTGGTCGAAGAGATCGTGCGCTTTCGCAGCGACCTGCGCCTGATGGCCGCCGGCGACGGCCCGCGCGGCCTGGCGCTGGCGCGCGCGCACCATCCCGACGTGATCCTGATGGACCTGAACCTGCCCGGCATGAGCGGGCTGGAAGTGCTGGCGCAGCTCCAGCGCGAGGCGGGCCTGCGCGAGATTCCCGTCATCGCGCTGACGGCCAACGCGATGCCCCACGATATCGAGCGCGGCATCGCGGCCGGCTTCTTCCGCTATCTCACCAAACCGATCGACATCGACAGGTTCAACGAGGCGATCGACTTCACGCTGGCGCAACTGCGCGCGCGCAAGGGAGCCGTCTCATGATCACGCAGGCCCAGGTACGCCGTGCCCAGGTGCTGGTGGTGGACGACCAGCCGGTCAACGTGCAGCTGCTCGAATTCCTCTTGAAAACCACCGGCTACGAGAACGTGCACAGCACGACCGACCCGCGCCAGGTGGTGTCGCTGCATTTGAAATACCGCTTCGACCTGATCATCCTCGACCTGCACATGCCGCACATGGACGGCTTCCAGGTGATGGAGGCGTTGAAGCCGCTGGAAAGCGAATCCTGGCTGCCGGTGCTGGTGGTGACGGCCGAACCGGACAAGAAACTGGCCGCGCTGGAGGCGGGCGCGCGCGATTTCATCGGCAAGCCGCTCGACACGGTCGAGGTCATGACGCGCATCCGCAACCTGCTCGAAGTGCGCCTGATGCACCGCGAATCGCGCGAATACGGCGAGCTGCTGGAGCGCACCGTGCGCGAGCGCACCGCGGCGCTGGGGCGCTTCAGGAGCGCCATGGACGCCACCACCGACGGCATCTTCCTGATCGACGCGGCCAGCCTGTCGCTGGTGGATGTGAGCGACGGCGCCTGCCGCATGCTCGGCTTTTCGCGCGAGGCGCTGCTGCGCATCGACCCGGTGGCGCTCGGCCTGACCACGGCGGTGCAGCTGGAACGGCACCTGGCGACGAACGGCGCGGCCCACGAAGCCGACATCGCCGAGACCCAGCTGCTGCGCGCCGGCGGCGAAGGCGAGGTGCCGGTCGAGATCAGCTGGCAGTGGCAGGACGCCGGCACCAGCAAGCTGCTGATCGCGGTGGCGCGCGACATCAGCGAACGCCTGCAGGCGCAGCAGCACCTGAAACACCTGGCCAGCTTCGATGCGCTCACGGGCCTGCCGAACCGCACCCTGTTCTTCCAGAACCTGCGCGAGTCGATCGAGCTGGCGCAAGACAAGGCCTGGCGCGTGGCGGTGCTGTTCATCACGCTGGACCGTTTCAAGATCGTCAACGATTCGCTCGGGCCGGCGCTGGGCGACGAGCTGCTGCGCCAGTTCAGCGACCGCCTGGTGCGGGTGCGCGGACAGCGCGGTGCGGTCGGGCGCCTCGGCGGCGACGAATTCGCCGTCGTCCTGTCCATGACGCGCGAGCAGCAGGACGAGGCGGCGCACCTGGCCAACGAGATCCGCGAAGCGCTGCGCGCGCCCTTCGACCTGCACGGCCAGCAGGCCGGCATGACCGCCAGCATCGGCATCGCCATGTACCCGGACGACGCGGTCGACCCGGACACGCTGGTGAAATATGCCGATACGGCCATGGTGCGCGCCAAGGAAGCGGGGCGCGACGGCTACCGCTTCTTCACGGCCGGCATGAACGTGCAGGTGCTGGCCCGGCTCGACCTCGAAGTGGCCCTGCGCGGCGCGCTCGAGGGCAACCAGTTCGTGCTGCACTACCAGCCCAAGCTCGACCTGTCGACCGGGCGCGTGTGCGGGGTCGAGGCGCTGCTGCGCTGGAACCGGCCCGGGCACGGCCTGGTGTATCCGGCCGAATTCGTGCCGGTGCTGGAAGAAACCGGGATGGTGGTGCGCATCGGCGACTGGATCGTCGACGAGGTCTGCCGCCAGATCGCCGCCTGGCATGCGCAGGGCGTGCGCGACGTGCGGGTGGCGATCAACGTGTCGAGCCGCCAGTTCGTCGAGGGCGACCTGGAGGGCGTGGTGCGCGCCGCGATCGAACGCCACGCCGTCGAGCCCGGGATGCTGGAGCTGGAACTGACCGAAAGCGCGCTGATGACGAACGCCGAGCGCACCATCGAGGTGCTCGAGCGGCTCAAGCAGCGCGGCATCCGGATCGCGATCGACGACTTCGGCACCGGCTATTCGAGCCTGGCCTACCTGAAGCGCTTCCCGATCGACAAGCTCAAGATCGACATCGCCTTCGTGCGCGACATCGTCACCAGCCCGGACGACGCCGCCATCGCACTGGCCATCATCAGCATGGCGCACAGCCTGCACATGCAGGTGGTCGCGGAGGGCGTCGAGACGCGCGCCCAGATGGCGTATTTGCGGCGCCACCGCTGCGACGAGATCCAGGGCTTCCACTTTGCGCGTGCGCTGCCGGCCGACCAGCTGGCCCGCCTGGTGCGCGAGAACCGTGAGACGCCGAACCGGACGACGCTCGACGACAGCAATGTCCAGACCATCCTGGTGGTGGACGCCGACGCCGACACCCTCGGCGCGCTGCACCGCCTGCTAAGGCGCGACAACTACCGCGTGCTGACCGCCGCCACGCCGAACGAGGCCTTCGAATTGCTGGCGCTGTACCGGGTGCAGGTAGTGATGTGCGACCAGCGCTTGCCGGCCATCAGCGGCACCGAATTCCTGAGTAAAGTGAAGGAAATGTACCCGGACACGATGCGGATCATTTTGTCCGGCCCCACCGGCGTGCAGACCGTGCTCGACTCGATCAACCGCGGCGCGATCTACAAGTTTTATACCAAGCCGTGGATTGATGCCGAATTGCGCGACAACGTGCGGCTGGCGTTCCGCCATTACTGGATGGAGCACGGGCCCTACGATGACCGCAAGGTGGAGCGGACGGGGTAACGCCCGCACAGCGCTCACTCCCCGCTGAAGTGATCCCAGCCCTGCACATCCATCTGCAACGCCTTGCCCGCACCATCGACCAGCCTCAAGCCCGGCGCGGCGTCGATGCTGCCGACGCGCGTCACCGGCGTTCCGGCGGATCCCGCCGCCGCGATCACCGCCGCGCGCTCGGATGCCGGCGCCGTGAAGCACAGCTCGTAGTCGTCGCCGCCGGCCAGGGTGAAGCGGCGCCGCAGCGCGAGCGCCTGCTGCGCCAGGGCCGGGCCGGCCGGCAAGGCGTCCACGTCGAGCGTGGCGCCGACCTTCGAGGCGTCCAGGATGTGCTGCAAGTCGCCGACCAGCCCGTCCGAGATGTCGAGCGCCGCGTGGGCGAGCGGGCGCGCGGCGAGTGCGCGGCCGAGTTCGACGCGCGGGGTCGGCAGGTGCATGCGCGGCGCGGCCAGGGCCAGGGCCTCGGGGGCGAGCGCGATTTCCTTCCAGTAGCCGGCCAGCGCCAGGCGCGCGTCGCCCAGCGTGCCCGAGATCCAGATATCGTGTCCGGCGCGCGCGGCATCGCGCCGCAGCGCGTGGCCGGGGGCGATCTCGCCGAACACGGTGATGCAGATCGCGAGCGGCCCGCGCGTCGTGTCGCCGCCGACCAGCTCGCAGTCGTGCAGGTCGGCCAGGGCGAACATCCCGTTCGAGAACGCGTCGAGCCAGTCGGGGTCGGCCCCGGGCAGCGACAGGGCGAGCGTGAAGCCGACCGGCTTCGCCCCCATCGCCGCCAGGTCGGACAGGTTCACGGCCAGGCTTTTATGGCCCAGCATGCGGGCGTCGGCGCCGGCGAAGAAATGGCGGCCCTCGATCAGGAGGTCGGTCGACACCGCCGTCTGCAGGCCGGGCGTGGGCGCGAGCAGGGCGCAATCGTCGCCGATGCCGAGGACGGCGTGGCCGCTGCGGGCGCGGCGGAAGTATTGTTTGATGAGGTCGAATTCGGAAAGCATGGCCAATTCTACCGTCGGCAGAGCCCGCGCGTGGCAAGTCGGACTGTATTAGCTTTGCTTCTGAAGCCAACCTTCACATCAGCAAATCCGATGAAACGGCCGGTGGTGGAAAATACGTAGCCGGCCGCAATAGCCACTCTGATAAAATTGGAGGTTCCCCTCTAAGTCCAGGAAGGCTGCAATAGCATGGATTCGTCCTCCGATAAAAAAGAAGAATTACGCCAACAACTGCGTGCTGCAGCGCTCGAATATCACCAGTTTCCCCGTCCGGGCAAGATCAGCGTCACGCCGATCAAGGGTCTGCTGAACCAGCGCGACCTGGCGCTGGCGTATTCGCCGGGCGTCGCGGCGCCTTGCGAAGAAATCGTCAAGGATCCGGCCGCATCGTATAAATACACCTCGCGCGGCAACCTGGTGGCCGTGATCTCGAACGGCACCGCCGTGCTGGGTCTGGGCAACATCGGCCCGCTGGCGTCCAAGCCGGTGATGGAAGGCAAGGGCGTGCTGTTTAAAAAGTTCGCCGCGATCGACGTCTTCGACATCGAGATCGCCGAGAACGACCCCGATAAGCTGGTCGACATCATCGCCTCGCTGGAGCCGACCTTCGGCGGCGTGAACCTGGAAGACATCAAGGCGCCCGAGTGCTTCTACATCGAGCGCAAGCTGCGCGAGCGGATGAAGATCCCGGTCTTCCACGACGACCAGCACGGCACCGCGATCATCGTCGGCGCCGCCATCCTGAACGGCCTGAAGGTCGTCAACAAGGACATCAAGCACTGCAAGCTGGTCGTTTCCGGCGCCGGCGCCGCGGCCCTGGCCTGCCTCGACCTGATCGTCGACCTCGGCTTCCCGCTCGAGAACATTTTTGTGACCGACCTGGCCGGCGTGGTCTATAAAGGCCGCGTCGAATTGATGGACCCGGACAAGGAACGCTTCGCCCAGGACACGGCGCACCGCACCCTGACCGACATCATGCCGGACGCCGACATCTTCCTCGGCCTGTCGGCCGGCGGCGTGCTCAAGCCGGAGATGGTCGCCAAGATGGCCCCGAACCCGATCATCCTGGCGCTGGCCAACCCGAATCCGGAAATCCTGCCGGAAGACGCGAAAGCGGTGCGCGACGACGTCATCATCGCCACCGGCCGTTCGGACTATCCGAACCAGGTCAACAACGTGCTGTGCTTCCCGTACATCTTCCGCGGCGCCCTCGATTGCGGCGCGACGACGATCACGCGCGAAATGGAAATCGCGGTGGTGCACGCGATCGCCGACCTGGCCCATGCCGAGCAATCGGACGTGGTCGCGACCACCTACGGCATCAACAACCTGTCCTTCGGCCCGGAATACCTGATCCCGATGCCGTTCGACCCGCGTTTGCTGACCCACATCGCGCCGGCGGTGGCGAAGGCGGCGATGGAAGGCGGCGTCGCCGCGCGTCCGATCGCGGACCTGGAAGCCTACGCCGAAAGCCTGCAGCAGATCGTCTACCGCAGCGGCTCGTTCATGAAGCCGATGTTCCAGGTCGCCAAGGCCACCCCGCCCGAACTCAAGCGCATCGTCTACGCCGAAGGCGAGGACGAGCGCGTCCTGCGCGCGGTGCAGGTGGTGGTCGACGAGAAGCTGGCGCGCCCGATCCTGGTCGGCCGTCCCGCCGTGCTCGAGCAGCGCATCGAGAAATTCGGCCTGCGCCTGAAACTGGGCGTGCATTTCGACGTCATCAACCCCGATTTCGACGAGCGTTACCGCGACTACTGGCAGACCTACCACCAGATGGTCATGCGCAAGGGCGTGACGGTGGACATGGCCAAGCTGGCCATGCGCCGCCGCCATACCCTGATCGGCGCGATGATGATCCACAAGGGCGACGCCGACGGCATGATCTGCGGCACCTACGGCACCACCTGGACCCACCTCGACTTCATCGACAAGGTGCTGGGCCGGCGCGCCGGCACCAAGGTGTATGCGGCGATGAACTTCGTGATCACCGAGGAACGCCAGATCGCGATGGTCGACACCCACGTCAACGACAACCCGAACGCCGAGGAACTGGCCGAGATCACGATCATGGCGGCCGAGGAACTCGAACGCTTCGGCATCGCCCCGCGCGTGGCCTTGCTGTCGCATTCGAATTTCGGCACCTCCGACAGCGAGTCGGCGCAGAAGATGCGCGCCACGCTGGCGCTGGTGCGGGAGAAGGCGCCGAACCTGGAGATCGACGGCGAGATGCACGGCGACGTGGCGCTCGATTCGAAGCTGCGGGCCAAGTTGATGCCGCAGTCGACGCTCAAGGGCGACGCCAACCTGGTGGTGATGCCGAACATCGATTCGGCCAACATCGCCTACAACCTGGTCAAGACGGCGGCCGGCAACGGCATCGCGATCGGCCCGGTGCTGCTCGGCTGCGCCAAGCCGGTGCACATTCTGACGCCGTCGGCGACGGTGCGCCGCATCGTCAACATGACGGCGCTGTGCGTGGTCGATGCGGTGTCGAACCGCTAAAGCACCCAGCCGCAGGGGATGGTCATGCGCTCTTAGGCAGCGCCGGCGGCCGGAAGTTCGGGCGGCCTGACCCACCCTTGCGGAGGACGAACAGGCGAGCGTGCTCGCCTGTTTTTTTTGGCCGGGACAAGTAACAATCCGTAAGCATTTCTGCATGAGCGTGTCGTTTTGACTAGGATGACGTTGCCGGATTGCGGCCTGCCGTCGCTCGTCCCGGGCGCATAGGGCGCAATCGCGTCTGTTACAATTAACAGTTGCCAGGAACGTATTCGCGGCACCAGCCACCTACCTGGATTTACACATCATGCAAAAAACGACAAAAAGAGCCGTTATCACGGGTATGACTGGTCAGGACGGTGCCTATCTCGCGCAGTTGCTGCTCGAGAAGGGCTACCACGTCACCGGCACCTTCCGCCGTGCCAGTTCCACCAACTTCTGGCGTATCGAAGAACTCGGCATTCAGGACCATCCGAACCTGTCGCTGGTCGAATACGACCTGACCGACCTGGCGTCGAGCCTGCGCCTGATCCAGAACGCCGCGCCGGACGAAGTCTATAACCTCGCCGCGCAAAGTTTCGTCGGCGTGTCCTTCGACCAGCCGCTCGCCACCGCCTCGATCACCGGCCTGGGCGCCGTCAACCTGCTCGAGGCCATCCGCCTGATCAACCCGAAGATCCGCTTCTACCAGGCGTCGACCTCGGAAATGTTCGGCAAGGTGCAGGCCATCCCGCAGGTCGAGGACACCCCGTTCTACCCGCGCAGCCCGTATGGCGTGGCCAAGCTGTACGCGCACTGGATGACGATCAATTACCGCGAGAGCTATGGCATCTTCGGCGCTTCCGGCATCCTGTTCAACCACGAGTCGCCGCTGCGCGGGCGCGAGTTCGTCACCCGCAAGATCACCGATTCGGTCGCCAAGATCGTCCTGAACAAGCTCGATGTGCTCGAACTGGGCAATCTCGACGCCCGGCGCGACTGGGGCTATGCCAAGGAATACGTCGAAGGCATGTGGCGCATGCTGCAGGCCGACCAGCCCGACACCTTCGTGCTGGCGACCAACCGCACCGAAACCGTGCGCGACTTCGTCACGATGGCCTTCAAGGCCGTCGATATCGGGATCGTCTGGAGCGGCAGCGGCGAGGACGAAACCGGCAAGTGCGCCAGGACCGGCCGCACGCTGGTGCGTATCTCGCCGAAGTTTTACCGTCCGGCCGAAGTCGAACTCCTGATCGGCGATCCGGCCAAGGCGAAGCGCGAGCTGGGCTGGGAGCCGACGACGACGCTGGAAGAACTCTGCCAGATGATGGTCAAGGCCGACCTGCGCCGCAACGAACAGGGTTTTTCGTTCTGACATGAGCGCCGCGATCCACGACCCGCAGCCCGAGGCCGGCGCCCGCGAAGGCGCGGGCAAGCGCGCCCTGGTCACCGGGCTGCGCGGCTTCACCGGGGCTTACGTGGCGCGCGAACTGGCCGCGGCGGGCTACCGGGTGTTCGGCACCGCGATGCCGGGCGCTACGATCGGCGCCGACGTCTTCGCGGTCGACCTGTGCGACCGCGCGGCCGTCGCCGCCATGGTCGAGCAGGTGCAGCCGGACGTGGTGGTGCACCTGGCGGGCATCGCCTTCGTCGCGCACAGCGACGTCGAGCAGATCTACCGCGTCAATGTGATCGGCACGCGCAACTTGCTGGAAGCATTGGCTGCGGCCCCGCACCGGGCCTCGGCCGTGCTGCTGGCGTCGTCGGCGAATATCTACGGCAACGCCGACGTCCCCGTCATCGGCGAGGACGTGGCGCCGGCGCCGGCCAACGATTACGCCGTCAGCAAGCTGGCGATGGAGTACATGGCGCGCCTGTGGATGGACAAGCTGCCGATCGTGATCGTGCGTCCGTTTAACTATACCGGCCGCGGCCAGGGCGAGCAGTTCCTGCTGCCGAAGATCGTGGCGCATTTCAAGCGCCGCGCGCCCCGCATCGAACTGGGCAACCTGGCGATCGCACGCGATTTTTCCGACGTGCGCATGGTGGCGCGCAGCTACCGCCGCTTGCTGGCGGCCGCCCCGGCCGGCGAGGTGTTCAACGTTTGTTCCGGGCGCAGCAATGCGCTGGCCGAGGTGATCGACCTGTGCGCCGAGATCGCAGGCTACCGCATCGAGGTGCAGGTCAATCCCGCATTCGTGCGCGCCAACGACGTGTTGACCCTGTCGGGCAGCAATGAAAAACTGGTCCGGGTGATCGGGCCGCTCGATCCACCTGGTCTGATGGATACCTTGCGCTGGATGGCCGAGGACACGCCCTCGACTGGTTAGCCCTCGACGGGCTGGCCTTGGACGGTTGCTTCCTTGCCTGCGGGCCTCTTTTTTTTCCGATCGTACCTATGCGCGTTCTTCATTTCTACAAGACCTATTACCCCGACAGCGTCGGCGGCATCGAGCAGGTCATCCGCCAGATGTGCGTGGGCACCGGCCGCCTCGGCGTGACCAACACGGTGCTGTCGCTCTCGCGCGAAAAGAACCTGGTGCCGATCGCCCTCGAGGGCCACACCGTGCACCGGGTGCCGCTCGATTTCGAATTCCTCTCGAACACCTTCTCGCTGGCGTCCGTGGGCGCGCTGTCGCGCCTGGCGCGCGAGGCCGACGTCGTGCATTACCACTTCCCGTGGCCGTTCATGGACATGGCCCACTTCATCGCGCGCGTCAACAAGCCGACCGTGGTCACCTACCACTCCGACATCGTGCGCCAGAAAAAGCTGCTGCGCCTGTACAAGCCCTTGAAACAGCGTTTCCTGCGCAGCGTCGACGCCATCGTCGCGACCTCGCCGAACTACATGGAATCGTCCGAGGTGCTGGCGCGCTACCGCGACAAGACGCGCATCATCACCTATGGTCTCGACCGCAGCACCTATCCGCAGCCCGGTCCCGCGCTGCTGGCCTACTGGCGCCAGCGGGTCGGGCCGAAGTTCTTCCTGTTCGTCGGCGTGCTGCGCTATTACAAGGGCCTGCACGTGCTGCTCGACGCCGTCGCGGGAACCGGTTACCCGGTCGTGATCGTCGGCGCCGGTCCGGAAGAAGAAGCGCTCAAGGCCCAGGCCCTGCGCCTGGGCCTGACCAACGTGATCTTTGTCGGCGCCGTCGGCGAGGAAGACAAGGTCGCCTTGCTCACCCTGTGCTATGCCTTGCCGTTTCCCTCGCACCTGCGTTCGGAAGCCTTCGGCATTTCGCTGCTGGAAGGGGCGATGTACGGCAAGCCATTGATCTCGTGCGAGATCGGCAGCGGCACCACGTTTATCAACATCGATGGCGAGACCGGCCTGGTGACGCCGCCGGACGACGCCCAGGCGCTGCGCGCGGCCATGCGTACGCTGTGGGACAACCCGGCGATGGCGCGCGAGATGGGCGTGCGCGCCGCGGCCCGCTTCGAAGCCATCTTTACGGCCGAAAAAATGGCGGCCAATTATGCCGCCCTGTACCGCGAAGTGGCGGCGCGCCGCGACCCCGGCAGCGCAGTCGCCGTGGAGCCCACGGTCTGGCAGACGGGGACGCGGGACTAAGCGGCGACGGCTGGCGCCGGCGCTTCGGCCCAGCGCTCGCGCACGGTGCGAATCGCCGGCAGCTGGGCGACGAACAGGTCGATCAGCGCCGGGTCGAAGTGCTTGCCCTTTTGCTGCACCATGTGCTCGATCGCTTCGGCTTCGCTCCAGGCGCGTTTATACGGACGGATCGAGGTCAGCGCATCGAACACGTCGGCAATGGCCACGATGCGCCCGGTGAGCGGGATCGCATCGCCGGCCAGGCCGTTCGGATAGCCGCTGCCGTCGTATTTCTCGTGGTGGGTGAGGGCGATCTCGCGCGCCAGCGCCAGCATCCCGTCGCCATGCTCGCCGATGATCTCGGCGCCGATCGCCGCATGGCTCTGCATCACCTTCCATTCGTCGGCGTCCAGCGGGCCGGCCTTTTGCAGGATGCGGTCGGGGATGCCGATCTTGCCGACGTCGTGCATCGGCGCCGCATGCAATAAATCGTCCGCTTCCTGCTCGCTCATGCCGGCCGCCAGGCCCAGGATCTTCGAAAAATGGCTCATGCGGATCACGTGCAGGCCGGTCTCGTTGTCCTTGTATTCGGCGGCCAGGCCGAGCCGCTGGACGATCGCCAGGCGCGAGGCTTTCAGTTCTTCCATCCGCACCAGCGACAGGTGGGTGCGCACCCGTGCGCGCACCACCGGCGGGCTGACCGGCTTGGTGATGTAGTCGACCGCGCCGGCCTCGAACCCTTCCAGCTCGTCGGCCGTGTCCGACAGGGCGGTCACGAAAACCACCGGAATCGGCGCCGTCAGCGGATTGGCTTTCAGCGCCGCGCAGACTTCGTAGCCGCTCATCCCCGGCATCATCACATCGAGCAGCACCAGGTCGGGGCGCTCCTTGTTCGCCAGTTCGAGCGCGCGCGCGCCGTCTTTCGCGAACAGCAGGCGGTAGTGGTCCTGCAAAATCTGGCGCAGCAGCTGCAGGTTGCTCGCTTCGTCATCGACCGCCAGGATCAGCGGCTTGTTGCTGGTAATGCTCATTACGTCGTTTCCTCGGGCATGGAGTCGTCATGTTCGTCCAGCGCGGCGAGCGCGGCATCGAGCTGCTGCTGGGCGAGGTCAAAATCGAAATCGGCCAGCGCGGCCTGTACTTGCGTGACGCGGGCGGCGGCCGGGTGGCCCGTCAATGCCGCAGCCAGGCCCGCCAGGGCGGCGTCGTCGAGCGCGCCGCGCACCAGGGCTTCGCGCAGCAGGCGCCCGGCACGCAGGGCGCGCGCCAGGTCGGCCGTGCCTTGCGCCGCGTCTGGCGCCTGGCCGGCTGCCGGGCGCTCGGCGCGGATGGCGCGGATCGCCGCGGCGTGCGCCGCTTCGGTATTCGCCAGCGCCTCGGGCAGCAGCGCCACGCCGGCCAGCTGCTGGCCCATTTCTCCTTCGGCCAGGTGTTCGAGTTCGGCCAGCGCGTCGGCCAGCAGTTCGAGGCCGATGTTGGCGGCCACGCCGCGCGCCTTGTGCGCCAGCATGCGCAGCGACGGGTAGTCGGCGCTCTCGAGGAAGCCGCGCAGGAACTGCGGCAGCATCGCGTGCTGGCTGTGGAAGTGTTCCAGCGCCTCGCGCCAGGCGTCTTCCTTGCCGCCCCAGCGGTGCACGCCGCCGGTGCGGTTGAGCGCCTGGCGTTCGAGTAGCGGCGCGATGTCGTGCGCCGCATTCCCCGCGCCCAGGCCCAGTACGCGGGCGATCTCGTGCGACAGCGTGACCCAGTCGACCGGCTTCGAGGCGAAACCGTCCATGCCGACCTCGAGGCTGGCGCGGCGGTGCTCGGCCAGCACGCTGGCCGTCATCGCGATCACCGGAATGCGCGCGCGGCCCGTGGCCAGTTCCTGCTCGCGGATCCGGCGCGTGGCGGCAAGGCCGTCGAGCACCGGCATCTGGAAGTCCATCAGCACCAGGTCGAATTCCTGGCGCGCGGCCATCTCGACCACGGCGGCGCCGTCGGCGACCCCGGTCAGCGTGTGGCCGCGGCGCGCCAGCAGCAGCTGCAGCAGCTCCAGGTTCTGCGGCACGTCGTCGGCCGCCAGCACGCGCAGCGGCGGCAGGGCGGCGGCGGTCCGCACGCGCGCCTGTTGCGGCGCGAAGCGCGCCACCACCAGCGGCAGCAGCACGTGGAAAGTCGTGCCTTCGCCAATGACGCTCTCGGCCCAGATTTTCCCGCCCATCAGTTCGACCAGTTGCTTGCTGATCGTGGTGCCGAGGCCGGTGCCGCCGAAACGGCGCGTCATCGAGGCATCGGCCTGGGTGAACGGGTCGAAGATCGCCTGCAGGCGCTCGGGGGCGATGCCGATGCCGGTGTCCTTCACGGAAAAATGCAGCATGCCGTCCTGTTGTTCGGCGCTGAGACGGACGGTGCCGGCGGCGGTGAACTTGATCGCGTTGTCGAGCAGGTTAGTAAGAACCTGGCGGATGCGCAGCTCGTCGCCGCGCAGATTGGTCGGCAGGGCCGGGTCGTAATGGATGTCGACCTGCAGGCCCCTGGTGCGGGCGTTGGCCGCCAGCGTCGAGGACAGTTCGTCGATCAGGGACAGCAGGTTGAAATCGTTGATTTCGAGTTCAACCGCGCCTTTTTCCAGCTTGGCGGTGTCGAGGATTTCGTTCAGCAGGCGCAGGAGCGAGCGGCCGTTGCTGCGCACCGTGTCGAGGT
>Ga0213837_1000807_pt1 | contig 23616 bp, 22 predicted proteins | sample SWPATP12_FD_160572 | JGI IMG/M metagenome (GOLD analysis project Ga0213837, IMG submission 160572) | Coastal seawater microbial communities from Marineland, Florida, United States - SWPA TP1 #2 | ecosystem: Environmental > Aquatic > Marine > Coastal | place: USA: Florida | collected 2016-08-06
CGATCTAATGATCAGCGAAGCGACACCGCACGTATTATGTGGATACCTATACGAACTAGCAAGCCTATACATGACGTTCTACGAAGCATGCCCAGTTCTAAAAGAAGGTGTAGAGCCAAGTGTTCGTGACAGCCGTTTAGTACTGTGTAATTTGGTTGCGAAGACCCTGAAATCAGGATTGGATCTTTTAGGTATCGAAGTAATGGAGCAAATGTAATCTGCTTCGTGTAGTTCGCTTTAGCTGCGTTAATGAGTTTATTTAGCCTAAGTCACATACAAAACACGTATGCTCCTTGGCATAAATAAACTCATTGCCTTGCTAGCACTCCTTCACTTGCAGAAAGTTTAAGAACTCATAGGGATAAGTCGGTTTTCCGCCTTGTCTTAGGCTAAAGTACTTAGGTGAATTCTGCTTCGTGTAGTTCGCTTTGAAAGCACTCCTACACTTGCAGATGATGTGCTTCGTAGGTTGGGTAGAGCGTAGCGAAACCCAACAAAATTGACAGCTCAATAACCTTGATTAATCTTTAGCTGATAGCTGATAGCTGATAGCTGATAGCTGATAGCTGATAGCTGATAGCTGATAGCTGATAGCTGATAGTAGCGATAGAGGGAATTTTATGAAACTTGAAGATATTCGCCGTGAATATTTACAGGATGGTTTATCTGAAGACATGCTTGATGCATCTCCAATCAAGCAGTTTGAAAAATGGCTTGAGCAAGCTGTTGCAACTAATTTGCCTGATCCCACTGCGATGGTCGTCGCAACGGTTGATGAACATGGTCAGCCTTCGCAGCGTATTGTGCTGTTAAAGCATCTTGATGAAAATGGCTTTGTGTTTTTTACCAATACTGGCTCGCGCAAGGCGCAGGAGCTCAAAGGTAATAACAAAATCTCTCTGCACTTTCCATGGCACCATATGGAGAGACAAGTCATTGTTTATGGTGAAGCTAAACCTTTACCAACAACGGCTGTGGCTAAGTACTTTTTATCGCGCCCTAAAGAAAGTCAGTTAGCTGCATGGGCATCTCAGCAGAGTCGTCCTGTGTCATCACGTAAGGTATTAATGGAAACATTTGCGAAAATGAAGCAAAAGTTTTCTGAGGGTGAAATTCCATTGCCTGATTTTTGGGGAGGCTATTGTGTTGAGCCTACTAAAATCGAATTTTGGCAAGGTGGTGCACACCGCTTACACGACCGCTTTATGTATCAACGCCAAGCCGACGGTAGTTGGCAGTTTGGTCGTTTAAATCCATAAATGCGTTTTATCGATTCCCACTGCCACCTTGATTTTAGCGAATTTGATGAGACTCGCACAGAGCTCATCAAGGCATGCAAGCAAGTCGGGATCGAGCATTTTATTGTGCCGGGTGTAAGCTTGGCACAATCTACAAAACTATTCTCTTTTGCTAAATCAGAGCCAAGTATTTCAGTGGCTTTAGGCTTACATCCTTATTTTTTATCTGACCACCAAGCTCATCACCTCGCTGAACTAGAGCAATTAGCGAAAACCCATACTGGGCAGTTTATTGCCATCGGCGAATGCGGACTTGATCGCAGTATCGACAACCTCGATAAGCAAACACAGCTTTTTGAAGGGCAAATAGAGCTTGCCAATCAACTCGCTCTACCACTGATTGTGCATCACAGGCAAAGCCATGATTTAATTGCTCGCTCATTTAAGCGCTGCAAGCCAAAGTATGGAGGTGTGATTCATGCCTTTTCAGGTTCAGAACAACAAGCTCAGAGTTATATTAAACAAGGGTTTAAGCTTGGTGTCGGTGGTGTAATAAGTTACCCACGCGCTGCTAAAACTCGTAAAGTTATAAGCGCAATTGAGCCACAGCATTTAGTGCTTGAAACCGACTCGCCATCAATGCCGTTAGCAGGCTTTCAAGGGCAGGTTAATACGCCGCTAAAGGTGTGCGATGTATTTGCTTATTTATGTGAGCTTAAAGGTGCGACAGGGGATGCTAAGCAGCAATTGGCCGCTGAACTTTATGATTCTTGCTCTGCGCTTTTTTTGATGTAACGGTTGATTTGCCAGTGTTTTAAGCCGCGCCCTAGCTGCCAAGTAAAAATACAGGTGATCACTAGCATTAATAACACTTGGCGGCCCAAATCATGAAAACTACTGTGGCTGGTTGCAATAGAAGCCTGCGTTAAATAGGTAATCGACACAAAGCCAATTGGCCTTTCATCATCACTTATCACCGGCTCTACAAATGGGGTTTTAAGTTTGCTAATACCAGGGGTTGAATCGGGTAATAAACCAAAAGTGTGGTGACTTTGCCAATTATCGCTGGCAGCAATTTGAATACCTTGCTGGTCGTAAATCGTTGCCGCTAACACATACTCATCTTCAGCAATATGATTACATAACGCATTTAACTCGGGTTTGTTTTTTTCTTGCAGCGGGGTTTTTGCATTTAATGCCATAAACTTGGTTAAGCTTATCGCTGTGCTGTCAGCACTATCATAAAGTAGCTGGTGGCTTTGAAAGCTACTATTCATGGCGACCCAACTTAGCAGCACAAAGCAGGCTGTAGCCAAGCTCAAGCGCACAGCACGTTGGCGATAAGTGGCTGAAAAGGGAATTTTAAGTTGGTTATTTTTCATAGTCACCGTATACGTTACTGACAGCTTTTAAATTTGATGGTACAACATGATAACTTTAACAGCCCCTTGAATGCGAGTGCCAAGTGCACGACCAAGGACAGACATAAGTCTAATGTGGAGCCACTATGTCACAGCTTAGCTTAGCTGCTACACCTTCAGCAAATTTAGCAGAACAAATCAGCCTAAATTGCTGGTATAAAATTGAAAACAAACACCTTATTACAACAGACTTTACGCCAAAAGCAAATCAAGGCGTATTCAGTGTTGCCTTTGGTAATGAGCTTAATGCAGAGCAATTACTTGCGATTACTGAATTTTTAGCGGCGCAAGGGTTTAGCAATTTATCGCTTTGTTGTTATCAGCCAATCGCAGATATGCCAGTAGCGTGGAGCTTTCATAGCGATACAACAACTGCACTAAGCCCTTTGGTATTAGTTGAGTTTGCTAAGCAATTGGGTATTCAATTGGTGCAATTAACTAATCCACCAACAGTGAATGAGCCGGGCTTATTGCTGATGGATATGGACTCAACAGCCATTACTATCGAGTGCATCGACGAAATTGCGCGTCTTGCCGATGTGTATGATGAAGTTGCCGCTGTAACTGCGCAAGCAATGGCCGGTCAGCTGGACTTTGCACAAAGCTTAAAGCAGCGTGTCGCAAAACTAGAAGGTATCGATGTAGATTTAATTGACGGCTTAAAAGCGCGTTTACCGCTAATGCCAGGTGTGAGTGAATTATGCCAATACCTAAAAGCGCATAACTGGCATTTAGCCATTGCATCAGGTGGTTTTGTACCATTTGCTGAACAAGTACAGTCGCTGCTTGATTTAGATGAAGTGCATGCCAATACCCTTGAATTTAAAGATAACTGTTTAACAGGCAAGGTCATAGGCACGGTTGTTGATGCTGAGGAAAAAGCCCGTGTACTTAAACGAATTGAACAAAAGCTTACCTTAAACAACCGCCAAACTGTTGCTATGGGTGATGGTGCGAACGATTTGAAAATGATGGCTGCGGCAGGGCTTGGTGTTGCTGTGCATGGTAAACCGAAAGTGGTTGAGCAAGCACAAACTGCAATTAATGAAGGCTCATTACTGCAAGTTGCTTACTTACTCTCTCTACCGTTAGATTACTCGCTTTAACCAAGTCGCTTTGCGTTTGCTCATTTCATTGATCAGCCTTTGGTCAATATCAAAATGGGTAAGCGCTTCTTCGGTTATATCAATTAAATCACCCACACCAGCTACTGCCCATAGTGCTTCTTCTAAGTCTTTTGCTTTATGTAATGCGTACTGACTAATATATTTGAGTTCATTCGCTAAGTAATCAATATCAGGGCGACCAGTTCGTGATACATATAAACGAAATACAAAGACTAAATCGTTTTTCAGCGCTTTTTTCACAAACAAAGTTTGTGGTTTGTAATCATCTTCACTAATACAGCGGCTGGTAATTGCATCGCTTATTTCGGCTTGGCGCGGATCAAAGCGAACAAATAGGGTAAATGGCAGAGGTGGATCTTGGCGACTACGGTCTTTGATCAACGGGGTGATCACTTCTGTAATTTGATCCGTTGATAAGAATCCGTCGATGCTGGTTGTTTCGTTCAATAACGCAAAATTTTGTAGTAGTACATGAAGAGGGCTTGGATATAAGCCTTGGCCAATAGCGCCAGCTTTAAAGTGGGCAGCTTCTTTATGTAAATAAAACGGGAATTGGCATACGCTTTTGGTCACCATATTTCTAAGTGCAGTTGATAGCCCCGGAATTTTAGGGGTTTCTTCACAAACACGTAATTTGTCTTTGTTGTTATCGATTAATACGGTGAAAAACTTAATCGCCATATGCGGTAAGTCACCAACTTTATGCACTTTTAAATTTACTGTTGTCAGTGATTTACTTATAGCCATTACTTCATAAGCCAGATTTGTTAAATCGTGCTTTTTGGTAATTTTTTGCAAATCAGGCAAGTTTAGTTTGATGATATCGCCTTTTTTGAACTCAACCGGTTGGTCGCATTCAATTTGCAAGCCCATCACAGACAAATCACGAGTATGGCCTGTAATTGTTTGCTCATGATGTTCAATGCTGATAGCTGTTTTGTATAAATAGCGTTTATGAGCACGAAGGTTCACATACTCAAGCGCCACAGGCTCTAAATGAGGAGGCGTTTTATGCTTACTGTGACCAAACTGTTTAAGTTGGTTTACCGCATCTTTATTATAATCAAGCTGTTGGTATGTTTGTTGTTCAAACTTAGTACCCACCGAGGTCAAAATCAGTAGATATTTAACATCTTTAATCAACCCCTGCACCCGTGGTGTCGGTGGCTTATTTAGTTTTTCGATGTTTTTACCAGCACTGCTTGGTAGCGACAGCGGAATATACGAATCTTCCGGATGGCTTGGCATCAACTGAAGCTTAAAGCATTGCCAACTGTCTTTTTGGCTACCAAAGCCGAAAAATAAATCTCTCAGTTGTGGTTGGCTATCAAGCTCAGTTCGTGTAGCTGAGTAGTAATAAATTTTGCCAGCAACAGTATGAGTGAAGGTGTACAGGTATTCTTCTTTTACCGCATCTGGTGAACTGAGCAAGTGACCTAAACGTTGCTGATTTATAATGCTATATAAGCATGACAACTTACGCTCATCACAAAAATAGCGCTGAATAAAAATGTTATTTTCTGTGGTTAACGCAAGGCTAGGATAAAGCTTGTCGCCTTGTAAGCTCAAAAAAGTATAAAGCGAGGTAACACGTGGAACGTAGTATTGCTCGTAGCCTTTCGATACAACCGCATCTAAGGTATTGTCTAAGTTCACTTTATAGCGACGTTTATTACCGTGAATAAAGCTTTCTAAGAACTCATCAAACTTATCATTATTTTCAATAAAGGTGCGCTTTAAGCGTACATGGTTGTATTCACGGGATACTTTTTCTACCGCAACCACTTCGTATTGAATTCCGTTTTTTAAGCCCAGTTCAAAATCTTGCTCTAGGCCAACTAAGCGCAGACCAATTAATTGGCCTTTTTTAACTTTATACCGTGGTGCTAACTTGATTTTTGCGCCACTTAAAGAGATATCAGAGGTGGAAGCTGCAACCTTATTGTCTTTATCTAGTTCAACGGTAATTTTAATTGAGTAGTTCATCCGCTCTTCGCGGCGACTTTCATAGGATGCAAACTTAATGACCTTAGCGGACTGCTCTGTCGTGGTACTATCGTCAGTTAAAGCTTGTTCAGCGGCTTTTTTTTGCATTACGCGGTGATTGTTTTCGGTATTCATTACCGCTTCGTAAACGGCAAGGGTGTAACCACCGTGGCGCTTTATAGCATCTTCAAACACTTCAATGGCGGTATCGTCCATAAAGTGTTGCTTACCATCATATTCGTAGGGTTTCACTTGGCCGGTTACCTGGCCACGTAAATCAATAAAGCGTGCTACAGGCTGAGATAAGCGCGACATTTCCATTTTGATCAGAAACTGCTCTGGCTTAGTTAAGCTAGCTGTCTTTGATTTAAACAGTTTGTCGAACTGGGGAGTGCCTAAATGTGCCTTTAGTTCTTCAACTAGGCTTTCATATTTAAGCAGTATGTCTTCAGCCATTTATAAAACCATCACCGTCTATATAAAAAAGTAGGTATACTAGCGGGCTATTGAAAGCCAAAGCAGTGTAACTAGTTTTTTATTTTATTAGTTATTGTTATATGTATTCGCCAATTAAATGGCAAGCACTGTAAAGTTTTATTTGTAAGCAAAAACTGTGCCCTTAACCATTTCTTAATTAAGCACTTAGCATGATTAAGCGTTTTTCATGGGGCAAGTTACAGCATATTATCTTTTGTGACTACAAAAGTGACTCTAGTTTAATTACCTGAGTCATATGTTTTACTTTAGCTATTATATGCTTGAAAATACAGAAATAGTCACAAAACAGCGACCAAAATAGGTAAGGCCGAATGGCAAAATCAGCAAAAATCGAATTTGTCTGCACTGAGTGCGGCATGAACTATCAACGCTGGCAAGGTCAGTGTAAGTGTGGAGCGTGGAATACGCTGGCAGAATTTAAGCCTTCAGCGGGGCAATCAAAGCAAGCAGCAAGCCGTGCAGCGGTGGCAGGTTATGCTGGTCTCGCTAGCGGTGGCTCAAAGAAAATCAATGAGGTGGCGACCACAGAGGCCGAAAAACGTCTCACTGAAATTGGTGAGCTAGACAGAGTACTAAGTGGTGGCGTAACCACAGGCTCTGTCAACATTATCTCTGGCGACCCAGGTGCCGGTAAAACCACCTTGCTTTCAGATTTAGTCGCACGTATGTCAAAACTTATGCCCTCTTTATACTGTACAGCTGAAGAGTCTTTATCGCAGTTTAAAAACCGTGTGAATCGCTTACGTTTAGATTACAACGAAGACGAGCTTTACTTGCTGTCTGAAACCAGTGTTGAAGCCATTATTGAAGAACTTGATAAAAACAAAATTAAGTTCGCTGTGATTGACTCAATTCAGGCCGTGGTAACAGAAACGGCAAATGGTAGCCCTGGTTCACCCTCACAGGTAAAAAGTGCAGCGCAAGCTTTAACACAATATTGTAAGCAAAATGATGTCACTATGTTCATCATTGCCCATGTAAACAAAAATAACGAAATTGCAGGACCGCAAACACTCGTGCACATAGTTGATGCTTTATTACATATCGATACTAACGATGGCCAAGTCAGAACACTGCGTGCTAATAAAAACCGCTTTGGCGATATCGACACTGTGGGCATTTTTAGAATGTGTGAGCGCGGAATGCTCAGCGTTGATAACCCAAGTGAAATCTTTTTATCTGGTTCTAGTACTGAATCTCCGGGTTCTGCAATCACTTGTATCCGCAAAGGTAACCGCAACTTACTACTTGAAATTCAATGTTTAACCACAGAAACCGAAGCTGAATTCCCGCAGAGGGTATGTGTTGGTCTAAATATGAACCGTATCAAGATGCTGACGGGCATTTTACGTAAGCATACAAAAACAAAAATCTTTCACGACACCTTTTTTAATATTGTTGGTGGTTTAAAAATCGATGAGTCAGAGACTTGTATTGATTTAGCGCTGGTGGCTGCGTTATTAAGCAGCTTGAACGAATTTGTTGTACCGCGTACCACTTGTATTATGGGTGAGCTAAGTTTAAATGGTGATGTAAGACCAATCGACAGCGGCGTACCTCGAGTTAAAGAAGCTGCGCAACACGGTTTTACTGAGATCTTTATTCCATATCGTAATTACCATAAATCAATGGAAGGCCTTGGTGCTAAGATCACCCCAGTAAAAACCGTGCATGAGCTATTGTCGTTAATAAACTAAATACAATTTGATACACTGATAAAAAATTTACACCAATTAAAGGAAATAAAATGAAGAAGTTAATTATTGCAGCGGTTGTTGCTGCGGCTGTCGGTGGCGTAGCTTACGCAAATTACGCAGCTACACAGGAAGTGAAAAAGGTGGTTGATAAGCAAATTAGTGCGTTATCAATCCAAAGCGGTGTAGAAATTAAATACAGCGATATCTCAGCCAGTATTTTTGATAGCAGCATGCAGTTATCAGAGATCACGGTTTCAAATAGTTTAAGCAATGAGCCTGTTGCAACAATTGATAGCATTGATGTGTCGGGTTACGAAGTAGATGCAGTGCCGCCACACACTGGTTTTGTTATGAAAAACTTTCGTTTTAGCGATGAATTTTTAGCGCAGCTGCCAGAAAACTCTAATAACAAGCTAGCATCAACAAGCTATAACGTTGACTCATCGCTTGATTATAATAAAGCTTCAGGCGACAGCGACTTTGCTCTTAAAGTGACTGCAAATGAGGTGGCTGACGTTAACTTTAATCTTGGTTTAGCTAAAACCACAGCGCTGATGGAAGCATCACTCGCTGTGAGCCAGATGCAAAATGAAGCAGCTGATGGTCAGCTTACTTTAGAGCAACAGCTACAACAGCAATCAAAGATGATGGCAGCACTCACGCAGTTAGAGCCACGTAGCATCAATATGTCGATTGCTGATGAAGGTGAGCTTAAAGCGGTCGTTGATAGCTTCTTAACTGCGCAAGGTATGACGCATGAACAATTTAAGCAAGTCGTTGCGATGCAATTACAGCAAGTGCCAGTAAGCGAAGAACTTGCAACAGCGATTAGTAACTTTGTGAATGGTTTATCGTCTTTTTCTGTGTCAGCTAAATTACCAGAAGGTAAGACTATGATAGAGATTAATCAGCAAATTCAAATGCTGATGGGTCAACCAGAAGAGCTTGCAAAATTTATCAATCTACAAGCAAGTGGCGAATAAGTTCAAGCCCCACCTGTAAACCTAGCCTTAAAGTGATGTGTGATTAAGCTTACTCACTTTAAGGTTGTTTTTTATCTGCATCACACCTTGGCTGTGCTCTAAAAACTTCTGTGCTAAAGCACGTTGAAAGCCCGTTTCTGCAATGCCTTTTAGTTCAACAGTCTCACCTTCAACAATCACTTGTAGGTTTTCAATTCGAAAGTTCGGATTACTAGTTAACTTCTGCAAAGCCATTTGCTGTAGGCGTGGTTGAGCCGATGTGCTAGTTGTTAGCACGCTGGTGTTAGCGCTTACGTTCGTTGCGCATGCAAGTAAAAAAATACAGCTTAATGATGTAAGTACTACGGTTAATTTGAAGCGGCTCATACAATTCCCTCGTTAATCTAGTCTGCTGTGAACTATTGCTGAACCAGTTACAATTATTATTCCAATATTTAAGTTTATGATTTTAAATGGTTTTATTTTTTTGACGGGATGGGTGAGTAATAAAGTGTGAACTAATTACACACTCGTTAGGTAAAATTGGGTAGGGTACAAAAATGCCGAGGCAAGCTCGGCATTTTTTCAGTAAGGGTAATAAAGCTACTTTTTCTTCTTCACTTTAGCTTTGGCTTTTTTCTTGGCCTTTATTTTTACTGGATCTTTTTTCTTTTTAGAGGGGATCTTCGCTTCTTTGTGCTGTGGCTCAAGCCCTTTAATTACTCGGCGTTTAAGCTTTTGCTCAATGTAGCGCTCAACTTTACCAACAATGGCTACGTCATGAGCTTCAATAAATGAAATCGCAATGCCTTTTTTACCTGCACGACCAGTACGTCCAATACGGTGTACGTATACGTCTGCGGTGCGAGGCATATCAAAGTTGATAACATGGCTGATATCAGCAACATCAATACCACGAGCAGCAACATCCGTTGCAACTAAGATATTATTACGCCCAGAGTGAAAGTTTTCCATCGCTTTCATGCGTTTGTCTTGTGGCATTTCGCCGCGTAACCAAGCTACACGAAGGCCTTCGTTGTTTAATTCACCAACTAATGTCTCTAAGCGCTCACGGGTTTTAACAAACACAATTGCTTTATGAATGTCGTCACCATTTAACGTTTCAACCAACATTTTTAGTTTATGGTCGTAGTCATCAGCAAGGTGAACCCATTGGTGGATTTTGCCTTTCTCTTTACGTGAAGATTCGGCTTCAAGCAGTGCAGGGTCGTTTAAGATACGCTCTGCAAATAACTCAACGCTGTCACCTTCAAGGGTCGCTGAGAATAAGAAACATTGGCGACGGTTACGTGCTTCATCACAAATACGTAGCATTTCTTTACGAAAGCCCATGTCTAGCATGCGGTCAGCTTCATCAAGAATAAGCATTTCAACGTTTTCAGCATGGAAGTTCTCTGTTTCGAGATACTCCATTAAACGCCCCGGTGTGGCAATGAGGATGTCGTTATTGCTTTCGAAAATTTCTCTGTGTGTCCCGTAGTTTATACCACCTGTTACAACCCCAATTTTAAGATGAGTTTGTGCGGCGAGTAATTCACATTGCTCATGAATTTGATAAGCAAGCTCACGGGTTGGTGTCATGATCAATACGCGAGCAAAGCCAGGATCGCGACGCGGGAAATCAAGCAAGTATTGAATTGCAGGGATCAAAAACGCGGCTGTTTTACCCGTACCAGTAGGGGCTGATGCCAAAATATCACGACCTTGAAGAGCTTCAGGGATCGCTTGTTGTTGAATACTGGTTGGCGTATCAAAACCCATTTTATTAATGGCATTTAACAGCTTGTTATCGATATCAAATTCAGAAAATTGCATAGAGTGACATAAATAGAGGACAATTGAGCCTAATTATACGCGTTAACGCGGCTGTGGTGAATGAAAAGGTGAAAAAATGTCAGGCTTTGTGTTTAAACAATTTACAGTAACGCAAACACGCACTGCGATGAAAGTGTCGACCGACGGTATTTTGTTAGGGGCGTGGGCTGATGTGAGTGGTGCTAAGGGCATTTTAGATATTGGCACAGGCACTGGGCTGTTGGCGCTAATGGCAAAACAAAGAGCGCCTGAAGCAAAAGTAAGTGCCATAGAAATTGACGCGGGTGCCTGTAATGATGCTCGAGAAAACTTTGCGGCTAGCCCATGGCCTGATATAAACCTTTTCGAAGGAGCTGTACAGTCGTTTAGCGCAGCAGAGCCTTTTGATGCGATCATCACCAACCCTCCTTATTTTAATGCGAGCCTAAAAGGTGAAAATGATGCTCGAAATACTGCCCGCCATACTGACGGCCTTAGCTTCAGCGAATTGATAGAAGCGTGTACTAGGCTTAGCCACGGCAAAACGCTTTTGAATGTGATTTTGCCTTGCGTAGAGGCAAAACAATTCATTGCGGTAGCTGAGCAGGCAGGCTGGTACTTAAATCGCCATTGCTTGGTACGTACAACCGAGAAAAAACAACCAAGTCGCAGCTTGTTGTTACTCAGCCAAAACAACGGCGAATGTGATACATCATCGTTAACCATACATGCAGCTGATGGCAGCTATAGCCAAGATTATAAAGAGCTCTGTAAAGCTTTTTACCTAAAGATGTAATCGTTATTCAGCAATGCTTGCTTCAAGGCCATCTTCACTTAAAAGTAAAGTGTATGACTGCCCATATGATGCGTTGCAGATTGAGACAGGTTCATAAACTCGCTTATCTTCATCATTGAGCTTTGATACTTTTAAATCATCAGCGCAGTCATCAATGTGGTACCAGTAACTTAATTGATTTTGATATAAATTGACGATTTGATTTTCGATTTTTAAGCGAAGGTTTTCAGTTGCGAGAATACGTATAGCAAAAAAGTCATCTTTATCATCATTAGCTTTTTTTACTAGAGTTAAACGAAGTTTTTCTTCATTTTGCCAAGCCACAAAATGATAAGGTTGATTTTGCTCTACCTGATACATCTGTGTGGCTGAGTTACTTATGTCGCTGTGATCGACTACATAAAATGAAATACGGCTACGTTCATTGTGAGCATGTGTTACATCAACGGGAAGTGATTGCGATGCAAGCGTGTCAACATAGTATTGAGAGTCTTTAACTTCTTGAGCATCACCAAACAGGTCAGTGTTTGCCATGTAATAGTCCACTTCTAAATCAGTGGTATTTACGAGTGTGTAATTGTTCTCATACATTTCATCGCCAAAGTTATGAGTTTCTTCAACTTCTAATTCATCACAACCAGTTAGCAAAATACTTGCGGCAATCATTATAGGTAGCGCACTTTTCATTGTTATTCCTTTTACAAATGAAGGAGCTGATTAGCATACTTATAAGTTATTGTACCTTTATTGGTTTTTAAATTGTACCGGTGGCTGTAATTGCATTACTTCATCAAGCTGAATTTGTTGCACATATTCAAGCTCTAATAGGGCGTCTAACACGGCTTTACTGTGCGACTTTTCTATTTCGGCACTGCAAAAGTCAATAATGCTAAAGCGGCGTTTTATCAGCAGGCCGTTGATTTCAGGTAAAGGATGTGTGGTTTCAATTAGCACGCGGGTCGTAGGGCAAGGGTCGGCATAGCCTGAACGTAATAACTTTTTTAAATTAAACAAGTTATCATCAAGCCGACCCAGCTCAATGGCGGCTTTAGCGCTATCAGGAATAAATAATGGCTCAGCAAAGCGATTTATTTTTATTTCGCCCGTGGCGTTAATTGTAGCTACCTGATTACTGTCGTAACTGACAATGTCACCGGTAATTAATGTGAATTGACTCATTGTGTTCCCTCGCAATGTTGTGTCGATTTCGGAGCTTAGCAAAATGGTGTGTTTGGTTAAGCCCTGATATAGTGCCAAAGTCTTAAGTTTTATACGAGTTTTTTATGTTCCGTTTATCAATTGTTTTATCTGCCTTATTATTTTCTCAGTTGAGTTTTGCTGCATTGACGCCTGTGGGTCTTTGGAAAACTATTGACGAAGAAACGAATGAAGCGAAATCTTTAGTACGTATTAGTGAGCAAGATGGTGTATTGGTTGGTAGTGTTGAAAAAATCCTTAACCCAGCCAAGCAAGACGCAATCTGCGAAGAGTGTAAAGGTGATAAGAAAAATCAGCCTATTTTAGGGTTAAAAATTATAGAAGGCGCTACAGATGCTGGCGATGGTAGCTGGCAAGAGGGTGAAATTCTAGACCCAAACAATGGTAAAACCTATACCCTTAAACTGACCCCACAAGAACAAGGTAAGGTGCTTGAAGTACGCGGATATATTGCATTCTTCTATCGTAATCAATATTGGCAACGTGTTGAATAACCATTAAAAAAGCCAAGCGATGCTTGGCTTTTTTATTCATGACTTACAAGCTTTCGCTGTACTCAGTCATGATTTGTTCAACCCAGCTTGCGATACGTTCATCACTAAGCTCGTATTGACTGTCTTCATCAAGGGCTAAGCCAACAAATTGTTTGCCATCTTCAGTGAGTGCTTTTGAAGCCTCAAATTCATAACTTGCATCGTTAGGCCATTTGCCTAACAAGGTAATGCTTTGATCACAAATTTCATCGTGTAACATGCCAAGCGCATCTTGGAACCACTGACCATAACCTTGTTGATCGCCCATACCAAACAGAGCCACGGTTTTGCCGTTTAGGTTAACATCTCTAATGTCGTCCCAGATTGATTCCCAATCTTCTTGCAACTCACCAAAATCCCAAGTTGAAATGCCGAAGATCACGAAATCAAATTGCTCTGCATTTTTTAATGGCTCATCTTTGATATTGTGAAGGCTCACTATGTCGTGACCAATAATATCGCGAATTTTCTCTGCCGCTATTTCTGTGTAGCAGGTTGTAGAACCATAAAATAAACCAATCTGCATCGTATTTATCACTGTGTATTTGCCTGATATGATAGCTATTAAAAATGATTGAAGCACATATCATCCTGAAGTTTGGACACATTTTACCGTAAGGTCTTTTTAATTGATACCTTGATTTGGAGGAGTCCAACGTAAGAATAATGCAAATTTACGCAAGTTGCTGTTAGGCCTAAGCAAGTACATATATAGATCTGTTTTATTATAAGTAAAGAGTTGTAAAGCGGTTCATGGTAGCCATTGCAACAGTATAAATTCCTAGCGTTATTAGTGTTGTTAAGTTACTGCTATGTTCCAATAAGTAGGTTGTCAAACCAATGTTCAAACCAAAAGCTAAGCATAAAAATAGGCTAAGAAAGTTTATATTTTTGAAAACATTACCAATAGCAAAGCTAAGTAATACTCCGCCTGTACAGGCTAACGTGTAACTTAAGACGTTTAGTATTGATAAAGAATGATTAGTAACGTTGAGCGCAAAAGTTGTTACAAAACACAAAGCCGCTACGAACAAAGAAAGCTTTAAAATACTGTGACTAAGCGCTACCTTAGCGTTCTCCCTACTGTTGAATATAGGTAGAGTAAACAAAAGCTCCCACGAATTTTTCTTTTGTATTTTACTCCACAAGCTTAAAGTCACAAAAGTGAATAAGCCGAGTGATAAAACAAAAAGAACATGCTCAGCGACGTCATAAAATAAGTTAATTATTACACCGGTAATACAGAAAAGTATGATCAAAATTAGGTACTGAGAAAATCCTGAGCCAACAAAGTAACTTAGAGGAAATAGTTTTTTATTTATCGATCCGCCATAGTTTGAGAATAAACTACTTGGGACAGGTGACCAACCTGATTGTAAACCGTTTAGGTAATTGGTTAGTGATCTTGGACTCCAACTATATGGAGAAGTTATAAATTTATTATCAAATAAATAGATAGCAGTAAGCAGCACTATATTTACAGGGATTAACCAAATAGACAGCTGCTCGATTAGTACGCTCGCTAATACCGCAATAAAAAAACTGATATAGCAAACAGAAGTAAATAAATGGCTGAATGAGCGATTTATGAACCAAATAACGATGCCAATGATATTGGCAAGAGAGAGGGTTGCTAATAGATGAATATTATCAGCAATAATTATACTCAAGATCGATATAAAGTTACTTAGTATAATAAATACTTTACCTTGAAACATGACATGTTCGCGGTAACCAACAACCAAAAATTGCCATTCAGTTGCTTGCATTTTTATGCTTTGCCAAGCAATTGCGCAGTACATGCAAATAGTTGAAAACATGATCATAAATGTAATCATATTTTCAATGCTAGTTGTAACAAGTGACAAAAAAGAAATTAAAATCGCTGCAACAAAATAGCTAGCACATCCTACATCATTTAACCAAAAATTGACTATGCCTTGATACCAAGGACGTTTACTAATTTGCATTATCCATGTAACTCCACAAACAGCTGCTCTAAAGATAATGTATTGACTGCTAAAGAGCCTGAAATTATTTCTCCCATATGGCCATAAATAATTGCAGAGTTTAGTTGCTGGTTAAGGATTTTGTATGCACTAAGATCGATAGTAGGTTCTTTGAAGCTCACTTTTCGTACAGTGTCTCGAATTACATCTAACTCATTAAATAACAGTAACTCACCTTGCTTAATTAGTGCAATATGGCTGGCTACACGCTCAATATCAGAGGTAATGTGCGATGAAAATAAAATTCCGGATTCTGATTCTAACGCTAACTCAAAAAGGTCACTCATAAATTCACGTCGTGCAATAGGATCTAAACTGGCAACCGGCTCATCCAAAATAAGTAGCTTTGGTCTATAAGCCATGGCCATAATAAGTGCGAGAGTTTGGCGCTGACCGATAGATAGATCATTGATCGCATTGTGGTCATTGAGCTCAAAACGCTTAAGCCATTTTTTTTCTAGCTGAATATCCCAATTAGGGTAAAAACTTCGGTGTAACGCTAGTGCATCTGCAATTTTAAACCCTTCATACCCAAATGTTTGCTGTGCCACATAGCCAATTCTTTCTTTATTGCGTGCACTTAATTGGTGACTTAACTCACCCAATACCCGTATTTCTCCCTGGTCTGGCTTAATCAAACCCAGTGCGCTGCGCAGTAAAGTTGTTTTACCAGCCCCATTTTTGCCCAATAATCCAATCACCATGCCAGGTTCAACATTTAGGTTAATGCCGCTTAGAATTTGACGCTGATTGTATTGTTTATAAATATTCTTATAGCTAAGAAGTGGTTGTGTCATTGTTATAATTCCCACCGTTTTTTTATAAGTTTGACTAAATTCACTTGAGGTACATCGAGCTGTTTGCTTTGCTGAATAAGTTGGTCGATAGTATTAAAGAGTAAACTTTCTTGTTGATCTGTTTGTTGTGTTGTTTTTGTTGCAACTTTTGTTGCCTGACCACGACGTCGCACCAGCCACCCCTGATCTACTAATTGGCTTATCGCTCTGGACACTGTCATAGGGTTAACGGCAAAGTGATCAGCTATTTTTCTCACCGACGGTAACTCTTCCCCTGCAGCAAGCTGGCCCCCAACAATTAAACGCACGATTTGTTCATGCAATTGCTTATAAATTGGATCGCCACTATTAGGGTTGACATTAATAAACTCTAACATTACTCTTCTCTACTGTATTAATACATTAATACACTGATACACTTTGTACTAAGTTATCACATAAAGCGTAAGATGCAAATAAGGGAAAGCATAATGAAAAGTATATCCAATCGTTTTAACATCATGATAAATATGGTGATATTGTCGTTTTTAATGGTTGCGTCAACAGCGGTAAATGCAATAGGTAATCAGTTGAACCAGCCAAAACTTACGCCATGCTATATGGAGGGGCTGGCTGATAGGATGATGTGTGGCAGTATCACTCAACCATTATCTGATGATACTAATGATGGTTATATAGATATTCATTTTGCAGTGATCCCAGCAATTAAATCTAGTACCCCTGACGAAGCAATACTTGGCTTTGCAGGTGGCCCAGGACAGGGAGCAATTGGTTTAGCGAGAGTATTTGACCATAATTTACGGTTTGCCCGTGAAACACGCGATATTGTATTGATTGATCAACGAGGCACAGGTTTTTCACATCAGTTACAATGTGAAAGCGATGATTTAAAAACTCAGTTTGCTTTTAATGATGTAATTGCTGATCTTCAAGCAATAGGAGCTAATGATATACATAAGTGTAAAGCAAAGCTTAATATTGATTTAAGTCACTTTACTACGCCTGTTGCTGCAAAAGATTTTGAGTCGGTACGAAAATCATTAGGTTATAAAGGGTTTCATTTATATGGTGTTTCCTATGGTACTCGTGTTGCTCAAGAGTATCAGCGCCAATTTCCCGAGTCGGTTTTAACAAGTACTTTAGACGGCGTAGTACCCCTACAACAAAGCCTAGCTGCAATAGGGGAGGCTGTTGATGGTTCACTAACTGTATTATTTGAGCGCTGTGAAGCTGATGATTTATGTAAAGCACAATATCCTAATTTAGAAAGTAAATTTAATGCATTGCTTACTCAGCTTGAAAAGCGACCTGTACAAACACAGGTTCGGCATCCTCGCACTCACGAGCTGATCACCTTTACAGTGACTAAAATGAAGTTTTACAGTGCAATACGGTTTTCACTTTACAGTCATTCACAGCGTGCAATAGTGCCGATGGTTATCGAAAAGGCTTTAAGCGGCGATTTCTCGCCTTTGGCTGGCATGATGGCGAATGTTGATTTAACACAATCTTTAGCAATGGGAATGCATAATGCTATTGTTTGTGGAGAAGATTGGCCTCGCTTAACAAGGCAAGCACGCGCCCAATACAACAAAACTGATATTGGAAGAGCAATGATTGCAGGGTTAGATATAGCCTGCCCAATCCTAGATGTAAAAGCTGTCGATGAAACATTTTATCTACCTTTAAAAACCAGCACGCCAACATTATTGCTTTCTGGTGGGCGTGACCCAGCAACACCTGCAAGTTGGGCAGAACTTGCGATGGTTCAGATGAGTAATGCTACTCATTTAATAGCCCCGACAGCTACTCACGGCATTGGTTCGCAAACTTGTGCACCGAAAATCATAGCCAAGTTTATCGAGCAACAAAGTATGCAAGGTATTGATACAAATTGTATTGATGAACCAAATGATAAACCGTTTTTTATGAATATTAACGGCGTGGCCATTGCCAAAAGCCAGTCAACTGAAGCAGCTAACAAGGAGTAAGTGATGATTGAAGTAATCAACCTAAACAAGAAAATTGGCAATGTTAATGCTTTAAATGGTTTAAGTTTCACGGCGCAGAACGGCAAGATCACAGGCCTCTTAGGGCCAAATGGTGCAGGTAAAACTACTTGTTTGCGCACTGTATTTGGATTGTTAAAAGCCGATAGCGGAAATGCTGAAATTGACGGCATTGATGTTGCAAATGAGCCGATGGCAGCAAAGCAAAAGCTTGGTTTGTTTCCAGACCCCTGTGGTTTATATGAAAGGTTAACACCAAGGGAGTACATTAACTTTTTTGCTCAACTAAGTGGACTTAATGCTACAGAAGCTAGGCAAGCAACAGTGGATGTAATAAATAAATTGGCTATGAATGATATTGCCGATCGCCGCTGCCAAGGATTTTCTCAAGGGCAACGAATGAAAACTGCGTTAGCTCAGGCAGTAGTTCATAATCCTTCTAACATTATTTTAGATGAACCGACTCGTGGCCTTGATGTAATGAGTACACGCATATTAAGGGAACTATTGCTGTTGTTAAAAGCCCAAGGGCACTGTGTTTTATTCTCATCTCATGTTATGCAAGAAGTCGCAGCACTTTGTGACCATGTGGTGATTATGGCTAATGGACAAGTGATTGCACAAGGTTCAGTAGCTGAGCTATGTGAGCAGGCAAAAAAAGAGACTTTAGAAGAAGCATTTGTTGCTTTGATTGGTAGCGACGAGGGGATTGCAGCATGATTAATTTATTAGCAGTGTTATTTAAAAAGGAAGTGATGGATGCTAGTCGTGATAAACGCTCGATAATGGCTGGGCTGTATTATGCGATAGGTGCACCAATTGGAATTTGCTTGTTAGTGAGTGTGTTGCTTCAACAATTATCTTCACCTGAGCCGCTAAACATTAACATTGAAAATGCTAATCAAGCACCTGGACTTATTGCCCACTTAAATAGCCATGATATTTTTGCTAGCGCAGATGAAAATAAGCGTAAAGCTATTACTTTATCAATTAGTGAAGATTACCAACTAAAAATGAGCGAAGGGCGTCCTGCAACGGTAACGCTCATAGCAGATAAATCTGATGATAAATTACGAGCACATATCAACCAAGTTGAAAAAGCCGTCTCACTATATAGCTCTGAAATAGCCAGCTTAAGATTAGTCTCTCGAGGTATAGATCCTAGCTTAATGCGTGCAATCGCTCTAGAAGTGCATGATCAAGCTACCCCTGATTCAAAAGGCGGTATGATTCTAGGTATTGTAGTATTTACACTTATTTTAGCACTATTCTACGCGGCGATGAATTTAGCAATTGATACCAGTGCAGGTGAGCGAGAGCGAAATTCATTATCATTGTTGTTAAGTCACCCTTTACATAGTTTACACATTGTACTTGCTAAAGTGGGCGCTATCACTGCGTTTTCGATGCTAGGATTAGTGGTCATTTTATTTGTGTCTAAGCTTTCTTATGCAATGGTACCGTGGCAGCAAATGGGCTTTAGCATTACTATTACCCCTGAATTTATGTTGTTTAGTATTGCGATATGCCTACCACTCGCATTAATGTCGGCCAGCTTACAAGTGTTTGTCTCTTTTATGGCTAATTCATTTAAAGAAGCCCAATCTTACGTCACTATGGTGTTATTTATTCCAATGGCGTTAAGCATGGTTACTACTTACGATATAGCAACAGATATAGTGCAATGGTTGCCTATTGCTGCTCAGCAATTTGCACTTATGGAATTTATAAAAGGTAATGCTATACCTTTGCCACAGCTAATGTTATCAACACTGTTAACACTTGTTTTATGCTTTGTATTTAGCTTTTTAAGTGGACGGATGCTGAAAAGTGAAAAAGTCGTCTTTGGTTTATAATTTTTCATGACAACATAGCGATCGTTTGGTCGCTACATTGTATTTATAACCGTCTCTTTGCTTGATATGATAGCAGTTAAAACGGTTTGAACTGCTGCCTTCATGTAGTTTGATAATCTTTTACCGTAAGGTTTTTTGATACCTTGATAAGGATGAGAGTACGCGTGGCTGATAATAATTCACAAGCCCAAAAAGGTGTAATAACAGCAAATAACGCCGAACATTTAGAGTTATTTTTAGATACGCTGTATCTTGAGCAGGGGGTCAGCGAAAATACACTCGCTGCTTATCGCAGTGACCTTGAAAAGTTTTGCCAATTTTTAAAAGATAAAGACCTACTAGCTGTTCGCTCTGATGACATTGAAGCGTATTTAGCATACCGTGTTGATTTAGGGCTAAAGTCGCGCAGCACAGCGCGAAGCATCAGTGCGCTTAAGCGTTTTTATCAGTATTTTGTACGCGAAAAAGCCATTGCCGATTCGCCGATGGTCAATATTGCTCAACCAAAAGCTGGGCAGTCATTACCAAAAACGCTGTCAGAAGCCGAAGTCGAAGCTCTGCTTGCAGCCCCAGACATAGAAGATCCTATGGGGCTTCGCGATAAAGCCATGCTTGAGCTGTTATATGCCACAGGGCTTCGTGTTACAGAGCTGGTGGGGCTCAGAATGGAGCAAATTAATTTGCGCCAAGCGGTGGTCTTTGTAAAAGGTAAGGGTAACAAAGAGCGTTTAGTTCCTCTGGGCGAAGAAGCTATGTACTGGCTTGAGCAGTTCTTAAAAGTGGGTCGTTCGCAAATGATTAAACATGCCACTGACTTTGTGTTCCCATCTAAGCGCGGGATTGGCATGACACGACAAACTTTTTGGCATCGCATCAAACACTATGCTATTTTGGCATCAGTTGAATCGCCGTTATCACCGCATACGCTTAGACACGCGTTTGCAACGCATTTGCTTAATCATGGGGCAGACCTTAGAGTCGTGCAAATGATGTTAGGTCACAGTGACTTATCTACAACACAAATTTATACCCATGTAGCGAATGAAAGATTGAAGTCGGTACACGAGCAACATCATCCACGTGCTTAGTGCAAGATTTTTAGAGATGTACCGGTCTATATAAAAAATGATCAGGATATAGGATATTTATGAAAAAGTTAGTTTTAGCCACAGCACTACTAGGCACAAGCTTAAATGTGTTTGCCAATGGCGTATCAACAACAGATGCTGCTGATGCCCCTATTATTGCTAAGTTTGCTGAATTAGGCGTAACCGTTAAGCAAATCAACCCAAGCCCAGTGGCAGGCCTTAAAGAACTAATTACTGATAAAGGCGTGCTGTACGCAAGCCCAGACGGTCAATTTCTAATGCAAGGAACACTGATTGACCTTAATAACCGAGTTAACCTAACAGAGCATGCACTGAGCGATGTACGTAAAGAAGGCATTGCTGAATACGAAGACTCAATGATCGTTTACAAAGCGAAAAACGAAAAGCATTCAATCACAGTCTTTACCGATATTACCTGTGGTTACTGCCGTAAGTTACACCGTGAACTTGATGATTTCTTAGATGCGGGTATCACGGTTAAATACCTTGCTTTCCCACGTGGTGGTTTACGTGGTAAAGGTTACCAAGATCTAATGAATGTATGGTGTGCTAAAGACCCTGCTGAAGCGTTAACAGAAGCAAAAGCGGGTGCAGAAGTCGCAGACGTGCCTGGTTGTAACGCACCAATTGCTGAGCATTACCAACTAGGTCAAAGCTTTGGTATGTCGGGTACTCCAGCAATTATTTTAGAAGATGGCACCATGATCCCAGGTTATCAATCAGCTGCGCAAATTAGCCAAGCGCTTGATGCCTTACCAAAAACATCTTCATAACTGATTTTTTAAACGAAAAGGCCTATTTGTCGTAGGCCTTTTTTATTTGTATTAAGCAAAGAAGTACCATTTCCGACATGGAAAAAATAATTCAAGCTCGTCCTCATGTTGATGATTCGCATCTACCACACCATTTACACCCTGTAATTAAGCAAATATATGCAACTCGACAGGTGCAAAGTGCCGCCGAACTCGATAATAGCGCTGCGACATTACATGACTTTAAGTTGTTTAAAGATATCGACAAAGCTGTGGTGCTATTGCAACAAGCCCTCGCGGCTCAAAGTCGCGTGTTAATCGTCGGTGACTTTGATGCCGATGGTGCAACCAGCACAGCAACCTTAATGCAAGGTCTTGCGATGTTTGGCTTAAAGAATCTTGATTACTTGGTACCTGACAGATTCAGCCTAGGTTATGGCTTAAGTCCTGCGCTTGCTGAGCAAATAGTGACTATGCAACCCGAGCTTGTGATCACTGTTGATAACGGTATTTCATGTATTGATGGCATTGCCATTGTAAAGCAAGCAGGAATTAAGGTGCTGGTAACTGATCACCATTTACAAGGTGAAGCCCTGCCAGATGCCGATGCCATCGTGAATCCGAATCGCCATGATTGTCAGTTTCCATCGAAATCGATAGCAGGCGTTGGGGTTGCATTTTATCTGCTCATTGCTTTACGTAGCCACTTACGTGAACAAGGGTATTTTCAGCATAATCCAATGCCAAATTTGGCTGAGTTACTTGATATTGTAGCCCTTGGTACCGTTGCCGATGTGGTCGCTCTTGATGCCAATAACCGAACCTTAGTGCATCAAGGTTTAGCACGTATTCGCAGTGGTAAAACACGCCCAGGTATCAGTGCCCTAATCGAAGTGGCAAATCGTAATGCTGCCCGTTTAAGTGCCAGTGACTTTGGCTTTTCATTGGCACCACGCTTAAATGCAGCAGGGCGTCTTGATGATATGAGTTTAGGTATAGCCTGTTTGTTATCAAGCGATATAAATCAAGCACGTCGAATTGCCGGTGAGCTCGACAGCCTCAATCACGAGCGCCGTGAAATAGAGCAGGGCATGCAAACTGAAGCACAGGCGGTGCTTGACCGTTTAGCATTTAAAACTGAGTCAGTGCCTGATGCCATTTGTTTATATCAAGCTGATTGGCACCAAGGTGTGATTGGTATTTTGGCTGGTCGCTTAAAAGAAAAGTATCACCGCCCGACGATTATTTTCGCAGCGGGCGATAACGGCGAAATAAAAGGCTCTTGTCGCTCTATTGAAGGGCTGCATATGCGTGATTTACTCGAGCGAGTAAATACACTTTATCCGCATTTGATCAGTAAATTTGGTGGCCATGCTATGGCGGCCGGGCTGAGTATCAATGAGCAAAGTTTTACTGAGTTTAAATCCGTGTTTGAGCAAATGGTGACAGACACACTCACTGAAGAGCATAAGCAAAGTATTTTACTTACCGACGGTGAATTACCTAATGAGTGCTTTTCGATGGAGTTTGCCAACTTACTAAAAAATGCCGGCCCCTGGGGACAGCAATTTCCAGAGCCAGTGTTTGAGCATGTGTTTGAGGTAATACAGCAGCGCATTGTCGGTGAAAAACACTTAAAACTGGTTTTAAAACATCAATCAGGACGATTAGTTGACGGTATTGCATTTGGTGTTGATGTGCGTGCATGGCCAGATACCGAAGTGCGTTATGTGAAAGCTGCTTATCAACTCGATATAAATGAATTCCGTGGTAAATTCTCGTTACAGTTGATT
>Ga0213837_1000808_pt1 | contig 23538 bp, 14 predicted proteins | sample SWPATP12_FD_160572 | JGI IMG/M metagenome (GOLD analysis project Ga0213837, IMG submission 160572) | Coastal seawater microbial communities from Marineland, Florida, United States - SWPA TP1 #2 | ecosystem: Environmental > Aquatic > Marine > Coastal | place: USA: Florida | collected 2016-08-06
CGGCTCGGGCCAGCAGCCCAGCTACACCATCCGGCCGAGTCGGCCATCGCCCTCGCAGGCACCGTCGCCTACGCCTACGCCTACGCAGGCACAGTCGCCTACGCCTACGCAGGCGCCTTCGCCGACGCCGCCACAGGCTCCCCAGCCGACGCCACCGCAGGCGCTCCAGCCGGTTCCCTCGCCGTCACTGCTGCTGACCCCGACGCTTCAGCCGCAGCCTCCGCAGGCGCTTCAGCCGTCGCCAACGCCGACTCCAACGCCGACGCCCGCGCAAACGCTCCAGCCGACTCCAACGCCGACTCCAACGCCGACGCCCTCGCAGACGCTCCGGCCGACCCCAACGCCGACGCCCTCGGAAGCTGTTCAGCCCACGCCAACGCCAACCCCGACGCCGACGCCCTCGCAGGCGCGTCAGCCCGCGCCCGCCCCGACGCCGAGTCCCTCACCGACGCCCCAGCCGAAACCTGCGCTGACGCCGTCGCAGACCCCGTCGCAGACCCTGGGGAAGACGCCCTCGCCGACGCACTGAGCCCCGGCTACCGGCCGGGACTCACTGCTGGTACGTGATGTAGGCCTCGTACTGAACCCGCCATTTGTCCGGGGCCTTGGGATCCGGCACGGTGGTGGTCAGGAATTGGACGCTGGTCACCTGACCCTTGAGGTACTTCAGCCATTTAGTCACCTCTTCGGCAACGTCGCGATCGAACTGGGCTACGTGGTGCACCTGCATTGCCATGGCGGCCTCCGGTACGCTGTGGTTCGGTGCAGTGACTTTACCGCCAGCGTCCGCTCCCGGCCAGCCTTTCGTTCGTCAGGGAAGGCTCCGGCGCTAGCCGCCAGCTCGGGCAGGGGTGCTGCCCTCCCCCACAATCACGGCCAGCACGCCGAGCCCCGCGTGGGCAGCCAGAACCGCCGGCAGCGCACTGATCTGCGCCGGCGGGCAGTCCGGCAATGCAACGGCCAGGCGGCGGGCAAGCTCTTCAGCCTCGGCCTGGTTGCCGAAGTGGTGCACGGCCAGCCGCGCTTGAGCGGCCGGCCGGGCCGAAGCATCGGCTGCAACGATTTCTTCCAGCCGTGCGATCGCCTTCGCCGCGGACCGGACTTTCTCCAGCGGAATGATCCGGCCGTCGTCCACGGCAAGGATGGGTTTGATGGAGAACATGGTCCCCCACAGTGAGGCGGCCGCCCCGATCCGGCCGCCGCGGCGCAACTGTTCCAGGCTCGGAACGTAGAAGTACACCTTGGTGCGGTCTAACCGTTCCTGCGCGAAATCCTTCACCTCGGCCGCGGTCCTGCCGTCGGCCGCCGCGACAACGGCGCCCTGCACTCCCATCCCCTGTGCCATCCCAACTGTCCGCGAGTCGAGGACTTCGACCGGGATGCCGACCCGTTCGGCCGCCAGGCGTGCGGCATCGACTGTCCCGGAGAGCGCGCCGGAAATATGAATGGAAACGACGGATCGGAAGCCACGCGCGCCGGCCTCCCGGTAGGCGTGTTCAAACTGCCCGGGTGAAGGGCGGGAGGTCTTGACGGGCTTGCCGCTGGCAAGGGCGACGGCGATCGTCTCCGCGATGTCGTCCTCTCCCTCGCCGTAGATGTCGGCGCCCACCATGACGGGCATGGGGACCACGGTGAGTCTGCCGTCAGCGGTGAACGTGCGGACCCAGTCTGCGGGCAGCGCGGCGGCCGAGTCCGTGACAACCGCAACCTGCACGACGGCGGCGGGCTCGGGTTCGGGGACAACCCCGGTCCGGGGGCCCTGCCGCAGGCGGACGAGCCGCTCGCGCAGCCATGGCCAGCCTGGCGGCTCGCGGTCTGGCACGAGGGACCTCCTGCTATCGGGACGCGTGGACTAATCGCCCGGCCACAGAATCTGTGCCGGTGAGGTTGTCAGCACTGGCCGCCGGCATCTGCCGACGGCCAGTATCTGGCTGGTTCTCCGGCTAGGCCGGGACGATGTTGACCAGTTTAGGCGCCCGCACGATCACCGTGCGGAGGGCGCGGCCGTCGAGGGCACGCTGGACGTTTTCCGAGGCCAGCGCCAGTTCGCGCAGTTCGTCCTCGGAGATGTCGGGCGAAACCTCCAGCCGGTCCCGCACCTTGCCCTGCACCTGGACGACGGCGGTGACCGTGTCCTCCACGAGCAAGGCGTCGTCGTGCGTGGGCCAGCCGGCGTTGGCCACCGATGCCGGGTGTCCCAGGACGTTCCACAGGTCCTCGGCGGTGTACGGCGCAAACAGGCTCAAGATGACGGCCACGGCCTCCACGGCTTCGCGGACCGCGGGGTCCGCGCCGCCTGCACCGGCATCAATGGTCTTGCGGGTCGCGTTGACCAGTTCCATCAACTTCGCCACCACCACGTTGAACTTGTTGTGGTCCAGCAGCGCCTGAGCGTCGGCGATCGTGCGGTGGGTGACAGTGCGCAGGGCACGGTCACCCGTGGCGAAGTCGACGCCAGGTTCGCTTGAGACGTCCTGGCCGAGCCGCCAGGCGCGGGCCAGGAACTTCGCTGAGCCCGACGGCGATACGTCCGCCCAGTCCACGTCGTCTTCCGGCGGGGAGGCGAAGATCATGGTCAGGCGGACGGCGTCCACGCCGTACTTGTCCAACTGCTCGCCGAGGTCCACGCCGTTGCCCAGGGACTTGCTCATTGCCTTGCCGCCGTTGAGCACCTGGCCCTGGTTCAGCAGCGCCCGGAAGGGCTCGTCGGCGTCGATCATGCCGAGGTCGTGGATGACCTTGGTGAAGAACCGCGCGTACAGCAGGTGCAGGATGGCGTGCTCGACGCCGCCAACGTACTGGCCCACCGGCATCCAGTCGTTGATCTTGGCGGGATCAAACGGGCCCTCGGTGTATTCCGGGGAGACGAAGCGCAGGAAGTACCAGGACGAGTCCACGAAGGTGTCCATGGTGTCCGTGTCGCGCTTGGCCGGGCCGTGGCAGTCGGGGCATTCGACGTTGACCCAGGCCTCGGCGGCGGCCAGCGGGGACGTGCCTTTCGGGGACAGGTCCTCGCCGCGCAGGTCCGCCGGCAGGGTCACAGGCAGCTGGTCGTCCGGGACCGGGACCTCACCGCAGGCCGGGCAGTGGATGATGGGGATCGGCGTGCCCCAGAACCGCTGCCGGCTCAGCAGCCAGTCGCGCAGGCGGAAGTTCACAAACTTCTCGCCCGTGCCGAGCTCACGCAGGATCTCGATGGCGGCCGGAATGGCCTCCGCCTTCGGCAGCCCGTCCAGCGCGCCTGAGTTGATCAGGGTGCCCTCACCGGTGGTTGCGGTGCCCGTCACTGCGGGGTCGTCCTCGCCGGTGTCCAGAACGGCCCGGACGGGCAGGTCAAAGGTCTTGGCGAAGTCGAGGTCGCGCTGATCGTGGGCCGGGACGGCCATGATGGCGCCCGTGCCGTAGTCGGCCAGGACGTAGTCTGCGGCCCAGACGGGCAGCTTTTCGCCATTGAGCGGGTTGGTCGCGTAGCGGCCGGTGAAGACGCCGGTTTTCTCGCGCTCGGTGGACTGGCGCTCGATCTCGGACAGTGACTTGACCTGTTCGCGGTAGGCGTCCAGGGCCGCGGCGTGCTCGTCAGTGACGAGTTCCACGGCGAGCGGCGCATCGGCAGCGACCACGAAGAACGTGGCACCGTAGAGGGTGTCCGGGCGGGTGGTGAAGACCGTGACCTCTTTGGCGGGCTTGCCGCCGTCGGCCTCAATCACGAAGTTGACGTGGGCGCCCTCGGAGCGGCCGATCCAGTTCTTCTGCATGGCCAGGACGCGCTCGGGCCAGTGCCCGCGCAGTTCGTCCATGTCATCGAGCAGGCGGTCCGCGTAATCGGTGATCTTGAAGTACCACTGGTTCAAGGACTTCTTGGTGACGGGCGTGCCACACCGCTCGCAGGCACCGTTGACCACTTGTTCGTTGGCCAGCACGGTCTGGTCCTTGGGGCACCAGTTGACCGGCGAATCCTTGCGGTAGGCCAGTCCGCGCTCGTAGAAGCGCTTGAACAGCCACTGGGTCCAGCGGTAGTACTCCGGGTCCGAGGTGTGCAGCCGGCGGGACCAGTCCGCCGAGATGGCGTACCGCTTAAACGACGCCGCCTGGGTGTCGATGTTGGCGTACGTCCACTCGCTGGGGTGCGCGTTGCGCTTGATAGCCGCGTTCTCCGCGGGCAGGCCGAAAGAGTCCCAGCCGATCGGGTGGAGCACGTCATAGCCCTGCTGGCGGAGGTACCGGGCCACAACGTCGCCCATAGCGAATGCCTCGGCGTGACCCATGTGAAGGTCACCGGACGGATACGGGAACATGTCCAGCACGTAGCGGCGTTCCTTGGAGCCGTCGTCGAGGGGCGTGAAGACCTTCAGGTCTTCCCAGACCTGCGGCCATTTGGCTTCCATCGCAGCGAAGCTGTAGGCGCCTTCCTCGGGCCCCTCCGCCGCGGCTGCTGGTGATCCGGTCTGTGTTTCCGGCTGAACGCTCACTACTGGCCTCTTCTGTTCAATGCGGCCTGTTATGTCAAGCCTGCCTACCTTCAGCCCCGCCTGCCGCCGGGGCCTGTCTATCTTCAAGTCTGCACCGTCAAGGCCGGTTGACCGGCCCGGACTCCTTGCCGTGCTTACGTGCAACTCCTGCCGTGCTGCCTGCCCTGCGGCCTGAGACGGACCCCAGACACACAAAAGCCCCTCGACAGGGAGGGGCCGCCGCTCGGCAATCCGAGTCTCTCTTCGGGCTCGAGGACTCGTCGGGATGCCGGGCGGCTAACTAAGCAGGAGCACAGCGCGCATAGGACCACTTTAGCCCCTCGGACCGGTTCGCGCTGAACCGACAGTCCGGGGACGCCCGGGGCCGTGGTGACGGTGGGTCAGGGCGCACTTTGCGGCCACTGTGCCTGAAATTGTTATAAAGGCAACACCTAGGCAATAGCGGTACTTACTCTCCCTCGAGCCGGGGCCGGGCCGGGTAACGACGATGAACAATCCAGTAGCCTCCCGGGAAAGGCAGGTGAAAAGTCACTTTTTACTCGGGTGAACTACAGCTAGTTTGCGGAGAGTTCCGCGAAATTTCCGATCAGAGCGGATGCTAGCGCTCCTAACTGGGAGGAAACTGTGAAAAACCCGCAAAGGCTCTCGTAATTTCGATCTTGCCAAACGATTCAAACGGGAACACTATTCCTTAAAGATCAGTAGCTGGGATCTCTTGGGGGGATTCGCAAATGGTCTCGGGTTGAGGAGCCTGTCATGAGTCACTTGCGCATTGCCTCTGCACGACCATTAAGAACCCCCACTGCCCCCCGGTCCGCCGCCGGCCCCCTGGAACAGGGCTAGCCATGTTCGGCTGGATTACCCGGTTCAGTTTGCAGTTCCGCATTCTGGTTCTCGCCGTGGCGGCCGGACTCATTGCCTTCGGAGTAGTGAACGTCCCGCGCGTCGCGATCGACACAATGCCCGAGTTTGCACCCGCGCACGTCGAGATCCAGACCGAGGCCTTGGGCCTCTCAGCTGCCGAAGTCGAGCAGCTCATCACCTCTCCGATGGAAGCCGACCTCCTCAATGGTGTGGCCTGGCTCGATGAAATCCGTTCCAAGTCCGTTCCAGGCCTGTCCTCGATCGAGCTCGTGTTCGAGCCAGGCACCGACCTTCTGCGCGCGCGCCAGCTCGTGGCCGAGCGCATGACCCAGGCACACGCGCTGCCGAATGTCTCGGCGCCGCCGCTGATCATGCAGCCGCTGTCATCAACCAGCCGTGTGCTCATGGTCCGGATGAACTCCCGGCAGCTCTCCGGCATCGAAATGTCGGTCCTGGCCCGGTGGAAGATCAAGCCGCGGCTCATCGGCATCCCCGGTGTCGCCAACGTTTCGATCTGGGGCCAGCGCGAGCAGCAGCTCCAGGTCGAGGTCACCCCCACGCAGCTGCGTGACAAGGGCATCACCCTCGAACAGGTCATCAAGACCACGGGCAACGCCGTGTGGGTGTCTCCACTGAGTTTCCTCGAGGCGTCAACCCCCGGCACGGGCGGGTTCGTCGAGTCGCCGAGCCAGCGCCTGGGCATTCAGCACGTCCTGCCCATCCGAACACCCGCGGACCTGTCCAAGGTCAGTGTCGAAGACGCCCCGTCTCCCATGCTCCTCGGTGACATTGCCCAGGTGAAGGAAGACCACCAGCCGCTGATCGGCGACGCAGTCGTCGGCCAGGGTGAAGGCCTCCTGCTGGTCGTGGAGAAGTTCCCCGGAACCAGCGCGCTGCAGGTCACGAAGGACATCGAGGCTGCGCTGAACGACATGCAGCCCGGGCTTTCCGGAATCCAGATGGATACGTCCGTCTTCCGGCCCGCCTCGTTCCTGCAGGATGCCGTGGACGGACTTGGCGTGGCGCTGCTCGTGAGCCTCCTGATCGCCGTCATGCTCTTCTGGCTGCTCTTCCGTTCCTGGCGAGTCGCCGTGATCGCCCTCGCGGCCATCACCACCACCGTCATGGCGGCAGGGGTCGTGCTCTACCTGCTCGAATCCACACTGAATATCTCGATCCTGGCCGGCATCATCCTGGCCGCTTCCGTGATCGTGGGCGACGTCGTGGAGGATGTGCAGGCGCAGCGGCGCCGGCCCTTGCGGACCACCGAGACCGAAACCGATGCCACCCTCCGGTTCCGCATGGTCCAACTCGTCCGGAGCGTCCGCACACCGTTGTTCCACGGTTCGCTCATCATGGTCATGGCGCTCATTCCGACGCTGTTCGTGACGGGCGTCGGCGGTGCGTTCTTCCAGCCGCTTTTCTGGTCAATGGCGCTGGCACTTGCGGTATCAATGCTGGTGGGCCTGTCCGTGACACCTGTCCTCGCGTACCTGCTGCTTCCCCGTGAGACGGACCGGCGGCCGGACTCCTCCGCTGTTATCCGGGCAAGGTCCTACTACGACCGGGCGCTCGAGGGCGCACGTTCCCGCCGTACGCTTGGCATCGTTGCTGTGGCCGTCGTCGGCCTGCTCGGACTAGCCGCCGCTTCCCAGCTGATGGGAAACCGGGCGGTCGTTCCGACCATTCCGGACCGGACGCTCCTGGTGCAGTGGGATTCCATGGCAGGCACGTCCAACGACGAGGTCCGCCGGGTGGCGTCGAAGGCGTCCGATGAGCTGCGGGCCCTGCCGGGTGTTTCGGGAGTCGGCGGGCATATCGGCCGCGCCATTTCCTCCGACCAGGTTGTTGGCAACAGCTCTGCGGAACTCTGGGTGTCCATCACTCCGGATGCCAACTTCAGCGAAACGGAGGAGGCGGTCCGTGCCGTCGTGCAGGGCTACCCGGGCATTGCCCACAACGTAGTGAACTACTCCCAGCAGAAGATCGGCCAACAGCGCAGCAGCATGGATCCGGGATTCGCGGTCCGCGTCTACGGGACCGACATGCCGGTCCTGCGCGAGAAGGCTGAAGAGGTCCGCAAGGCGATCGAAAAGGTCGACGGCGTGACCAACCCGACGATCAATGCCAGCGCCATGACGCCCATCGTCGAAGTCGAGGTCAATCTTGAGGCGGCGCAAAAGGTCGGCATCAAACCCGGCGATGCCCGGCGCGCCGCTGCGGCCCTGATGCAAGGCATCGTGGTCGGCAACCTCTTCGAACAGCAGAAGGTCTTTGAAGTGGTGGTGCGCGGAGCCGCGGATGTCCGGGATGACCTGACCAGCATCCGGGAGCTCCTGCTCGACACGCCAAGCGGTGGCCAGGTCCAGTTGGGCCAGATCGCCGAGGTGCGGCTCGTTCCCAATGAAGTCGTGATCCAGCACGATGACACCTCGCGCAGGATCGACGTCGTGGCCGACGTCGGCGGACGGCCGCTGGCGGATATCCAGCGCGACATTACCGCGGCGATCGAGCAGATCCAGTTCCCGCTGGAATACCACGCCGAAATCCCCACCAAGTACAGCGAACAGCAGGCCGGAGACGCCCTGGTTCTGTGGATCGGCGCAGCGGCCCTGCTCGCCATCCTGCTCCTCCTCCAGACAGCCGTGCGGAGCTGGAAGTTGGCTATCGCCGTCTTCCTTTCCCTGCCGGCGGCGCTGGCGGGCGCTGCCGTGGCAGCGTGGATCGCCGGAGGCGCAATCACGGTGCTGGCACTCACGGCGTTTGCCGCGGTGCTGGCCATCGCTGCCCGCAACGCGGCACTGCTCTCGGCCCGGACGGATGAGCTGTGGCGGGCTGCCCCGCAGGACTCCCCCGAGAAGATCATCATGCGGGCAGCCAGGGACCGGGTCTTCCCGATCCTTAAGGGCGCCCTGATCACGGCGGCGATCCTCATACCGCCGGGAGTCTTCGGCGGCGCAGTCGGCGCTGCCCTCCTGGGGCCGATGACCGTGATCATTGTCGGCGGACTCATCACTACAACCCTCATCGGGATCTTCGTGCTGCCCCTGCTCGCGCTCTGGTTCGGGCCGCGGTCCGCTCCCGAAGAGTGGGCCGAAGTCTACGAAGCCGAAGTTCCCGTCCAGCCCGTCATGCAGGAAAAGGTGGAATCAAAATGACCAGCCAACAGCCCCTGCGGCGCCTGCCCCTGGCGGCCGCCGTCTGCGCAACACTCCTGTTTCCGTTGTCCGCGTGCGCCCAGACGACGGCGGCAGCCCCCGCCGCGGTCTCGGCCAACGAACCAGCCAAGGTGGAGAAGAATGCCGCCACAGGCATCGCGAAACTGACCTTGACCGAAAAGGGAATCGAACGCCTGGATCTGAAGACCGAGACCGTCAAGGCCGGCACGGGGGCCAACGTGCTCCTGCCGTACGCGGCCCTGCTCTATGACGCCAGCGGCAATACCTGGGTGTACACCAACCCGGCCCCGCAGGTCTACCAGCGGGAGCCGGTCACGGTGGCCAAGGTGGAGGGCGGCGTGGTCACGGCCTCCACGGGCCCGGCGGTTGGAACCGCCATTGTGACTGTCGGCGCGGCGGAACTCTTCGGCGCTGAATTCGATACGGCACATTGACATGCGCCGGATTGTCGCTGCAAGTCTGAGGTTCCGGTCGATCATCATTGCGATGGCGGCCGCCCTCATGATCGTGGGCGGCGCGCAACTGAGCAGTGCTTCGGTGGACGTCTTTCCGGAGTTCGCACCGCCCCGTGTCGAGGTCCAGACGGCGTGTCTGGGACTCACTGCCTCCGAAGTGGAGGAACTCGTAACGGTTCCCATGGAGGAGGCCTTCAATGGCATCGACGGACTGGACCAGATGCGATCGAAGTCCGTCTCGCAACTCTCCGCCATTGTCCTGGAGTTCAAGCCCGGAACCGATCTGCTGACCGCCAGGCAACTGGTGTCCGAGCGGATGGCAACGGTCATTCCGACCCTGCCCACCTGGGCGGCGCCGCCGCTGATGCTCCAGCCGCTGTCCTCCACCAGCCGCGTGATGAAGATCGGCCTGTCCTCGGACACCCGGTCGCTCATCGAGATGTCCATGATTTCCTACTGGAATATCAGGGCGCACCTGCTGCGGGTGCCGGGGGTCGCAAATGTCGCGATTTGGGGCGAACGCCTGCAAATGCTCCAGGTCCAGGTTGATCCGGCCAAACTGGCGGCCCACAACGTCACGCTGGAGAACGTCATGAACTCCACGTCCGACGCCTTGGACGCCGGCCTGCTCAAGTATTCCCCGGGCGCCTTGATCGGCACCGGAGGAGCACTGGAAACGCCCAGCCAAAGCATGGGCATCCGGCACGTACAGCCCATCACGTCTCCGGCCGAACTTGCCCAGGTGGCCCTGGAAGAGCGTGAGGGGCTGCCGCCCCTGCGGCTCGCCGACGTGGCGAACGTCGTGGAGGACCACCAGCAGCTGATCGGTGACGCGGTGATCAACGGCGGACCCGGCCTCATGCTGATCGTCGAAAAGCTGCCGTGGGGCAACACGCTCGAAGTCACGCGCGGGGTGGAGGAAGCTCTCAAGAAACTGCAGCCCGGCCTGACCGGGATCGCGGTCGACACCACCTTGTTCCGGCCCGCCTCGTTCATCGAGGAGTCCCTCGGCAACCTGAGCCTCGCGCTCCTTCTGGGCTGCTTCCTGGTGGTCCTGGTCCTCAGTGTCTTCCTGTTCCAATGGCGGACGGCGCTGGTCAGCGTGACGGCGATCCCGTTGTCGCTGACGGCAGCGGCCCTGGTGCTCTATTGGACCGGAGGCACCATCAATACGATGGTGCTTGCGGGGCTGGTGATTGCAGTCGGCGTGGTGGTGGATGATGCCATCATTGATGTCGAGAATATCGTCAGGCGGCTCCGACACCATCGTGCCAGCGGCGGGACCGAAAGCACCGCCCGGGTGGTCGTCAATGCCTCCCTGGAGGTTCGCGGCCCGATTGTCTACGCCACGTTGATCATCGTCGCTGCCACGGTGCCGATCTTCTTCCTGGATGGACTGACGGGTGCCTTCTTCCGGCCCCTGGCCATCTCCTACACCCTGGCCGTGCTGGCCTCCATGCTGGTGGCCCTCACGGTCACGCCGGCCATGGCGTACATCTTCCTGCGCAACGCCAAACTGGAAGACCGGGATCCGCCGGTGGTCCGGGTCCTCAAACGCTGGTACGGCGCCGCTCTGCGGCCCATTGTGAGGCGGCCGCTCCCCGGCTACCTCGCCGTGGCAGCGCTCGGTGTGGTGGGAATCATCGCGGCCCCGCTCCTGGGACAATCCCTGCTGCCCTCGTTCAAGGAGCGCGACTTCCTTATGCACTGGGTCACGCAGCCCGGCACGTCCAATGCGGAGGAAGTGCGGGTGAGCCAGTTGGCCTGCAAGGAGTTGATGACCGTTCCGGGTGTCAACAACTGCGGGTCCCATATCGGCCAGGCGTTCGCGGCCGACGAGGTGGTGGGCGTCAACTTCGGTGAGAACTGGATCAGCGTCGACCCCTCGGTCGACTACGACAAGACCCTGGCGTCCATCCAGCAGATCGTGGACGGTTATCCCGGCATTCACCGGGACGTCCAGACCTATCTCAAGGAACGTGTCCGCGAGGTACTGACCGGAACGGGCTACTCGATCGTCGTCCGCGTGTATGGCGATGACCTGGGCACGCTGAAGAAGCAGGCGGACAAGGTCAAGACTGTCCTGGCCGGGATCGAAGGGGCAATCGGGGCCAAGGTCGCCCTGCAGGTCAATGTGCCGCAAGTGGACGTCGAGGTGGACCTGGACGCAGCCAACCGCTACGGGCTGAAGCCCGGTGATGTCCGCCGGGCCGCAGCCACCCTGGTCTCCGGAGAAGAGGTCGGCGACGTCTACCGGGACGGCAAGGCCTACGACGTCCAGGTCTGGAGTCCACCCGAGAACCGGACCAGCGTCACCAGCATCGAGAACCTCCCCCTGGACACCCCTAGCGGACAGCGGATCCGGGTGGCTGACGTCGCCAAGATCACGGTGAAGCCCACTCCCAACGTCATTGAACGTTCGGAAGGGTCCCGGCGTCTGGACGTCAGCGCCAACGTCAAGGAAGGCGATCTCGCGAAAGTCGTCGAGAAGCTGGAATCCGACCTCAAATCCGTGGAGTTCCCCACCGGCTATAGCGCGGACATCCTCGGTGAATACGCGGAGCGGCAGGCCGCCGCACAACGGCTGCTCCTCTTCGCGATCGGTGCCGTGATTGTGGTGTACCTTCTGCTCCAGGCCGCATTCCGCAGCTGGCGGCTGGCCACACTGGCCATCCTGACGTTGCCGGTAGCACTAGTAGGCGGAGTGATCGCCGCGCACATGAGCGGCGGAATCCTGTCCCTGGGATCGCTGGTCGGGTTCCTGACAGTGATGGGCATTGCCGCCCGCAACGGCATCCTGCTCATCAACCACTGTCAGCATCTGGAGCAGTTCGAGGGCATGCCGTTCGGCCGGGACCTGGTCCTGCGGGGCGCAGCCGAGCGCTTGTCCCCCATCCTGATGACCACCCTTGCCACCGCACTCGCCTTGGTGCCGCTGGTGGTGATGGGCAACCGGCCGGGCCACGAGATCGAACATCCCATGGCCGTGGTGATTCTCGGCGGCCTCGTGACCTCCACACTGGTCAACCTGTTCATCGTTCCATCGCTCTATCTGCGCTTCGCCAAGAAGGGCCCGGCCCGTGAACGCGGGCCCCGCCAGCCGGAACCCGTACCCGCCGCCTAGCGACAACAACCACCACCAATGAGAGGCCAGACAAATGACTCCACGAAATAAGAGATTCAGTGTTTACGGCTCCACGCTCTTGTTGGTGGTGGCGTCGCTGACGGCGGCGACTGCGGCTGCCGCGCCGGCGGCCGCCAGTTCCCAGGAACTGTGCGGCCCCGGCTCGGCGATCCACTTCAACCGGGCGGACTTCCCGGCGAACCCAGTGATCGACAACAAGTGGAACCCGCTCAAACCCGGCATGCAATTCACCACCACAGGCGAGGTGAAGTCCGCGGACGGCAGTGTGAGCGCCCATACGGTCGTTCACACAGTGACCGGGCTGACCAAGGTGATCAACGGCGTCAAGACCCTGGTTCTGTGGGACCGGGACTACTCAGACGGCGTCCTGGCAGAGTCAGAACTCGCCTTCTTCGCCCAGTCGAAGAGGACGGGAAGCGTCTGGCTCTTCGGGGAATACCCGGAGGAGTACGAGAACGGAAAGCTCAGCGGCGCACCGAGCACCTTCATCAGCGGAATCGATAAGGCGAAGGCCGGGACCGCCATACAGGGAACCCCTCACCGCAACACCCCGGCCTATGTGCAGGCCTATGCACCCAGCGTGGACTTCCTTGACTGCGGCCGGGTGTTGTACAAGAACCAGCGGGTCTGCGTGAAGACAGGTTGCTACAACGATGTTCTGGTGATCGATGAGTTCAACCCGTTGGATCCGCCGAGCGCGGGCCACCAGCGGAAGTTCTACTCGGCCGGGACCGGACTCGTCAAAGTGACCGCCGTCAGCGGGGAAGACCAGGAGTTCATGGATCTGGTGAAGATCAAGAAGCTCAGCTGTGCGGAGCTCGAAAGCGTCAATGCGCAAGCCCTGAAGCAGGACAAGCGAGGCTACACGGTCAGCAAGGACGTGTACGCCAAGACGCCCCGCGCCGTCGTCTCGACCCGGTGACGGACGGTGTCCTAACGGGCACCAGGGCAAAGAAGGGCTCCGGCCAGGAAACCTGGCCGGAGCTCTTCTTTGTCCGCAGATCGGGGGTCCGGCTACTTGACGTCCTCGTCAACCCAGTCCATGGACTTGGTGACGGCCTTCTTCCAGAGGCGCATCTGGCGTTCCCGCTCAGCCTGTTCCATCTGCGGCTCCCAGCGCTTGTCCTCGGCCCAGTTGGCCGAGCACTCGCCCAGGTCCTTCCAGAATCCGACAGCCAGGCCGGCCGCGTAGGCGGCGCCCAGCGCCGTCGTCTCGACCACCTTCGGCCGGATGACCGGCACACCGAGGATGTCCGCCTGGAACTGCATGAGGGCATCGTTGGCGACCATGCCGCCGTCGACCTTCAGTTCCGTCAGCGGCACGCCGGAGTCGGCGTTGACGGCGTCCAGCACCTCACGGGTCTGGAAGGCGGTGGCTTCCAGTGCCGCGCGGGCAATGTGCGCCCTGTTCACATAGCGGGTGAGGCCCACAATGGCGCCGCGGGCGTCCGAACGCCAGTACGGCGCGAAGAGGCCGGAGAACGCCGGCACAATGTACACGCCGCCGTTGTCCTCCACCGAGGCGGCCAGGGTCTCGACCTCCGGGGCGCTGCTGATCATGCCGAGGTTGTCCCTCAGCCACTGGATCAGCGAACCGGTGACGGCAATGGAGCCTTCCAGTGCGTAGTGCGGCGCCGCGTCGCCGAGCTTGTAACCAACTGTGGTCAGAAGCCCGTTCTTCGAGTGGACGATTTCCTCGCCCGTGTTGAAGATCAGGAAGCAGCCCGTGCCGTACGTGTTCTTCGCTTCACCGGCCTCAAAGGCGGCCTGGCCAAACGTGGCCGCCTGCTGGTCGCCCAGGATGCCGGCCACAGGAACTTCACGCAGCAGCTGGGAGGTGTGCACCGTGCCGTAGACCTCGGAGGAGGACTTGATGGCCGGCATCATGGAGGCCGGGACGCCGAACGCGTCCAGGATCTCCTGGTCCCAGGACAGCGTCTCAAGGTCCATGAACATGGTCCTCGAGGCATTGGTCACGTCGGTGACGTGGACGCCGCCGTCGGTCCCGCCGGTCAGGTTCCAGAGCACCCAGCAGTCCGTGTTGCCGAAGACAAGGTCGCCGGCCTCGGCCTTGGCCCGCGCGCCCTCGACATTGTCCAGGATCCACTTGATCTTGGTGCCCGAGAAGTAGGTTGCCAGCGGCAGGCCGACCTTCTGCTTGAAGCGTTCCGGGCCCCCGTCCTTGGCCAGCTCGTCGACGATCGGCTGGGTGCGGGTGTCCTGCCACACGATGGCGTTATAGACCGCCTCGCCCGTGGTCTTGTCCCACACCACCGCCGTTTCGCGCTGGTTGGTGATCCCGACGGCGGCGATGTCGTGCCGGGTCAGGTTCGCCTTGGACAGTGCCGAGCCGATCACCTCGCGGGTGTTGTTCCAGATTTCAGCGGGGTTATGCTCCACCCAGCCTGCCTGGGGAAAGATCTGCTCGTGCTCCATTTGGCCCGAGGAGACAATGCTGCCGCTGTGGTCGAACACAATGGCGCGGGTGCTCGTGGTGCCCTGGTCGATGGCGACTACGTACTGGTTCATATTGACGTCCTTGTCTGTTTGGCGTGGCAGTTGAATTTGGTGCGGTTCGGTGAAGCTAGGAAGCCTTGGCGATGATCGGAACGACTGCGGCCACAATGCCGCCGAGTCCTCCACCGATCAGCGGGCCAACGACGGGGATCCACGAGTAGCTCCAGTCGCTGGAGCCCTTGCCCTTGATCGGGAGCAACGCGTGGGCGATGCGGGGGCCGAGGTCACGGGCGGGGTTGATGGCATAGCCGGTGGGGCCGCCGAGAGAGACACCGATGCCGACGACCAGCAGTGCCACCGCCAGCGGCCCCAGGCCGGAAGGCGTCCCGCCGAAAGTCAGGATGACGAAGACGAGGACAAAGGTGCCGATGATCTCGGTAACCAGGTTCCACAAGTTGGAACGGATCGCGGGGCCGGTGGAGAAGACGGCCAGCTGGCTGGCGGGCTCCTGCTCGAGATCAAAGTGCTGCTTGTGGGCCAGCCACATCACGACGGCGCCGAGGAAGGCACCGGTCAGTTCACCGCCGAAGTAGGTCAGGGTCGAGGCAAAGTCGACCGGGACTCCGGGCGCGTACTCGCTCTTGCCATTCAGCAGCAAACCAAAGGTCACCGCCGGGTTGATATGTGCGCCGGACATGACCGCAACATAGACACCAGCAAAGACGGCAAGCCCCCACCCCCAGGTCACCATGAGGAACCCGCCGTTGTTGCCCTTGGTGCCTTTGAGCGCAACGTTGGCCACAACGCCGCAGCCCAGCAGGGTCAGCATGGCGGTTCCGAATACTTCGGACATGAAAACTATTCCAAGAGACATCTTTGACTCCTCTATTTTCTGTTGTCAGCCTCCGCGAGTTTGGAGGCCGTGGGGCCGGCAGCATGTTGGTTCTGCCGGCCAGCCACTGCGCCGGCCGCCAGGGCGGACCGCGCAGTGCTTGCACCCGGGCTTCCCTGCCCGGGCACGCAAGCAATATCAGGCGACCAGGCTATGGACCCGGACGCCGTGGAACCGCTCAAGCACCTCCTGCGTGTGGGTGATCTCCTTGGCCCGGCGAGCCGCGTCCCAGCCGAGCGGGCCCGAAAGGATGTCGGCGACTTCGTTAACCAGTTCCCCGGTCACCAGGCCGCGGAAGGCCAGGGACGTGCGGCGGATAAGGACGTCCACGAGGTGCCCGATCTGCTCGTGCGCCGCCATGAACTCCAGTTCACGGGTGCTGAGCTCGCGCGTGGAATGCAGCAGCCGGTCCGGGGTTCCGGGCCGGGCGCCGTCCAGGAAACGGATGACTACTTCGGCGCGAGTCCCGTAGCGGGTCAGCAGCCCGGTGACGCGGGCGGCGTCGCGGCCGGCCGACATGTGGGCCTTGATCCAGCGCTGGACGCCGGCCTCGCTGTCCGGGAAGCCGGCGCCGCCGCCGATGGCGAGCTTCGCCGTCGAGAGCTTGCGTTCCATCCCGAGTTCCGCGAGGACGTCGTTGCTCAGGTGCTCGGCGAGGGCCCGGAACGTGGTCCATTTACCGCCGACCAGGCTCAGGACCGCCCCGCCGGCCGCCGCGCGGCGTTCGATCCGGTAATCCCGGCTGACGAAACCGGGCTGGGTGGCGTCGTGCTTCGGAAGCGGGCGCACGCCGGAGAACGTGTAGACAATCTGTCCCCGGTCCACCCGGATGTCCGGGAACACGTGGCCGATGAGGTCGAAGAAGTAGTCGATTTCAGCGTCGGTGCACACGGCGTCCTCCGCCATGTCGGCGTCGACGTCGGTGGTGCCGACCAGGACGCGGTCCCCCATCGGGTAGATCAGCACGATCCGGCCGTCGGTGTGCTCGAAGAAGATTTCGCGGCCGTTGCACGCCGCGAGCAGCTCCGGGTGGTCCATCACAATGTGCGAACCCTTGGTACCGCCCATGAAGGACGACGCCGCCCCCATGGCCTGGTTGGTCAGGTCCACCCAGGCACCCGTGGTGTTCACGATGACGTCTGCGGTGAAGTCGAACACCTCGCCGGTCAGCTCGTCGCGCAGCTGGACGGTGGTGCCGGCGGTGCCGGTCGGGCCTGCCGTGCTGCCGGTTGTGCCGGCGGTGCCGTTCGCGGCGCCCACCGAGACGAGAGAGACGTAGTTGCTGGCCCGGGCCAGGTGGCTGTCCGCGCCGCCGGCCTTCTCGCCGTCCTGGAGCACATCGAGGGTCAGGCGCTCAGGATTGTGGACCGAGGCGTCAAAGTAGGTGGCCGCGTACTTGATCCCCGGGTGCAGGCGCGGCAGCTCGGCCAACGCACGCTTGCGTCCGCGGAACTCGTGACGCGGCACCGAGCCGCCGTCGCGGGAGAAGAAGTCGTACAAGCTCAGCCCGAGCTTGATCAGGAAAGCCCCGCGCTCGGTGTGCTTCCCCTGCTTGTGGGTCAGGAAGCGCATGGGGGCGGCGAGAACTCCGGAGAAGGTGCTGAAGATCGGGATCGTGGTCTGCAGCGGCTTGACGTAGTGCGGTGCAATCCGCAGGAGCCTGTTGCGTTCGACCACGGACTCCTGGACAAGCCGGAACTCGCCGTTTTCGAGGTACCGGATCCCGCCGTGGATCATGTGGGACGAAGCGCCGCTGGCGCCCTGGCAGTAGTCGCCGCGCTCCACGAGCGCCACGTCGACGCCCTGCAGGGCCAGGTCCCGGAAGGTGCCCACCCCGTTAATTCCGCCTCCGATGATCAAAACCTGCGCGTGCCGCCGCGTCCGCAGCTTCTGCACCGAGGCCCGATCGTTGGCCGGTGTGCGGGCTGAGTCCTTCTGTCCCAAAACTGCTCCCTTGGGTTTGGTTCTGTGCGGCACGCCCATGGCGCGGCGCCGTTCAACACTATTCTTTGGAGTAATGGAAAATGGAGTCAAGCACTATGCACAAACGTGCAGACGGGAAATTTCATGACGCCTCCACGCCAGTCCGACGCCCTCCGCGCGGCCCAGCTGTATTACCTCCAGGACCTGACCATGGACGCGATTGCGCGTGAGCTCCGGACGTCCCGGTCCACGGTGTCGCGGCTGCTTTCGGCGGCACGCGATTCGGGGCTGGTGCAGATCCAGATCCGCAGCCCGCTGGACACCGGGCCCGAACTTGAAAGCATGATCCGCACCGAATACAAGGTGGATGTGCACGTTGTTCCGGTGGTGGACACCCTCAATGAGGCGGAAACACTGGACCGAGTGGCCATGCAGGCTGCCCGGACGATCGGGCCGCTGGTGGACTCCAACGCCATCATCGGCGTCGCCTGGGGCTCGACCCTGAGCGCCGTGAGCCGGCACCTGACCCGAAAGATCACCCACGACAGCGTGATCGTCCAGCTCAACGGTGCCGGAAATATGCAGACCACCGGCATCACCTATGCCTCGGACATCATGCGACGGTTCGGCAGCGCCTACGGGGCACGGGTTGAACAGTTTCCCGTGCCGGCTTTCTTCGACCACGCCGCGACCAAAACAGCCATGTGGAATGAGCGCAGTGTTCAGCGCATCCTGGATCTGCAGTCCCGGATGAGCATCGCGATCTTCGGTGTGGGATCGGTCGACGCCGACTACCCCAGCCATGTCTATGCCGGCGGGTACCTCGATGAGGACGACCTGAACGTGCTTGCGACCTCCGATGTGGTGGGTGACGTCGCGACGGTGTTCTTCCGCGCCGACGGGTCCTCGGACGGCATCACGCTCAACGAGCGGTCCACCGGGCCGGACCTCGCCCAGCTCCGCCAAGTGCGGCGCAGGATCTGCGTCGTTTCCGGCGCCTCCAAGATCAACGGGCTGAGGGGCGCGCTGGCGGCAGGACTGGCCACCGACCTGATCCTCGATGAAGCCAGCGCCCGCAGGCTTGTCCGGTTCGACGGACTGGCCTGACCGGCCGCGGCGCACGGTGGCCGGATGCGGCCGTCTGCAGGCACGGTCCGCCACTCGGGAGCGCCAGTGGGTAAAGTCAGTGTCATGAGAATCTCTCCCCGGCTGACCCTGAACAACGGCGTACTGATCGACCGGCTGGGGTTCGGGCTCTACAAGGTCCCTCCGGCCGACGCCGGCAATCTGGTGACCATGGCTATCGAGGCCGGCTACCGGCACTTCGATACAGCCGCCATGTACGGCAACGAGACCGGCGTCGGCAAGGGCATCGGCGCCCTGTCCGGATTTGAGGGCACCGGCGGCGAACCCGGGGAAACGGCACCGTACGTGTCACGCGAGGACCTCTTCATCACCACCAAGGTCTGGAATGACGACCACGGCTACGACGCCACGATGCGGGCGTTCGACACTTCGATCTCCAACCTCGGCTTGGAGTACATCGACCTCTACCTGATCCATTGGCCGTGCGCCCAGCGGGGCCTGTTCCCGGAGACGTACCGGGCCCTGGAAACGCTGTACCGCGAAGGCAAAGTCCGTGCAATCGGCGTCTGCAACTTCCAGCCGCAGCATCTGGACCGGCTCCTGCAGACAGCCGAGGTTGTGCCGGCCGTCAACCAGATTGAGCTGCATCCCTGGCTGCAGCAGGACGAACTGCGGGAAAAGCACGAACTTCTGGGCATCCGCACCGAGGCGTGGAGTCCGCTGGGACGCGGCCAGGTCCTGAAGGACCCGGTAATCCTGGCCCTCGCCGCCGAACACGACCGCACGCCGGCACAGGTCATCCTCCGCTGGCACCTGCAGCTGGGCAACATCGCCATCCCCAAGGCCAGCTCGTTCGCGCGTATCCATGAAAACCGCGGTGTCTTCGACTTTGAACTCTCGCCGCTGGACATGACGGAGATCGCCGCCCTTGAGCGCGGGTTCCGGACCGGCTCCCACCCCGACAACGTCAAATAGGATTCGCACCCATGGAACAAGTGGACACCGGAACCTCACGCACGCCCCTGTTCAGCAGCGGGCTCGCCGCCCGCACGCGGGCCGCGGCCGTAGAGGTTGACGGCACCTCAATCGCCTACTGGGTCTACGAACCCGTCCAGGTCACACCGGAGACCCGCACCATCCTGGTGGTGCACGGGTTCCGCGGCGACCACCACGGCCTCCTCCGGGTCGCCGACCAGCTGACGGACATGCGCCTGATCATGCCGGATCTGCCGGGCTTCGGCGGCTCGGCCGCCTTCGAGGACACCGAACACAGTGTTGCCGCCTACGGCCGGTTCCTCAGCGGTTTCATGGCCGCGCTGGGGTTGGGCCCGGACACCGTCCTGCTGGGACATTCGTTCGGTTCGATCATCGCCAGCCATTTCGTGGCGGCCAACCGGGGTGCCGTGGCCGAACTGATCCTGGTCAACCCCATCGCAGCACCCGCCCTCGAGGGCCCCAAAGGCCTGATGACCAAGCTTGCGGTGCTCTACTACGAGGCCGCGGCGCGCCTTCCCCGGCGGTTCGGGCTGGCCCTCCTGCGCAGCCAGGCGATCGTGCGGGTGATGAGCGTGACCATGGCCAAGACCGGGGACAGGGAACTCCGCCGGTTCGTGCACGCCCAGCACAGTTCCTACTTCTCCGCCTTCGCGGACCGGGACAGCCTGCTTGAGGCCTTCAAGGCCTCGGTTGGCAGCAATGTCTCCGAGGTGGCCGGCGAACTGACCCTGCCGGTGCTGCTGATCGCGGGAGAGAAGGACGAAATCGCCATGCTGGCGGACCAGCACAAACTCGCGGCGCGGCTTCCGGAGGCGACGCTGGAGGTCATACCCGGCGTCGGGCACCTGATCCACTACGAAACCCCCGAACCCGCCGCCCGCTACATCCGACGCTTCCTCAAGGACCACGCCGCATGAAGATTCTCATCGATGCCCGCTTCACCCGGCTGGACCACCACGACGGCATCAGCCGCTACGGCGCCAGCCTGATCGCGGCGGCCGCCCGGATCGCCGACGTCTCCATGCTGATCAGCGACCCCCGCCAGCTCGCGCTCCTGCCTGACGTTCCCTACACCATCATCAACAGCCCGCTGTCGCCGGCCGAGCTTTTCGTGGCCGCAAGGGTCAACAGACTCGGCGCGGACGTCGTGGTCTGCCCCATGCAGACCATGGGCAGCTGGGGCCGGAAATACGCCCTGGTGCTTACCCTGCACGACCTCATCTACTACGAGCACCCCACCCCGCCCGGGTTCCTGCCGGCCCCCGTCCGGGTCCTGTGGCGCCTGTACCACAAGGCCTTCTGGCCCCAGCGGCTCCTGTTGAACCGGGCAGACGTCGTGGCCACCATCAGCTCCACGACGGCGGCCCTGATCTCGAAATACCGGCTCACCCGGCGCCCGGTCAGGATTGTCGGCAACGCCCCCCAGCACGGCCACGCGCCGCGCGACCCCGGGGCCGGAGCCGACAAGACGCTGCTCTACATGGGTTCCTTCATGCCCTACAAGAACGTGGAAACCATGATCCGCGGCATGGCGGAGCTGCCGGAGATGACCCTGCACCTGTTGAGCCGCATCACCCCGGAGCGGCGGGCCGAACTCGAGGTCCTGGCTCCGCAGGGCGCAAACATCGTCTTCCACAACGGCGTGACCGACGCCGAGTACGAGGCCCTGCTGGCACGCACCACCGCCCTGATCAGCCTGTCCCGGGCGGAGGGCTACGGGCTGCCCCTCGTCGAGGCGATGTCCCACGGCACGCCCGTGATCGCCAGCGACATCCCGATCTTCCGGGAGGTCGGCGATGACGCCGTCAGCTACGTGCATCCTGACTCGCCGTCGGAGTTTGCCGAGGCGGTCCGCCAACTCGAGGACCCTGACCTGTGGAAGGCCCGTTCACGCCGGTCCGTGGAGCGGGCTGCCGACTTCAGCTGGGACGAGTCCGCGCGGCGGCTCGTGGCCGTCGCCGAAGAGGCCGTCGCGCTCCGCGGCCGGAACCGGAAATAGCCGGCACTGCTGTGAGTGGCCGGCGCGGAGAACCGCTCCGCGCCGCACCAGCAGCAGGGCAGGGATGACGCCGAGGCCGCAAGCCGCCGGGCACCCGTTTGTCACGCAATGGAATGTCCTAGAGGACGTCCACTCCGTCCAGGCGGAGCTGCACGGGGTCGTCGCTGCGCTTGGCTGCCGCTGCCGCCTTGACGGCCCGCAGGACGGCCGTGACGTCCGCGGCCCGGGCATAGGGGATGAACAGCAGCGTCCGCACCTCCTCGCCGGAATCCCGCGGCGCTGAGTCCCGTACTACCGGGCGTCCGGGGCCCGCAGCCGCGGCCAGCACGACCGGCGCCGGCCCGGCAGTCCGGAGCACGGTTCCTTGCGCCGCAAGGCGCTGTTGCACGGCCTCGGTGAAATGCCCGACGGCGGTCCTGCCGCCGGTGACGGAAGCGACGCGCACGGCGGGCGGCAACTGCAACTCCTGTCGCAGCGCCAGTTCCCGGCCGGCGTACCCGGCAGGATCCCAGCGCAGCAGGGCGCCGACTCCGGCGGCGTCGTCGGCGGTGATGACCACCAGGCCGCCGTCGGGTGCCGGCCGCACCAGGGCCGCGGCGTTGAACCAGCGGCGGACCGCGTCCTCCCCCGCTCTCAGGTTTTCCCGGCGCAGCAGCGAGTCGCCGTCCAGCAGCAGGGCCGCGGCGTACCCGCCGGGGGCCACCGGCTCGGCTCCGACGGTCGCAACCACGAGGGCTTTCGAGTCCGGAACGGTGGCCTTGACCTGGTCCCCGGTGGAGGTGATGACCGGTTTGCCCGGAAACGCCCGGCCCAGCTCCTCGGCCGTGCGGAGAGCTCCGGCGGCGCCGCGCCGGAGCCGGACACTGTTGCACGTGCCGCAGCGCCACGCCGGGGCCGGAGCGGAGCACCAGCGGCACTGCGGCAGGGCGGTGCTGCCGCTGGGACCCGCGATGGCCAGGGGCCCGCTGCAGGCCGTGCAGCGGGCCGGTTCCCGGCAGTTTTCGCACACCAGCGAGGGGGCGTAGCCGGCCCGGGCCACCTGCACCAGGACCGGACCGCGTTCCAGGCCTTCCTTGGCAGCCCGCCAGGCCGCCGCCGGGAGGCGGGCGATGCGGGCAAGCGGGTCGTGCTCAAGTTCGTAGCTGTCGGCCGTGTTCAGCACACGCGGGACCGTCCGCCGGATGACGCTCCGTTCCGCTTCCACGGCCCGCGCCCAGCCGGAGGCCACCAGACGCTCGGATTCGGTGCTGCGTGAGTGGGCCGCGAGCAGGCACGCGGCGCCCTCCTGGCCTGCGCGGAGCAGGAGGACTTCGCGGGAGTGCGCGTAGGGGGACCGTTGCTCGATGTGGAGGTCGTCGCCGTCGTCCCAGCAGACCACGAGCCCGAGGTTCTGCACCGGCGCGTAGGCAGCCGACCGGGTGCCCACCGCGACCCCGGCGGCGCCGCTGAGCACGCGCAGGAAACTGCGGTACCGAGGCGTCTGGCCGTCGTCGGCGGTGAGCCAGGCGACGTCGCCGGCAGGAAGGACCTCCAGGAGGGCGGACTCCACCCGGTCCAGGTCCCGGTAGTCGGGCACCACCACGACGGCGCCGCGGCCCGACAGCCGTACCGCGGCCACAGCCTCCGCGACCAGCCGCGGCCAGCCACCGGCCCCGTACCCCTGCAGCGCGGTCAGCACGGCCCTGGGGGACTCCCCCGCGCCGAGGTGGGCCAGGAACGCCGGACCGTTGCGGTAGGAGGCCCAGACGCTGCCTGCGGCGGCCGGCTGGATCGACACGTCGGTCGCAGAACCGGACATGTCTGTACCGAACAGTTCAGGGTCGAGCTTGCCGTCCGGGGCGAATTCCTTTTCGAGTTTTGCCATGCGCGGGGGCACGGCAACGCGCAGGACATCGCTGACGGTCCCGGCGTAGCGCGCCGCGATCCGGCTGGCGAGTTCGGCCACAGCGGGGGTCAGGACCGGGACGGGTGAGATGACTTTGTGCAGCGGGACGAGGGAGTGGCCGGCGTCTGAAACGGCCGTGCGGTCCAGCAGGTATCCCGTCAGTTCCTGGCCGTTGAACTTGACCTTGA
>Ga0213837_1000809_pt1 | contig 23528 bp, 16 predicted proteins | sample SWPATP12_FD_160572 | JGI IMG/M metagenome (GOLD analysis project Ga0213837, IMG submission 160572) | Coastal seawater microbial communities from Marineland, Florida, United States - SWPA TP1 #2 | ecosystem: Environmental > Aquatic > Marine > Coastal | place: USA: Florida | collected 2016-08-06
CCGCGCTGGCGCGCCTGGTGTCGGTGTTCAAGCTGGGCGATGCGCAGCCGCGCCTCGCGGTCAATGGCGCGCGCAAGGCTGTGCCGGTACGCCAGCTGGCGCTGGCTGGCGAGGAATGGGACGAGCATTGAAAGTGGTGTGCTGAAACACAAAAGAGAGCTGCCGCGGCAGCTCTCTTCGTTTGCGCGCCCCCTGAAGGAGAAGGGCGTCGACATGAAAAAAGGGTTACCTGCCGAAGCATGTAACCCTTTCTTTTACTACTGAATTCTTGGGGTGGCTGATGGGGCTCGAACCCACGACAACAGGAATCACAATCCTGGACTCTACCAACTGAGCTACAGCCACCACTGGTCTTGCTTTTCTATCTCTGTATTGCCGAGACAGAGCAAGATTATACAAACCCCAAAGCAAACTGGCAAGCCTATTTATTCTGTCCAATCAACATGCCGCCGGCGGGGTGCGCCACGGCCTCGTGGGTCGGCGGATCGATCCCCAGCAGGCCGGAAAAAGCGGCCGACAGCGCGGTCGCGCTGGCGCTCGTATAGCCGTCGAGGCGGGCGGGGGTGTTTCCCGCAGCGCGCGCGATGCCGCGGGCCGCGAGCAGGCGGGCAAGATGGCGCGCCACCGCGTCGCCGGTATCGATCAGGGTGACTTCCCGCGACGTGCACGCCGCGATCACGCTTTCGATAGAGGCCCGCACCAGCGGATAGTGGGTGCAGCCGAGCACCAGCACGTCGGCGCCGGCGTCGAGCAGGGGTTCGATGTAGCGGCGCAGCAGGGCGGTCGTCGCTTCCGAGTCCAGTTCGCCCAGTTCGATCTGGTCGACCAGGCCGTGGCAAGGCTGGAGCAGGAAACGCGCGCCGGTGCTTTCCGCGATCTGGTCGCGCAGCAGCAGGAATTTTTTTCCGCTGAGCGTGACTTCGGTCGCGAGCACGCCGACCGTGTTGCTGGTTGACGCCGCCGCGGCCGGTTTCAGGCCGGGTTCGACGCCGACAATCGGCATGGCCGGATAGCGTTCTCTTAAAAGTGCAATCGCGGCGACGGTGGCCGTGTTGCATGCCACCACAATCGCCTTGGCGCCGTGCGCGACGAAGAAATCGCCGATCGCGAGCACGCGCTCGGCGACCACCTGTTCCGACTTGGCGCCGTAGGGCGCGAAGCCGGAATCGGCGAAGTACATCAGGTGTTCGTGTGGGAGTTGCGCGCGGATGTGGCGCAGGACGGAAAGGCCGCCGACGCCGGAGTCGAAGATGCCGATGGGGGCGTCGGGGGCCATATGCTGACAGTGCGTGTTAGATCGCGTTGACCGGAATGCCCTTCAGCGATTCGATCTTGGCCGCCCATTCCTTCGGCCCGGTGTTGTGCACCGAGGTGCCGGTCGAATCGACGGCGACGGTCACCGGCATGTCCTGGACGTCGAACTCGTAGATCGCTTCCATGCCCAGGTCTTCGAAACCGACGACCTTGGCCGACTTGATCGCCTTCGACACCAGGTAGGCCGAGCCGCCGACCGCCATCAGGTAGGCCGACTTGTGGCGCTGGATCGATTCAATCGCCATCGGGCCGCGCTCGGCCTTGCCGATCATCGAGATCAGGCCGGTTTTCTCCAGCATCATGTCGGTGAACTTGTCCATGCGCGTCGCCGTCGTCGGGCCGGCTGGACCGACGACTTCGCTGCCGACCGGATCGACCGGGCCGACGTAATAAATCACGCGGTTGGTGAAGTCCACCGGCAGCGCTTCGCCCTTGGCCAGCATGTCCTGGATGCGCTTGTGCGCGGCGTCGCGGCCAGTCAGCATCTTGCCGTTCAGGAGCAGGGTCTGGCCCGGCGTCCACGAAGCGACTTCTTCCTTGGTCAGCGTGTTGAGGTCGACGCGCTTCGATTTCTGCGTGTCCGGCATCCACTGCACGTCAGGCCAGCTCGACAGCGCAGGCGGCTCGATGTAGGAAGGGCCGGAGCCGTCGAGCACGAAGTGGGCGTGGCGGGTGGCCGCGCAGTTCGGGATCATGGCGACCGGCTTCGATGCCGCGTGGGTCGGGTACATGTTGATCTTGACGTCCAGCACGGTCGTCAGCCCGCCCAGGCCCTGGGCGCCGATGCCGAGCGCATTGATTTTGTCGCACAGTTCGATACGCAGTTCTTCCGTCTTGTTCTGCGGGCCGCGCTGCTTGAGTTCGTACATGTCGATGTCTTCCATCAACGATTCCTTGGCCATCAACATCGCCTTTTCGGCGGTGCCGCCGATGCCGATGCCGAGCATGCCCGGCGGGCACCAGCCGGCGCCCATCAGTGGCACGGTCTTCATGACCCAGTCGACCAGCGAGTCGGACGGGTTGAGCATCACGAACTTGGTCTTGTTTTCCGAGCCGCCGCCCTTGGCTGCGACTTTCACGTCGACGGTGTTGCCTTCAACCAGTTCCATGTGCACCACGGCCGGGGTGTTGTCCTTGGTGTTCTTGCGCTCGAAGTGCGGGTCGGCCACGATCGAGGCGCGCAGCTTGTTGTCTTCGAAGTTGTACGCGCGGCGCACGCCTTCGTTGACGGCGTCGGTGACGGTGCCGCTGAAGCCTTCGAAGCGCACGCCCATGCCGATCTTCAGGAAGACGTTGACGATGCCAGTGTCCTGGCAGATCGGACGTTTGCCTTCGGCGCACATGCGCGAATTGGTCAGGATCTGCGCGATCGCGTCTTTCGCCGCCGGGCTTTGTTCGGCCTCGTAGGCGCGCGCCAGGTGCTGGATATAGTCAGCCGGGTGGTAATAGCTGATGTATTGCAGCGCCGCGGCGACGGATTCGATCAGGTCTTCCTGTTTGATGACTGTCATGACGATTCTCGGAGTAGTTTAGTGAGGCTTGGACTGGTTGTACGTGGCGGTGACGATGCGGTCGGTATAGGCAATGGCCAGCGCCGACAGCAGGAAAACGGTGTGGATGACGGTTTGCGCGATCAGCACTTTCGGATCGTAGGCCCCGGCGTTAATGAAGGTTTTCAGCAGGTGGATCGACGAGATGCCGACGATCGCCATCGCCAGCTTGGTTTTCAGCACGGAAGCATTCACGTGGGAGAGCCATTCGGGCTGGTCGGGGTGGCCTTCCAGGTTCATGCGCGATACAAACGTCTCGAAGCCGCCGACGATCACCATGATCAACAGGTTCGAGATCATGACAACGTCGATCAGGCCGAGCACGACCAGCATGATGGTCGTTTCGGTCAGCTTGTTCGGGCGTGCGGAATTCGGAACGGTGACGGCGTCGAGGATGTGGTTGAGTGAATCGACGTTGCCGAAGGCGGCGCCGATCAGGTCTTTCAGTTCGACCCAAAAATGGAAGACGTAGACGCACTGCGCCAGGATCAGGCCCAGGTAGAGCGGCAATTGCAGCCAGCGGCTGGAAAAAATCAGTCTGTTGAGCGGGGTGAGCTGTGGAGCTCCGTGCGGGGGAAGGTCTTGCGCCATCGAATACGACTCCAGAGTGCCGGCAAAATACAGCCCATCATTTTACACGGCTGGCGCGCGCTTGCAGATGACCATGTCGGTTTGCCCCATGCGTTGGTAAAATCGCACCTGTACAGGGAAGGCGCGTTACAGATGGCTCACGTAAGGACTTAGTAAGCAGGCGCGCCTAAGGTATGGCAAAACTATTACTACTAGGAGACGAGCATGTCCGAAACCGAGACCAACCAGGAACACGGTGCTTTGCAAGAAAATCGTGTTTTCGCACCGCCTGCCGAGTTCGCTGCAAACGCAGCTGTCTCCGGCATGGACGCCTACGACAAACTGTGTGCGGAAGCGGCGAGCGACTATGAGGGCTTCTGGGGCCGCCTGGCGAAAGAACACCTCGACTGGCACAAGCCATTCACCACGACCCTCGACGAATCGAGCGCGCCTTTCTACAAGTGGTTCGCCGACGGCCAGCTGAACGCTTCGTACAATTGCCTCGACCGCAACCTGCACAACGGTAACGCCGAAAAAACCGCGATCATCTTCGAGGCCGACGACGGCGCCGTCACGCGCGCGAGCTACCGCGAGCTGCACGCGCGCGTCTGCAAGTTCGCCAACGGCCTGAAAAGCCGCGGTATTAAAAAGGGCGACCGCGTCATCATCTATATGTCGATGTCGATCGAAGGCGTGGCCGCGATGCAGGCCTGCGCCCGCATCGGCGCCACCCACTCGGTGGTGTTCGGCGGCTTCTCGGCCAAGTCGCTGCAGGAACGCATCATCGACGCCGGCGCCGTGGCCGTCATTACGGCCGACGAGCAACAGCGCGGCGGAAAGGCCATCCCGCTGAAAGCCATCGTCGACGAAGCGCTGGCCCTGGGCGGCTGCGATACGCTGCGCGACGTCATCGTCTACAAGCGCACCGGCGGCAACATCGCCTGGAACGAAGGGCGCGACACCTGGCTGCACGAGCTGGTGGACGGCCAGTCCGCCGACTGCGAGCCGGAATGGGTCGATGCCGAACACCCCTTGTTCATCCTCTACACCTCGGGTTCGACCGGCACGCCAAAGGGCGTCCAGCATTCGACCGGCGGCTTCCTGCTGTGGGCCGCGCTGACGATGAAATGGACCTTCGACATCAAGCCCGACGACGTGTTCTGGTGCACGGCCGACATCGGCTGGGTCACCGGCCACAGCTATATCGCCTATGGCCCGCTGGCCGTCGGCGCCACCGAAATCGTGTTCGAAGGCGTGCCGACCTTCCCCAACGCGGGCCGTTTCTGGGACACCATCGCCAAGCACAAAGTCAGCATCTTCTACACCGCGCCGACCGCGATCCGCTCGCTGATCAAGGCGTCCGACGTCAACCCGGAAGTCCATCCGAAGAACTACGACCTGTCCTCGCTGCGCCTGCTCGGTTCGGTCGGCGAGCCGATCAATCCGGAAGCCTGGATGTGGTACTACAAGAACGTCGGCCAGGAACGCTGCCCGATCGTCGACACCTTCTGGCAAACGGAGACGGGCGGCCACATGATCACGCCGCTGCCGGGCGCCACCCCCATGGTGCCGGGCTCGTGCACGCTGCCGCTGCCGGGCATCATGGCGGCGATCGTCGACGAAGCCGGCGTCGACGTGCCGAACGGGCAGGGCGGCATCCTGGTGGTGAAACGTCCGTGGCCGTCGATGATCCGCACCATCTGGAACAATCCGGAACGGTTTAAGACCAGCTACTTCCCTGAGGAACTGGGCGGCAAGTACTACCTGGCCGGCGACGGCGCGATCCGCAACAAGGACACGGGTTACTTCACCATCACCGGCCGCATCGACGACGTGCTCAACGTGTCCGGCCACCGCATGGGCACCATGGAAATCGAGTCGGCACTGGTCGCCAACCCGATCGTCGCCGAAGCGGCCGTGGTCGGCAAACCGGACGACACCACCGGCGAATCGATCTGCGCCTTCGTCGTGCTGAAACAGGCCCGTCCGACCGGCGAGGAAGCGAAGAAGCTGGCGGCGGAATTGCGCGCCTGGGTCGGCAAGGAAATCGGCCCGATCGCCAAGCCGAAGGAAATCCGTTTCGGCGACAACCTGCCGAAGACGCGTTCGGGCAAGATCATGCGCCGCCTGCTGCGCGTGCTGGCCAAGGGCGAGACGATCACGCAGGATGTGTCGACGCTGGAAAATCCGGCGATCCTGGAGCAGCTCAAGGAATCGGCGTAATTCTGTCGCGCGGGCGGCCCGCGTCGCGTGCGCGGGCAGCTTATCGTTATAATTCGTCCATGACACGGATTGTTCGACATGCGTTGACGAGCTGGATCGCAATCCTCGCGATCCTGTTCAGCGCGCTCGCGCCGACGCTGGCGCACGCCTTCGCGGGTGCAAGCGCGCAGGCGGTCGCGTTTCCAATCTGTAGCGCCGGCGGGCATGCCGCGCCGGACGTGAAGCAATCCGGCATCGACCTCGGCGTCGATCCCTTCAAGCATTGCCCTTTCTGCGCGGACCAGCATCACGCCCCGGGCCTGCTGCCGCGGTCGCCGGCCGCCATGCTCGTCATCGGCAGCCCGGTGCTGCCTTCGCTGTTCTACCAGGCCCCCGAGCCGTTGTTTCACTGGGCCGCGACCCGATCGCGCGGCCCGCCCGTCGTTTCCTGATTTGCTTTGACTCCGTTGCGCATGCCTGAATGGCGTGCGCCGCGCCCGCATTGTACGAACAGGAACGACCCATGAAACAGACCTCACTCGCGCTGGCCATCCTGGCCGCGTTCGCCTCTGCCGCGCATGCGCAGGAAGCACCCGAAAAACAGATGGGCACGGTGCTCGTCACCGGCAACCGCCCGACCTCGCTGCCGACCCAGATCCCGACCACGATCGAGGGCATCAGCGCCGCCGACATCGCCCGCACCATCAACGCCACCGACGCCGAAGACGCACTCAAATACCTGCCCAGCCTCTTGGTGCGCAAACGCTACATCGGCGACTACAACCACGCCGTGCTGTCGACGCGCGCCTCCGGCACCGGCAACAGTGCGCGTTCGGCTGTGTATGCCGACGGCATCCTGCTGTCGAACTACCTCGGCAACGGCGCCACCTTCGCGCCGCGCTGGGGCATGGTCACGCCCAGCGAAATCGAACGCGTCGACGTGCTCTACGGACCGTTCTCGGCCGCGTATGGCGGCAACTCCGCCGGCGCCGTCGTCGACTACGTGACGCGCATGCCGCGCCGCTTCGAGGCGCACGCCAAATTCTCGCTGGCGCACCAACCGTTCAGCCTCTACAACACGCACGACAGGTTCAACGGCAAGCAGGGCAGTGTGTCGTTGGGCAATCGTTCGGGGGCGTGGTCGTGGTTCATCGACCTCAGCCGCAATGACAGCGACGGGCAGCCGCAGACCTTCGTGACGCGCTTGCCGGGCGCCGGTACGCTGACGGGTGGCGCCGACAGCGTCAGCGGCGCCGTGCCCGGTCAGGACCGGAGTTTGCGCGACTGGCTGATCCTCGGGACTGCGACGCAGTACCACACGGTGCAGGATCACCTGAAAGCCAAGCTGGCCTTCGATTTTTCCCCGACCGTGCGCGCGACCTATGTGCTGGGGCTGTGGCAGAACGATTCCGAAGGCCGGCCGGACAGCTACCTGAGGAATGGCGCCGGCCAGCCGGTCTACAGCGGGCCAGTCACGATCGCGGGCCGCAGGTACACGCTCGGACAGACCGACTTCAACGTCTCGAACGAAGCGCTGCGCCATGTGATGCACGGGCTGACCGTCAAAAGCTTCACCAAAGGCGTCTTCGACTGGGAACTCGCGGCCAGCCTCTACGACTACGCGGACGACACCCTGCGCGCCGCGACGGTGGCCGTGCCCGGCGCACTCAACGGCGGCGCGGGCCGCATCGTCGACGGCGGCGGCACCGGCTGGAATACGGTTGCCGCGAAAGGCATCTGGCGTCCACAAGGGCAGGGCGGGGCGCATATCGTCGAGTTCGGCTACCAGCGCGAAGCCTACAAGCTGGCCAGTATCGAACACGCGACGCCCGACTGGATCAACGGTGCGCCAGGCGCGCGCAATGCGGCATTCGGCGGCCGTACGCAAACCCAGGCGCTGTACGCCCAGGACACCTGGCGCTTTGCGCCGCAGTGGAAGGCCGTGCTGGGGATGCGCCTGGAGCGCTGGGAAGCGAGCGAAGGCCGCACCTCGAATGCCGTCACGACCGTTGCGCATCCGGAACGGGATGGAACCTATGCTTCGCCCAAGGCGGCGCTGGCCTACCAGGCCACGCTAGAGTGGACAGTCAAGGCTTCGGTGGGACGGGCGGTGCGCATGCCGACCGTGTCCGAGCTGTACCAGGGCGGCGTGAACGGCGTCGGCGTGCTGATCAACAACGACCCGAACCTGGCGCCGGAACGTTCCTGGACCGGCGAGTTGACGGCCGAGCGCAAGCTTGACACCGGCTCATTGCGCTTGACGGCGTTTGGCGAGCGCACGCGGGATGCCCTGTATTCGCAGACGAATGTGCTGGTCACGCCGAACGTGACGAATGTCCAGAACGTCGGCCGCATCGATACCAGGGGCGTCGAGCTGGCCTACGGCGCGACCGACGTCCTGCGGCCCGGCCTCGACCTGAACGCCAGCCTGACCTGGACCGATTCGACGATCGAACGCAACGACAAGTTCCCCGCCAGCGTAGGCAAGCGCCAGCCGCGCATTCCGGAATGGCGGGCGACTGGCGTGGCCAGCTACCGCGTCAACGACAAGCTGGCGCTGACCCTGGCCGCGCGCTACAGCGGAGAGCAGTTCTCGACCCTGGACAATTCGGATCCGAACGGGTTCGCTTACCAGGGCGCGAGCAAGTATTTCACGGCGGATGTGCGTGCGACCTATCGGGTGAATGCGCAGTGGAGTGTGGCCGTCGGGGTCGATAACCTGAACAACTACAAGTACTGGAACTTCCATCCGTATCCGCAGCGGACGTATCTGGCGGAGTTAAAGTACGATTTGTAGGGTGGACCTGGCGGCGAACCGCACCGGTGCCCATCCAATAAAAAATGCCAGTCAACTTCACTGACTGGCATTCGTCGACCGATCGGGTTCACGCCCCCCGATTCACGACCCGGCGAACGGGCTCCCCACAATGCCCACGGCGAGTTCCGCCCATACAAACAGGAAGCCCAGGGCGATCACCGCGCTCGTGATTATGCGGGCCTTGCGCGTTCGAATCTTCGTCGTGGCGACCTCGAACAGCATGCCCGTGCCACCAAGCAGCAAAGCCGCCACCAAGAAATCACTCGCCGTCCAGTTCACCTCGCGGGTGAACTGCATTGCCACCAGCGGCACCATCAGGATCGCCGCTGTCCCGAGGAGAACGCGAAGGAACTGCTTGCTGCCAAGCTGCTTTACCGGGCTGCTGCCGCCTGCGAGGATGTTCATTGTTGTTCTCCTGGTGTGAGGGTGCGTTCGGCTTTCAGTTTGCCAGCATCCGGGGGCGGATTCAACCGATAGATACGTCGCGTTCTGTGCTGGCGCTCACCGACAGTTGATCTCGATTCTTGGCTCGAGGGGGAACTTCTTCTTCTTCTTCTTCTTCTCGTGCGTCAGCGTACACGCAGTCGTCGTGTCGGCAACGCGTCGGGCAAGCCGTACACTTCCGCCCGCTCCGTAGTAGCAAAGGAACCACTTCTCAGGTGGATCTTCGTGTCGATTGAACCCGAAGCGTGTTTCAAAGCCGCTTTTGATTTTGCGTTCGCTGCCTCGTAGTTCAGCGCGCTGTGCAAGCGGGCCGGTCGCCATGCCGCCGCCCTCCAAGGGCAACTGTCCCATAACGAACCCGGTGTCCCCCTTGCCGGTTTCGGGGAGTTTGATGTCTTCGACTGGATACCGGGCCGGGCATTCAATGCGTTGCTCAGCGGCGTGTGTCGGTGATGCGAGGAGTGCTGCAGTAAGAAATAGAATTTTCATCGCACGACCATGCGTCTCAAGCGGCCAGCATTATGACCACAGCCGACTTGGAACATGCAAGGTTCCACTGGTGCTGAAGCGCTATCATCGACGGTCGTTGATTGTATTCTGAGGGCTGTCGTAACGAGGCTGAGTGGGGTCAGGTGTGACATTCGGACATTACAGCCTGAATGGTGGTACAGCGCGCACCCTCGGCGCGAGGCGCCGTCGCCCTTTGGACGACGGCAAATGGGCGATTCGCCCACGTTCCGCGGGCCCGCCGCGCCCTGCAGGGCGACGGCTTTCGAACCTGCCGCCCTGGCGACCGCGCTGAGCCCGCAGGGATCTGCGCGGTCGCCAGGAAACAAATGAAAAAGCCACCGCGAGGGTGGCTTTTTCATTTGTTTCCTGGCGGAGAGAGGGGGATTCGAACCCCCGGTAGGCTATGAACCTACACACGCTTTCCAGGCGTGCGACTTAAACCACTCATCCATCTCTCCTGCATGTTCGCGTTTAGCGAAGCCGCCTATTATAGCAACAATTCTCGGCAGTTCAAGCACTATCCCATTCCCTCCCATCCCGGCACCCGCGGCCAAACAGAAGATCTTCGATGCAGCCGCGCCTCTGCATGGTTGACATGAGAGCGGCGCAGGGGCGTATGCCGGTCTCATCCACGCAGCAAGCGAGGGATTCCCCGCATGGCCATTTCCTTGAAAAAAGCAGCCGCGGTTTCGCCTCGATGGATCCCAGCGTCAGCGCGAGATCGCCAGCCAGGATGGACGCGCAGCGCACGCATCGGGCAATGCACACGAGTTCACCTCGGACGAAGCACGCCGCGCCCGCTCCATGAGCCACAAGAACGACGGCAGCAATCTGTTGGACGGCGGCGCGAGCCAGCAGGGCGGTGGCGGCCAGATCAAAGGCGGCGCGGGCGTTGGCGCCAGCCCGCTTCCCCGTGGCGGCATGCGAAGCCGGAAGAACGATCACCAGCGCTGAGCGCAATGCAGTCGCGAGAAGCCGTCCCCATCGGACGGCTGAACCCCGCCTCTGGCACAATCGTGCTTTCGCGGCGCCCCGAGAGGCGCCGCAGCGTGCCCGAGGATGCGATTGTGTTGACCGGAGTGTTGTGCGGCGTGCTGGCGGGCGCCTTGTGGGGCATGGTGTTCCTCGTGCCGGAACTGTTGCCCGGCTTTTCGCCGGTCGAGCTGGCGGTCGGGCGCTACACGGCCTATGGCGCGATCTCGCTCGGCTTGATGCTGCCGGGATTGCGCCGCCTGCTGCGCCTCCTGCGCCCGCGCGACTATGGCGCGCTGCTGCGCCAGGCCCTCAGCGGCAACCTGGTGTATTACATGCTGCTGGCCCTCGGCGTGAAGCTGGCCGGCGTGGCGCCGACCTCGCTCATCATCGGCCTGATCCCCGTCGCGGTCACTTTACTAGGCCGGCGCGACCATGGCGCGGTGCCGCTCAAACGCCTGGCGCTGCCGCTGCTGGTGATCGGGGTGGCGATCGCCTGCATCAACGTCGACGCCTTCCGCCATGCGCAGGCGAGCGGGGCGCCGCTGGCGTCGACCATGCTCGGCCTGGCCTGCGCGGCCGGGGCGCTGGCTTGCTGGACATGGTATGCCCTCGACAACGCGCGTTACCTGAAGCGCAATCCCCAGTTCAGCGGCGGCCAGTGGTCCTCGCTCTACGGCCTGGCCAGCGGCCTGGTGGCGCTGCCGATCGGCGCGCTGGCGCTGCTGTGGCCGCACGCCGGCGGGGTGGACGGGGCCGCCCCTGCGCGCGACTGGCTGCTGTTCTGGTTCTACAACGGCATGCTGGCGTTGGGCGCGTCGGTGATCGGCAACCACCTGTGGAATATCGCCAGCCGGCGCCTGCCGGTCACCCTGACCGGCCAACTGATCCTGTTCGAGACGGTGTCGGCCATGCTGTATGGCTTCGTCTGGCGCGCCCAGCCGCCGCGCATGCTGGAACTGGTGGCCATCGCGTTGCTGGTGGCCGGCGTGACCTGGTCAGTACGCCTGCATGCCGCCCCCGCGCCGAGGGCCGTGGCGGCCTGACGACAGAATCGCACAATTTAGCTGCTGAAGCATCCCAATCGCCATGCCGGGGTGCAAACCCGAGCGTTGCTGCGTACAATCGAGTCTTTCATTACGGCAATAATCGCCCCATGGACCGATTTCCTTACGCTGCCGCCACCACCCAGCCCACCGACCTCAAGCTCTCCGAATTGATCGGTGCGCTGAGTTACGCGCTCGACATCACCGAAGGCCAGCCGGCGGGGCACTGCGTGCGCGCCTGCTGGATCGGGATGCATATCGGGCGCGACGCCGGCATGGAATCGGAGCAGCTGTGGGAGCTGTATTACACCTTGCTGTTGAAAGACCTGGGCTGCAGCAGCAATGCCGCGCGCATCTGCGAGCTCTACCTGACGGACGACCTCGACTTCAAGCGCGACTTCAAGACCGTGGGCGACAGCCTGCCGCAGGTGCTCGGTTTCGTCCTCAAGCATACGGGTTTGAAGGCCGGCCTGGCCGAGCGTTTCAGGAGCGTGATGACGATTCTGCGCGACGGTCCCGCGATCGCCCAGGAGATGATCGCCACGCGCTGCTCGCGCGGCGCCGAGATCGCGCGCTTGCTGCGCTTTCCGGAACGCGTTGCGAACGGTATCTACAGTCTCGACGAGCATTTCAACGGCAAGGGCAAGCCGGCCAAGGTGGCCGGCGAAGCGATTCCCGTCTATTCGCGCATCGCCCTGCTGGCGCAAGTGGTCGACGTGTTCCATGCCGAAGGCGGGCGCGCCGCGGCGTTGAAGGAAGCACGCGCGCGCGCCGGCAGCTGGTTCGACCCGCGCCTGGTCGCCGCGCTCGAACGCGTGGGCAAGCAGGATGCGTTCTGGGACATGCTGGCCTCGCCCGGGATCGACAAGACCGTCTTCGCCATGGAGCCGGCCGCGCACACGATTGCGCTCGACGACGACTACCTCGACGACATCGCCGCCGCCTTCGGCCAGGTGGTCGATTCGAAAAGCCCGTACACGAGTGGCCACAGCGGCCGCGTGGCGCTGTACACCGACATGATCGCCGAAGCCCTCGGCTTGCCGGAGGAGCGGCGCCGCTGGCTCAAGCGCGGCGCGCTGCTGCACGACGTCGGCAAGCTGGGGGTCTCGAACAGCGTATTGGACAAAGCCGGCGCGCTCGATCGCGACGAGTGGGCGGCGGTGCGCCAGCATGCCGAGTACACCGAAACCATCCTGGGGCGCATCGCGGCCTTCGCGGAACTGGGCCGCATCGCCGGCGCCCATCACGAGCGCCTCGATGGCGGCGGCTATCCGCGCGGCCTGTCGGGCGACCAGATCGACATTGAGACGCGCATCATCACCACCGCCGACATTTTCGACGCGATTACCGCCGAACGCCCGTACCGCGGCGCGATTCCCGTGCCGCAGGCGCTCGAGATGATGGAAAAGACGGTCGGCACCGCCCTCGATGCGCGCTGCTTTGACGCACTCAAGCGTGCGCTGGAGCGCGTGCCGAACATGGCACCATAAGACCATGGACCGATTCCCCACGACCCCGACGGCGCCGACCGAGGCGCTCAAGCTGTCTGAGCTGATCGGATCGCTCAGCTACGCGCTCGACCTGACCGAAGGCCAGCCGGCCGGCCATTGCGTGCGCTCGTGCTGGATCGGCATGAAGATCGCCCGCGATGCCGGCATGAGCACCGAGCAGTTGTGGGAGCTGTATTACATGCTGCTCCTGAAAGACGTCGGCTGCAGCAGCAATGCCGCGCGCATCTGCGAGCTGTACATGACGGACGACCGCCTGTTCAAGCACGATTACAAGACCGTCGGCGACAGTCTGCCGCAGGCGCTGTCCTTCGTGTTCAAGCACGCCGGCATGAAGGCCGGCATGGCCGAGCGCTTTCGCACGGTGCTCACCACCCTGCGCGACGGCCGCCGCACCGGCCGCGAATTCATCGCCACCCGCTGCCAGCGCGGCGCCGAGATCGCGCGCCTGCTGCGTTTTCCCGAGCGTGTCGCCAGCGGCATCTACAGCCTCGACGAACATTTCAACGGCAAGGGCGCCCCGGCCGGCCTGAAAGGGGAAGCGATCCCCGTCTATGCCCGCATCGCCTTGCTGGCCCAGGTGGTGGACGTGTTCCATACCGCCGAAGGGCGCGACGCCGCACTGGCCGAAGTGCGCAGCCGCGCCGGCACCTGGTTCGATCCGCGCCTGGTGGCCGCGTTCGAGCGCGTGGCCGCCACTGACGCTTTCTGGAACACGCTCAAATCGCCCGAGCTGGACCAGATCCTGTACGCGATGGAGCCGCCCGAACACATCGTCGCGATCGACGACGACTACCTCGACGACATCGCCACCGCCTTCGGTCAGGTGGTCGACTCGAAAAGCCCGTACACGAGTGGCCACAGCAGCCGCGTGGCGCTGTACACCGACATCATTGCCGAAGAGATGGGACTGACGCCCGAGCGGCGCCGCTGGCTGCGGCGCGGCGCGATGCTGCACGACGTCGGCAAGCTCGGCGTCTCCAACACCGTGCTGGATAAAGCCGGCGCGCTCGACCGCGAAGAGTGGGCCGAGGTGCGCCAGCATGCCGCCTACACCGAATCGATCCTGTCGCGCATCGGCGCCTTTGCCGAACTGGCGCGCATCGCCGGCGCCCACCATGAGCGTCTCGACGGCGGCGGCTATCCGCGCGGCCTGAAGGCCTACCAGATCGACATGGAGACGCGCATCATCACCACCGCCGACATCTTCGACGCCATCACCGCCGAACGCCCGTATCGGGGCGCCATCCCCGTGCCGCAGGCGCTCGAGATGATGGAAAAAACGGTCGGCACCGCGATCGACGGGCGCTGCCTGGACGCGCTCAAGCGCGGCCTGGCGCGGGCGCCGGATTAACTCGATTTGAAGATCAGCGCCGCCACCCGGCGCAGCTTGGGCGACACCACCGGCACCGTCAGCATGGTGCTGCCGATCGCCATCAGGAGCAGGGCGGTGAAGGTCTCGCTGGTGATGATGGCCTTGTCGAGCAGGATGTTGGCGAAGATGATCATGATCAGGGCCTTGGTCTGCAGCAGCCAGCCGATGATCGACGCTTCGCCGCGGGCCCAGCCGAGGATGCGGCCGGCCAGATGGACGCCGGCCAGCTTGCCGGACACCGACGCCAGCAGCAGCACCGCCGCCGCCACGAACACCGCCGAGCCGCCCAGCGCCCAGTTGGTGCGCAGGCCCGTACTCAGGAAGAACACCGGCATCAGCACCAGCAGTACGTGCGCGCGCAGCATGTCGAGTTTCTTCTGGTCGAACCAGTGCCCGTCCATGACGGCGCCGGCCAGGAAGGCGCCCACCATATAGTGCAGCCCGGCCCAGTCGGCCGCCAGCGCGCAGGCCGCCAGCCAGATGGGCGCGACGAACCAGCGGTCGCGCTCCTCCAGCCAGGCCATCAGGCGCCGGAAAGCGAAGGTGGCCACCGCGAACAGCAGCAGGAAGCCCGCCTGGCGCCCGACGCGGGTCCAGTCGAGCAGGATCAGCGCCAGCACGCCCCAGATCGCGATGTCGTCCAGGCTCGCATAGCGCAGCACGCGCTGGCCGATCGGCTCGCGCAGGATCTCCAGCTTTTCCATCAGGAGGATCAGGATCGGCAGGGCCGTCACGGCGCAGGCCATGCCCACGCCCAGCACGAACTGCCAGTCGTTGGCGTTGGCGCCTTTCCAGCCGGCGTAGCCCAGCATCCCGAGCGCGGCCACGCAGCCGAAGACCAGCGGCACGCCCAGTGCGAGCGACGCCGTGATCGTGCTTTCGCGGCGGTGCTGCCAGGCCTTTTTCAGATCGAGTTCGATCCCGGCGATCATCACGAACAGCATCACCGCCCACCAGGCGATGCCGTTCAAGGCGCCCATCACTTGCGGATTGAACACGAAGCCGTAGTACTCGGAATAGGCGCGCCCCAGGATGCCGGGGCCGAGCAGCACGCCGGTGATGATCTGCACCACCACCAGTGGCGCCCAGTAGTCGGTATTCCCGAGCCGCCAGATCAGGTAGGGGAGGGTGAAGATCACCAGCATGGCGATCAAAAAGATCTCGGTCGTTCCCATGGCGGTGTGCATATGGCTTCTCTCAATGACGTGAACCGCGCATGATGCCATGCGCAGCCGGGTTCGTCACCCACAACGACAGGGCCAGGCGCCGCGCTGGGGTAAGATGTTGTGCATCGTTTAACCCATTGAAGAAGAGTCCCGATGCGCCTTCGTCCACTGACATTCGCGGCCGGCTGCGCCGCCTTATCCCTGTCCTGCAGCGCACTGGCCCAGCAGGCGCCGGCCGTGTCGGAAGCGGCGTTGCGTGCCCATTTGTCCTTCCTGGCCGACGATTTGCTGGAAGGGCGCGGCACTGGCCAGCACGGTGGCGCGCTGACGGTGCGCTACCTGGAAACCCAGGCCGCCGCGATCGGCCTGAAACCGATGAAGGACGGCGCCTATCGCCAGAAGGTCGCGATCGAAGGCAGCCGCCTGCTGCCGGGCAGCGGTGTCGTGTTCAATGCGGGCGGCAAGCGCATCGCGCCCAAGGCCGGCGAAGGCATCGTGTTCGGCACCAGCAGCGGCCAAACGGCGCTCTCGTTCGACGCGCCGCTGGTGTTCGTCGGCTATGGCGTCGACGCGCCGGAAGAAAAATGGGACGACTACAAGGGCGTCGACGTCAAGGGCAAGATCCTGGTCATGATGGTCAACGACCCGCAGCCCACCAGCGAGGAGCCGAACCGCTTTTCCGGCAAGGCCTATACCTGGTACGGGCGCTGGCTGTACAAATACGAGGAAGCAGTGCGGCGCGGCGCGGCCGGCGCGCTCTTGATCCACACCACGCCTTCCGCCTCGTACGCGTGGAGCGTGCCGGCCAACAGCTTCTCGCACGAGCGCTTCCACCTGGCCGGCGCCGGCAACCGCATCGAAGGCTGGCTGCAGGAAGAGACGGCGCGCGAACTGTTCGCGGCCGGCGGTTTCGACCTCGACAAGCTGCGCGCCCAGGCCGAGCGGCGCGATTTCCAGCCGGTCGACCTGAAAACAAACGCCCATGTCGAACTCACATCCGCCATCCGCCAGGTCGAGGATTTCAACGTGATCGGCATCGTGCCCGGCACCGATCCGAAGTTGAAGGATCAGGCGGTGGTGTATTCGGCGCACTGGGACCACTTCGGCATCGACGAGAACATCCCCGCGGGCCGCGACCGCATCTTCAACGGCGCCGTGGACAACGCCACCGGCAGCGCGGCGCTGCTCGCGATGGCCGCCGAGGCGGTACGCAAGCCGGCGCGCCGCACCCAGGTCTTCCTGTGGCCGGCGGCCGAGGAGCAGGGGCTGCTGGGCAGCGCGGCCTATGTCGCCAATCCGGTGGTGCCGCTGTCGAAAACGGCGGCCGACCTGAACCTCGACAGCCTGAATTTCGTCGGCCGCACAAAAGACATCGGCGTGCCGGGCGCCGAGCGCAGCAGCCTGTACGGCACGGCGGCGGCCGTGGCCAGGAAGATGGGCCTGAAGCTGGCGCCGACCATTCCCGACCTGTCGGGCGCCTACTTCCGTGCCGACCATTTCAACTTCGCCAAGGCCGGCGTGCCCGCCTTTAATGTCGGCTCGGCCGTGTTCTCGGGCGACGGCCACTTCGAGTTCGAACACGACCAGGCGCACTCCAGCGCGACCATGGTCGGCTTCAAGGGCGACTACCACCAGGTGACGGACGAGTACCACGCGAACTGGGATTTGTCGGGCATGGTGCAGCAGGCCCAGTTCACGCTGAACCTGGGCTATGCGGTGGCGAACGCGCCGGCGATGCCGGCCTGGAAAAAGGGCGATGCGTTCGGGCGCGTCAAGCGCTAGGTATTCAAATACACGGGTCGGCCGCCTCGTCCGGCTGGGGAAACACCTGCCCCTTGCCGGCCCGCTTGGCCGCGTACATCTGGCGGTCCGCTTCCTTGAGCAGCTCTTCCGGGGTGGCGCTGCCCGCCGGCGTGAAGACGGCGATGCCGATGCTCGCGCCGACCGCGGCGAACGTGCCCTCGACCGCCACCGGACGGCTCACCTCGGCCACGATCTTGTCGGCCACCTGGCGTGCATCGCCGAAGGTGTCGCTCATCGCCTCGAGCAGCACGGTGAACTCGTCGCCGGCCAGGCGGAACACGCTGTCGGTCTTGCGCACCACGTCCTGCAGGCGCGCTGCCACCGCGCGCAGCACGCTGTCGCCGGCATCGTGCCCCAGGTCGTCGTTCACGGCCTTGAAGCCATCGAGATCGATGAACAGCAAGGCCATGCTTTTTCCGGTGCGCGCCGCGCGGCCCTGTGCGATCGGCAGGGTCTCGAGCAGGGCGCGCCGGTTCATCAGGTTGGTCAGCATGTCGTGCCGGCTTTCGTATTCGCGCCGCGCTTCGGCTTCCTTGCGCTCCGAGATGTCGTGCAGGAAGGCGGAAAACATCTGCTGGCCATGCAGTTCGAGGACGCTGATGCGCACTTCGACGATCAGCGGCGAGCCGTCCTTGCGCACCGCCGGCAGTTCCACGCGCTTGCCCAGCATGCTGGACACCCCGCTCGTCACATAGCGCAGCATGCCGTTCCGATGCGCGCTGGCCATGGCCGGGGGGATGATCAGGTCGTCGAGCGCCTGGCCGACCGCTTCCAGGGCGTTGTAGCCGAAGGTCTGCTCGGCGGCGCGGTTCCAGACCGTGACCACGCCGCGCTGGTCCAGGCCGATGTAGGCGTCGTTGGCATTTTCGATCACGCTGCGCAGCTCGAGTTCGCGCTCGTGCAGCTCGCGGGTGCGCGCCGCGACGCGCGCCTCGAGGTCGGCATGCAGCGCGCCGAGCGCCGCTTCGGCCTCCTTCTGCGCGCTGATGTCCTTGATCACGGTGATGATGTATTCGATCGCACCGTCGTCGTTGAGCTTCCTGCTCAGGTCCAGGTGGGCCCAGACGATGCTGCCATCCTTGCGGATATAGCGCTTCTCGAGTTCGAGCTGGTCGAGATCGCCCTCGCCGCTGCGCAGCCTGCGCACCATCTCGGCGTCGATGTCCTGGTCGTCGGGGTGGGTGATTTGCTGGAAGGTCAGGCGCTCCAGTTCTTCCGGCGTGTAGCCGAGCATGCCGGCGAGGGCGTCGTTCACGCTCAGCCAGGCGCCGCCGGGCGACACCAGCGCGATGCCGACGCTGGCCAGGTCGAAGATCGAGCGGAAGCGCGCCTCGCTGGCGCTGAGCACCGCTTCCGAGCGCAGCACGTGGCGTCCGGCGACGGCCAGCCGTTCGCGGTACTGCACCTCTTTTTGCACGATGTCGGCCAGGTCGATCAGGATGCACAGCTCGTCGGCGGTGAGTACGCGCACCCGTTCGTCGATCGCGCACAGGGTGCCGATCGTCAGGCCGCCGCTGGTGCGGATCGGCACGCCGGCATAGAAACGGATGTTCGGGTTGCCGGTGACGAGCGGGTTGTCGGCGAAGCGTGCGTCGCTGCTGGCGTCGGCCACCACCAGCGGCTGGTCCTGCAGCAGCGCGTGGGCGCAGAAGGCATGTTCGCGCGGCGTCTCGCACACGTCCAGGCCGACGCGCGACTTGAACCACTGGCGGTTCTCGTCGACCAGCGAGAACAGGGCGATCGGGACTTTCAGCAGGCGGCTCACCAGGCGCGTGACGCGGTCGAAGACTTCCTCTTGCTCGGTATCGAGCAGGTCGAGCGAGCGCAGCAACTGCTGGCGTTCGATTTCGTCGGGCGGATGGCTGGCTGCTGGCATCGTTTTCTGTTCCTGGTGCTGCTGGCGCGTATGCACGACGCATGGTAACGGATTCTGGCGTGACTGTAGCAGATCGAGGCGGGCGCGGCATGCCACCCAAAGGTGCGCGCGATACCCCGTGTTAGGATCGTGCCATCGACGACAGCTCGCAAAAGGATACGACAAGGTGCACAGCGCAATCGAACAAGCCCCCTTCGCCCGGCTGGCCGACGGCAGCCAGGTCACTGTTTTCACGCTCAGGAACGCGGCCGGCATGACCGTCAGGATCCTCGACTTCGGCGGCATCGTCACCGAGATCCACGTGCCCGACCGCGACGGCGTTTTTGCGGACGTGGCGCTCGGCTTCGACACCCTGGAACCCTACCGCGGCGACAGCCCGTATTTCGGCGCCCTGATCGGCCGCTACGGTAACCGCATCGCCGGCGGCCGCTTCACGCTCGACGGCCAGACCCATGCGCTGCCGGTCAACAACGGCAAGAATCACCTGCACGGCGGCGTGCCCGGTTTCGACCGCGTGCTGTGGCGCTCGCGTGTCGAGAACGACGAACTGGTGCTGGACTACCGCAGCCCTGAGGGCGAGCAGGGCTATCCCGGCACGCTCGACGCGACGGTGCGCTACTCCCTGGACGACGATAACGGAATCGTCGTGCGCTTCTCGGCCGTGACCGACCGCGCCACGCCGGTCAACCTGACCCAGCACAGCTACTTCAACCTGGCCGGCGGCGGCGACATCCTGGCCCATGAGCTGACCATCGATGCGGACAATATTGTCCCGATCGACGCCGACCTGATCCCGACCGGCCGCCTGGCGCCGGTCGCCGGCACCCCGTTCGATTTCCGCACGCCCGCCACGATCGGCGCGCGCATCGGCGAGGCCGACGAACAGCTCGCGCACGGCGGCGGCTACGACCACTGCTTCGCACTGAACAAACCGGCGCCGGGCGGTTTGAGCCGCGCCGCGCGCGTACGCGATCCGGTATCGGGCCGCGTGCTCGAACTGTTCACCCAGGAGCCGGGCGTGCAGTTCTATAGCGGGAATTTCCTCGACGGCTCGCTCGCCGGCAAGGGCCGCGCCTATGCCTGGCGCAGCGGGTTTTGCCTGGAACCGCAGCACTTCCCGGATTCGCCGAACCAGCCGGCCTTCCCGAACACGATCCTGCGTCCGGGCGAGGTGTACGCGACCGAGTCCATCTTCCGCTTCTCGGTCGACAAGTAAGCTGGCCAGCGCGTTTTTCATGCGAGGCGCCCAGGGTTTATTCCCTGTGCATGAACCGGCACGCCAGCGTGCCGGCTGCTGCTTGGGCAAGTATTCGCCCGCTATAATCGGCACATTGGACCGCCGACAAGAGCAGGAGCCAGAAGCATGAACCGAGCGATGCGCGCTTGCCCCCTCGACGCCGACAGCCAAGGCGTACGCGCGCTGTTGCGTGCGGCCTTGCCGGATGGGGGCGGGGCCTGGCCCGAGGGATTGCGCGCCGTCGTCGACCTGATGCTCGGTTCGCGTTTCCCGATGTTCGCGGCCTGGGGGCAGGAGCTGCGCCTGGTCTACAACGACGCTTGCGTGGCGCTGCTCGGGGAGCGCCATCCGGCGGCCCTCGGCCGGCCCTTGATGCAGGCCTTTGCCGGTTCCTGGGCCGGCATCATGCCGGTGCTCGAGGCCAGCCTGGCCGGGGAGGCCGCGTTGGCCGAGGACCTGCCGCTCGAGGTCGCGCAGCAGGGCCGCATCGTGCGCCGCCACGTCACGTTGTCGGCCTCGCCGCTTCGGGTTCGCGATGAATTAGCCGGCGTGGTCTGCGTGCTGACCGATACCACGGCGCGCGTGCTGGCCGAGCAGCAGCACCGCTTCCAGCTCACGCTCGGCGTGACCCTGCGCGAGCTGTTCGACCCGGTCGGCATCATGGCGGCGGCCAGCGCCCTGGTCGGCCGCCACCTGGCGGTGGGCCGGGCAGGCTATGGCGAGGTCGCCGCGGGCGGGCAGACGCTGAGCATCGAGCGCGACTGGACCGACGGCAAAGTCGCCAGCCTGGCCGGCGAAACGCGCAGCCTCGACAGCTTCGGTCCCGCACTGGTCGCGCGCCTGCGGCTGGGCGAGGTGCTGCAGCTCGACGACGTCGACACCGATCCGCTGTCCGCGCCCTTTGCGGCCGGGTATGCGAGCATCGGCGTGCGCGCGCTGGTCGTGGTGCCGATCATCGAGGCGGGGCGCCTGGCGGCCGTCTTCTACCTGCACGAGGCGGCGCCGCGCAGCTGGAGCGCGCGCGAACTGGCGCTGGCCGAGGATGTGGCGCGCCAGACCAGCGAGGCGGTGCGCCGCGCGCGCGTCGAGGAAACGCTGCGCGACGAGACGCGCATCCTCGAAGTGCTGAACCGCACCGGCCAGGCGCTGGCCTCGACGCTCGACGCCGACATGCTCCTGCAGGCGATCACCGACGCCGGCACCCAGTTGAGCGGCGCCCGCTTCGGCGCCTTCTTCTACAGCGGCCAGGACGAACGCGGCGAGAACCTGATGCTGTACACGCTGTCGGGCGCGCCGCGCGAGGCCTTCGAACAGTTCGGCAAGCCGCGTCCGACCGCGGTCTTCCATCCGACCTTCCACGACCAGCGCATCGTGCGCAGCGACGACATCACGCGCGACCCGCGCTACGGCTTATCAAGTCCGCACTTCGGCATGCCGCGCGGGCACCTGCCGGTGCGCAGCTACCTGGCCGTCCCGGTCGTCGCGCGCTCGGGCGCGGTGCTCGGCGGCCTGTTCTTCGGCCATCCGGAGCCGGGCATGTTCAACGAACGCACCGAACGCATCGTCGCAGGCGTGGCGGCGCAGGCGGCGGTGGCGATGGACAATGCGCGCCTGTACGAGGTGGCGCGCAAGTCGGCGCTCGAGCGCGACGCGCTGCTGCAAAGCGAGCGCGCGGCGCGGGTCGAGGCCGAGCGCCTGTCGCGCATGAAGGACGAATTCCTGGCGATGCTGGCGCACGAACTGCGCAACCCGCTGGCGCCGATCAGCAGCTCGGCGGCGCTGCTCGGCATCCAGTTCCGCGACGAGCCGCGCGTGCGCAACGCCAGCACCATCATCGGGCGCCAGGTCAGGCACATGAGCCGCCTGATCGACGACCTGCTCGACGTCTCGCGCGTGACGCGCGGCCTGGTGACGCTGCAGGTGGCCGAGATCGACCTGTGCGAGGCGGTGCGCGGCGCGCTCGACCAGACACGCCCGCTGCTCGACGAAAAATCGCACCGCGTCGACCTCGCCCTGCCGGATTGTCCGGTGCAGGTGCGCGGCGACGCGACGCGCCTGGTGCAGGCGATCGCGAATATCCTCAACAACGCGGCCAAGTACACGCCGCCGGCCGGCCTGATTCGCATCGCGCTGACGCTGGAGGGGGGCCGCGCCCACCTCGAAGTGCGCGACAACGGCTCGGGCATGCCGCCCGACCTGCTGCCGAGCGTGTTCGACCTGTTCACGCAGGGCGCGCGCACGCTGGCGCGCTCGCAGGGCGGGCTGGGCCTGGGCCTGGCGCTGGTGAAGAAGCTGGTCGAGCTGCACGGCGGCAGCGTCAGTGCGCACAGCGACGGCGTCGGGCTGGGCAGCGTGTTCGCGATCGACCTGCCGCGCACGCTCGAGCACGACGCGGCCGCGGCGCCGGATGCGCTGCAAGCCTGCGCCCAGGCCTACCGTCCGTTGCGCCTGATCGTGGTCGACGACAATGCGGACGGCGCCGACAGCCTGGGCATGCTGCTGCGGGCCCAGGGCCACACGGTGACGGTCCACTACACGGGACGCGGCGCGCTGGAGCGCGCCCTGGACGCGCCGCCGGACGCGATGGTGGTCGATATCGGTTTGCCCGACATGGACGGCTACCAGCTGGCGGCGATGCTGCGCGCGCGGCCCGAGACGCGCGGCGCGGTGCTGATCGCGGCGACCGGTTATGGCCAGGAGCGCGACCGCGTGCGGGCGAAAGAGGCGGGGTTTGCGCATCACCTGGCCAAGCCGGTGGACATGGCGGCTTTGCTGCGCATCCTGCAAGCCGTCGCCAGCGCGCCTACGCCTCGCTGAGCCCTGTCATCTGCGCCAGCAAGGCCGATCGCGCGGCGTCGATCTGGCGCGCATTCGTGCGCGAAGAAAGGGCGCCGCGCTCCTTGCGGCCAAGGAAGTAGGCGACCCGTTCCGCGTTCGCGCCGGACGGGTGGGGCAGGCCATGCAGGATGCGGTCGCGCCGGATTACGCCTTCGCGCGCCAGCCAGTCGAGCCCCTCGGCGACGCTGCCGCCCATCGGGATGTAGAGCGCATCGGGGAGCTGGGCCGCCTCACGGGCAAAATAGCGCAGCACCTGCTCGCGCAGGAAGGGCAGCTTCGCCATGCCGGGCGTGCCGCTG
>Ga0213837_1000815_pt1 | contig 23337 bp, 20 predicted proteins | sample SWPATP12_FD_160572 | JGI IMG/M metagenome (GOLD analysis project Ga0213837, IMG submission 160572) | Coastal seawater microbial communities from Marineland, Florida, United States - SWPA TP1 #2 | ecosystem: Environmental > Aquatic > Marine > Coastal | place: USA: Florida | collected 2016-08-06
CAAAAACCGCCGCTCCAGTGCCAGTGACCAACTCATTGTAGGTTAGCAATCGGCCAACAGCAATCGATTGCTATGACGCATCGCACCATGCGAACAACATAAAGCCGCGTAAGAAAATGGTAAGAAAAAGAGCGTATGGACAGGCAAAATAAAAGAGGCCGCACATGCCGTACAGCCTCCCTGTTTTGGTGCATTTTTGCCGCAGCGCGATGGCTGCCGCGGGTCAGCGCCGGCGGTAACCGCCGTGGTGATGACCACCACCCCAGCTGCGGCCAAAGCTGAAGCCCAGGCCGATCGACACCGGCGGATACCAGTACGGACTGGGCGCATACAGCGGCGCCGGCGCGTAGACGGGCGCGCCATAGACGGGTGCGCCATACACCTGGCGGCCGGCCACGACGGGCGCCGGGTTGGTCTCGACTTCCGAACTGGTGACGACACCGGCGTCCCCGGCGCGTTCGCCGGTGCCGAGCGGTACCGGCGTCACCGAGACGACTTGCCAGCCGTTCGGATCGTTCGATTGGGCATAGCCACGGGTGCCGTAATTCGCTGGGCCGGGGCCGGGCGTGGCGCAGCCGGCCAGGGCAGCCAGCGAAGCAAATACGAAAATGAGTTTTTTCATGACGGTCCTCCTGACGACGCCATGATAGTTTTTTCGTGTCCATTTTGGTAAGGAATTACAGCTTGTTACACCTCGGTCGGCTTTGCTACATTCAGCGTGGCATCAGGCGAGCTCCTCGCCGCGCGCGATGCTGCTTGACACGAATGGCGCCAGCGGAACGGCGTTCGCGATCGCCAGGTAGCCGGCATTGTTCGGGTGCAGGTGGTCGCCGCTGTCGTAGGCGGGCAACATGCGGGTCGGGCTGGCCGGGTTGCGTAGCGCCAGGTCGGTGTCGAGCAGGCCGTCGAATTCGCCGCTGGCGCGCAGCCAGTCGTTCACCGCGCGCCGCGCCCCTTCGCGCGCCGGCGTGAAATACACGAAGCCCTCGAAGGGCGGCAGGGTGGCGCCGATGATGCTGAGCTCGCGTGCGTGGGCGCGGGCGATCAGCTGGCGGTAGCCGGCAATCAGTTCGCTGGCCGGGATCGGGTTCGAGCCAGGGCTGTAGCTGATGTCGTTGATGCCGACGAAGGCAATCAGGTAACGCACGCCGGCCGTGGCCAGCACGTCGCGGTCGAAGCGCTCGAGCGTGTCGTGGCCCGCCAGCAGCGCCGTGCTGTAGTCGTTCAGCAGCAGGTTGGCGCTGATGCCGCGGTTGACGACGCCGATGTTGCTGGCCGCGCCGAGCGAAGCCTGCAGGCGCCGCGCGAGGTAGTCGGGCCAGCGGTTGTTGGCGTTCGCGCCGCTGCCCTGGCCGTCGGTGATCGAATCGCCCAGGGCCACCAGGCAGGGTACGGCGGCATCGACGTCGACCTCGGTCAGGAAGGGCCAGGAGCCGAGCGTGCGCGCGACCGGCAGCGCAATGGTGGACGTGTAGTCGCCGGCGGGCGAGACATAACTGGTCTGCAGCGCGGCGTTGTGCAGCGTGGTGGCTGGGGCGCTGCCGGGCAGGTAGAGGCTGATGGCGAGGTCGGCCTGGTTCGGCAGCGGCAGGTCGACCGGGTCGGACAGGGCCGGGGCGCCGGCCGGAATCGTGATCGCCGCGACCCCGCCGAAACGCAGCTCGCGCAGGCTGGCCGCGTTGATGGCCGCGCCGCTCGAACGCAGGGCGATGCTGGCATGGCCGATGCGCAGCGGCGTGGAACCCATTTCGTTCGACACGCGGATACGCACCTGGCGGCCGCCGATGCTGGCGCGCACGACCAGGCGCAGGGTCTGGCCGCTAAAGGTCTGGGTGCTGGCGGCGGGCGGCGGGCCGGCCGGGGCCGCGCCCCAGGTCGCGCACCAGCGCACGGCGCCGCCGGTCTGGGCGCGCGCTGGAAGCACGGGTGCCGCGAGCGTGGCGGCGAGCAGGGGGGCGGACTTCAGGAAGGCGCGCCGGTTCAAGCCGGCGTCAAGGGCGGACACTGCGTCGTTCATGTGGTTGCTCTCGCGGACAGGTTGGCGGAACCGGCAGCGCCATGCACGGCAGGGGCGCAGGGACCAATCTAAATCGCGGGAGCCCGGTCGCTCAAGGGATGCACGACAGGGGATTTGCGGCGGCGCAGAATTTGCTGAGAATTGGCTTGGGGTTCAGCAATTGTTCGCTTGATTCAATGGACAGGCGGACTTAATACCGCTAGAACCCCATCCAGGCCGCTGAAATTGAGCGCCACATCCGCCTGCGCCCGCACCACCGGCTTGGCGCGAAACGCCACCGACAAGCCGCCGATGCCCATCATCCTGAGGTCGTTGGCGCCGTCGCCCATCACGATCGCGCGCCGCGTGTCCACGCCGAGTTCTTCGCAGACCCGCGCCACGGTGCGCATCTTTTCCTCGGCATCGACGATCCCGCCAACGACCCGGCCCGTGAGCCGCCCGTCCTCGATCTCGAGCACGTTGGCGTGCGTATAGTCCAGAGCGAGCCGCGCCTTGAGGCGGTCGGTAAAGAAGGTGAACCCGCCCGAGACCAGCAGGGTTTTCAGGCCCGCCGCGCGCACCGCGGCCAGCATCGTTTCCGCCCCCGGCGACAGGCGCAGCCGTTCTTCGTACACGCGTTCGAGCGCCGCGGCGTCGAGCCCTTTCAGCAGCGCCACGCGCCGCGCCAGGCTGGCGGAAAAATCGAGCTCGCCGCGCATGGCCGCTTCCGTGATCGAAGAGACCTCGGCCTTCAAGCCCTGCATGTCCGCGATCTCGTCGATGCATTCGATCGTGATCAGGGTCGAATCCATGTCCATCGCCACCAGCGAGAAGTCGGCCAGCGTGCGCCCGGCGGCGATGAAGGTCGCGTCGACCCGGGCGGCCAGCGCCGCTGCCTGCACGGCTTCGACGACGTCTGAAGTGGATACCACGTCCTCGCAGCGCAGGGCGCCCGACGGCAAAGCCAGCGCCCGCGCCGGCGACGCCAGCGCGGCAATCGCTTGCAACGTGGAAGCGGCGGCTCCCGGCCCTTGTAACACCAGATTCGTCATCGTCATGCCAACAATTGTTTAATGGTTTGCTTCACCTGCAGCACCCGCGCCGCCAGGTCCGGCATGGCGGCGGTGATGCGCAGCTTGTCCTGGCCGGCCAGCTTGATGTGGCGGTTCTTCTGGATCAGGGTGATGATCTTGATCGGGTCGATCGGCGGCTGTTCCATAAATTGAAGACTTGCCGCTTCGCTGTGGGCGTCGATCTTGACGATGCCCACGGTTTTCGCCGCGATGCGCAGGCGGTGCGTCTCGATCAGGGCCTTCACCTGCTCGGGCAGTTTGCCGAAGCGGTCGATCAGTTCTTCCTGCATGTCGTCGATCTTGCCCTGGCTTTCGCAGTTGGCCAGGCGCTTATAAATCGACAGGCGCTCGTGCACGTCGCCGCAGAAGTCGGCCGGCAGCAGGGCCGGCACGTGCAGGTTGATCTCGGTGGTGGTCGAGAGCGGCGCCGCCAGGTCGGGCTCCTTGCCGGCCTTCAGCGAACGCACCGCTTCGTTGAGCATGTCCGAATACAGCTGGAACCCGATTTCGAGCATCTCGCCCGACTGGTTCTCGCCCAGCACTTCGCCGGCGCCGCGGATCTCGAGGTCGTGCATGGCGAGATAGAAGCCGCTGCCCAGTTCTTCCATCGCCTGGATCGCATCGAGCCGGCGCTGCGCCTGCTTGGTGAGTGTTTGCACGTCGGAGACCAGCAGGTAGGCATAGGCCTGGTGGTGCGAGCGGCCCACGCGTCCGCGCAGCTGGTGCAGCTGGGCCAGGCCGAACTTGTCGGCGCGGTGCATGATGATGGTGTTCGCGGTCGGCACGTCGATGCCGGTCTCGATGATGGTCGTGCACAGCAAAATATTGAAACGCTGCGCCACGAAGTCGCGCATCACTTTTTCCAGGTCGCGCTCGTGCATCTGGCCATGGGCCACGCCGATGCGCGCTTCCGGCAGCAGCGCCTGCAGCATCGCATGGCGGTTCTCGATGGTCTCGACTTCGTTGTGCAGGAAGTAAATCTGGCCGCCGCGTTTCAGTTCGCGCAGGCAGGCTTCGCGGATCACGGAGCCGTCTTCGCTGCGCACGAAGGTCTTGATCGCCAGGCGCTTTTGCGGCGCGGTGGCGATGATGGAAAAGTCGCGCAAACCCTCCAGCGCCATCCCGAGCGTGCGCGGGATCGGCGTCGCGGTCAGCGTCAGCACGTCGACTTCGGCACGCAGGGCCTTCAATGCTTCCTTCTGGCGCACGCCGAAACGGTGTTCCTCGTCGATGATGACCAGGCCCAGGCGCGTGAACTTGACGTCCGGCGACAGCAGTTTATGGGTGCCGATCACGATGTCGAGCGTGCCGTCGGCCATGCCCTTGATCGCGTTGTTGATCTCTTTTCCGGTGCGGAAGCGCGACAGCTCGGCGATCTTCACCGGCCAGTCGGCGAAGCGGTCGGCGAAGGTTTGCGCATGCTGCTCGGCCAGCAGCGTGGTCGGCGCCAGGATCGCCACCTGCTTGCCGCCCATGACGGCGATGAAGGCCGCGCGCAGGGCGACTTCGGTCTTGCCGAAGCCGACGTCGCCGCAGACCAGGCGATCCATCGGCCGGCCCGAAGTCATGTCCTTGATGACGTTGACGATGGCCTCGTGCTGGTCCGGCGTCTCCTCGAAGCCGAAGCTCTGGGCGAAGTTTTCGTAATCAAGCGACGAGTATTCGAAGGCGTGGCCGACGCGGGCCGCACGGCGCGCGTACAGGTTGAGCAGCTCGGCGGCGGTGTCGCGGACCTGTTCGGCCGCTTTGCGCTTGGCCTTGTCCCACTGGCCCGAGCCGAGCGAGTGCAGGGGCGCGTCTTCGGGCGAGGTGCCGGAGTAGCGCGAAATCACGTGCAGCTGCGACACCGGCACATACAGCTTGGTGTCCTTCGCGTATTCGAGGTGCAGGAACTCGGTCTCGCCTTCGCCCAGGTCCATGGAGATGAGGCCCATGTAGCGCCCGATCCCGTGGTTGATGTGCACCACCGGGTCGCCGATTTTCAGCTCCGAGAGGTCGCGCACCATCGATTCGACCTGGCTGGTCGCTTCCTGCTTCTTCTTGCCCGCGCGCCGGCCCGAGCCCGCATACAGCTCGGTCTCGGTGATGAAGACCAGGTGGCCGCTGGCTTCTTCGATCAGCTCGAAGCCGGCCTGCAGCGGCGCCACGCCCAGCGCCAGGCGCGCGCTGCTGGCGCGCATGCCTTCAAAGCCTTCGACCGGGACCACGTCGAGGTGGTATTCGTTGAAATACTGCTGCAGCGTCTCGCGCCGGCCGTTCGATTCGGCGCAGATCATCACGCGGGCGTCGCTGCGCGCCAGGTAGGAGCGCAGGTTCGCCAGCGGATCGTCGAGGCGCCGGTTGACGGCGATGTCGGGAATCGGCGCGGACAGTTCGGACGCCGCCATGCCGGGCTCGCGCGGGATGTTCCAGCGCCCGTGGCGCTTGGCGCAGGTGAAGAACTGCTCGCTCGACAGGAACAGTTCGCGCGGCTCGAGCAGGGGGCGATCGCGGTCGCTTTTCAGGAAGCGGTAGCGCGATTCGGTATCAAGCCAGAAGCGCGCGATGGCGCCGTCGATGTCGCCGACCAGGGCCAGCGGGCCGTCGTCGGGCAGGTAGTCGAACAGGGTCGCCGTCTCGTCGAAAAACAGCGGCAGGTAGTATTCGATGCCGGCCGAGGCGATGCCGCTGCCGATATCCTTGTACACGGGGGAGCGCGACGGGTCGCCTTCGAAGCGTTCGCGCCAGCGGCTGCGAAAGCTCGTCCGCGCCGCCTCGTCCATCGGGAATTCGCGGCCCGGCAGCAGGCGCACTTCGCGCACCGGGTACAGCGAGCGCTGGGTGTCGGCGTCAAAAGTGCGGATGGTTTCGATCTCGTCGCCGAACAGGTCCAGGCGGTAGGGCAAAGCCGACCCCATCGGGAACAGGTCGATCAGGCCGCCGCGCACCGAGTATTCGCCCGGCGACATCACCTGCGACACGTGCGAATAGCCGGCCAGGGTCAGCTGGGCCTTGAGTTTCGCCTCGTCGAGGTTTTCGCCCTGGCGGAAGAAGAAGGTGTAGGCGGCCAGGAAGGAAGGCGGCGCCAGCCGCACCAGCGCGGTGGTGGCCGGCACCACCAGCACGTCGCAGGCGCCGTTGCGGATTTCGTGCAGGGTCGCCAGGCGCTCGGAGACCAGGTCCTGGTGCGGCGAGAAGGCGTCGTAGGGCAGCGTCTCCCAGTCCGGCAGCAGGTGGCAGGCCAGTTTGCCGTCGGCGAACCAGGCGATTTCGTCGATCAGGCGCTGGCCGTCGCTGGCATTGGCCACGATGACGGTCAGGATGCGTTTTTCAGCCTTGAAGGCCAGGCCCGCGACGGCAAGCGCGTAGGCGTCGGACGAACCCGCGAGGGCGGGCAGGACGAAACGGTTGCCCGGTTTCGGGAGGTGCTTGATAAGGTCGAAAGGCATGCAGACGTGCGCTTCAGGTTCTGGCCGATGGGTCCTCGATTATAGACGAACCCATACCCCCGCACGCGACGGCTCTCTCAGCGGCGGCGGCTGGTCGCCAGCAGCACGCTGCCGAGGATGATCCCGAAGCCGACCGCATGGTAGAGGCGCGGCGCCTCGCCCAGCAGCGGCCAGGCCGCCAGCGTTGCGAACAGCGGGATCAAATATACGGACAGGCTGGCGCGCGCCGGTCCGGCAATCGCGACCAGGCGGTCGAAGCAGAAATAGGCGCCCAGGCTCGGTACGACGGCCAGGAAAGCCAGCGCGATGTACAGGCGCGGATCATTGAAGTTGGCGACGTCGCCAAGCGAGGCTTCCAGCACCGCGAACGGCGCCAGCACCAGCGCGCCGCCGCCGATCAGGGCCGCCAGCTTGACGGTGCTCGGCAGGTTCGGCAACGGCAGGCGCTTGCCCAGCACCGTATAGAGTGCCCAGCCGCAGGCCGCGACCACCACCCACAGGTCACCGCTGCCGAAAGCGAGGCCGCCGAGCGCCTGAGGATCGCCTTTCGAGAGCACGACCAGCACGCCAACGATGGCCAGCAGCATGCCGCCGGCCTGCTTGCGCGCGAGCGGCGCCTTCCAGACCAGGGTCTCAAGCAGCATGACCAGCGCCGGGCAGGCGGCGAAGATGATGGCGATGTTCGCCGCGCTGGTGTGGCGCGCGCCGATGTATTGCGGTCCGACCGCCATCCCCATTCCCAGTCCCGCCAGCAGGATCAGGCGCGGGAAGTGTTCCATGATCACATGGCGCAGCGCCCACAGGCGCGGGCCGACGGCCGGCAGCAGGATCGCAAAGGCCAGCGCCCAGCGGCCGAAGGCCAGGAACAGAGGCGGCAGGCCCGCGCTTTCGGCCCAGCGGGCGACCAGCAAATTCGCGGCGAAGAGAAGCGGGGTGACCAGCATCAGCGGCAGCTCGGCATTCGCGGAGTGGATGCCGCTGCTTGAACCTGCACGCGCATGTGAGACTGGGACCGACACTGCTTCTGACACGTAAACTCCGGATTCGATGATGCTGCACTGCGGGTGGCGATGACCGTCCGGAGATCCGGACCAGGCATGCACGCCCCGTGGAAATGGCGAGCCGAAAGTTTACTGCACTGCACAAAAAATTTTCTTTCGTTCATCAGGCCGCAGAACGATATGTATAGATAGTTCTTCTTCATCTAGGATAAAATGAAGAAGAACTATCCATGACGGTTCGTATATACAGGAGGAGTGGCAATATGAAGGACGGCGAGCTCGACGAAATCGACAGGAAGATCCTGCGCACCCTGAGCCGCGACGGGCGCATCAGCAACCAAAAGCTGGCCGAGACCGTGAACCTGTCGGCCACGCCCTGCTGGCACCGCGTGCGCGCGCTCGAAGAGTCCGGCCATGTCACCGGCTACGTGGCCGTGCTCGACCAGGGCCGGCTGGGCGTACCGGACACGGTCATCATCGAGGTGACCGTCGACCGGCATGACGACGAGATCTTCCAGGCTTTTTCGGACGCGCTGGCCGACCTGCCGGAAGTGATGGAAGCGTATTTGCTGTCAGGCGAATACGACTACCTGATCAAGGTGGCGGTGTCGGGTACGGAAGGTTACGAGCGCTTCCTGCGCCAGAAGCTGTACAAGCTGCCGGGGGTGAAGCACACGCGTTCGACGTTTACGCTGCGCTGCCTGAAGCGCTCGGCGTCGGTAACTCCCTGAGCAAACTCGCCCACCCTACATGGCGTCACGCGACCGGCCGGCTATTTCGCGCTCTTGCGCAGCTTGTCCAGCTCCATGCGCAGCGCGCCGCGGTCGCTCTTGGCCGCCGCCAGCTGCGCCTGCAGATCCTTGACTTCCAGCGCCAGGCTGTCGCGCGCGGTCGTAGCGCCGATCAGTTCCATTTCGGCGGCCAGGCGCGCGTCGGACTGGGCGCCCGACGCGGTCACGCTGCGTTCCAGCTGCCCGCGCAGGTCGAGCAACTGGGCGTCCTTGCCTTCGATTGCCAACTGGTCCTTGGCCTTGCCGACCAGGGCGTCCATGGCGATCTGGCGCGCGTTGCGCAGTTCGGCCGTCAGGCGCTCGATTTCTTCGCTGCGTTCGTCGGCCACGGCCTGGGCCGCGTCGCGCGCGGCGGCGGCGCTGTCGCCTTCGGCCAGCGCTTCCTGCAACTCGCGTTCGGTGCGCGCCAGCGCCTCGCGCGTGCCGGCGCCGGCCTCATGGGCGTATTCTTCGGCCCACTTGTTGAGGTCGGCGGCGAGCGCGGCCGGCAGCTGGGCGCGCGGCGTCTCGAGGTGCGCCAGGGTGGCTGCTTCCTCGTGTCGTGATTCGGTGGTCATGGAGCGAAAAGGGGAGAGGATGATTGGCCCACATGATACGCCAAGGCATGCTCGGGCCAAAAAGTCCTGTGGCGTAATTGCATCAACGTAATAATATGCCATGAACATGCTGTAGCATGCTGTGTTTTGACCAATACTCATCCGCATGGACGCCCTCCCGGAGCTCCTTGACGACGCGCGCGCGCTGCTCGCCGACGCCGACCAGAAACTGGCGCGGCTGCGCGCCATCGAGCCTTATCTGATCGATATCTCGCTGCGCGAGAATCCGGTCGGCTCCGGCATCGGCCACACGCTCGAAGACAAGCTGCGCATCCTGCCGCAGCTGCGCGCCTTCGGCATGCGCAATATCCACCTCGGTTCGCTCGACTACCCCATGCCCGACGAGCCCGAGGTGGACGACGACTTCATGGCCTGGCTGCGCGACCACGAGGCCGACATGAACGGCTGCTTCGCCTTCACCGACACCGGCGCCGTCGACGCCGACGGCAGCTTCCGGCCTTCGCCCTCGATGCTGAAACTCCAGGCCTACACGGTCCCCAACACCCTGCACGAGATCTACCTGAGCGACGTGGGCATGGCCGGCCTGTACGATTTCGACACGCTCTGTCGCAACCTGCGCGCCAGCATCGCCTGGCTGCACGCGAACATCACCGGCGACCATGGCGGCGCGCCGCGCATCCTGGTCAACATCGTCGACGGCTGCGATGCGTTCACCAGCAATCCCGAGCGCAGCTGCGCGCTGCTGGCGCTGCTGGCCGGCGAGAACATCGAAGGCGTCAGCATCGAGGACGACCGCGGCACCTATCTGCCGTTCCAGGTGGGCGCCTGCGTGGCGATCGCACGGCGCTGCCTCCCGGCCCCGAAGAAGATCGTGGTCCACGTGCATGCGGGCGCGGGTTACGAGAACGCATCGGTGATCGAGGCCCTGCTGCGCGGCGCCGACGGTGTCTGGGGCGGCATCCCGAAGCAGGCCGCCCTCATCGGCCACGCCTCGCTGGGCGAACTGATCGCCAACCTGGTCCGGATCGGCAATCCGCACATGGCCGCCTACCAGGTCGAACGCCTGCTGCCGCTGGCGGCCGGCCTGCAGGAGCTCGACTCCGGCCAGCCGGTGCCGCCCGACCTGCCTGTCCTGGGCAGCAATGCCTACCGGCTGACGCTCGGCTTCTTCCGGCAGACGGCCGCGCGCCCGATGGACCTGCCGCCCGAGCGCATCGGCGGGCGCTATGGCTACCGGGTCTGTCCGGTGGTGAGCGACCGCCCGGTGATCGCGGGGCGCCTGGCCGAAGTCACCGGCCATCCCGCCGCGTCCTTCGAGGACGAGGTGCTGGACTGGATGATCCGCCTGATGCGGCGCGACCTGCGCGCCGGCCTGCGCCTGGCGTACGACAAGCCGGCCGAATTGCTGGCGCTGCACCGCCGTGCACTGGCCATGCCAACTGCCTCACTTACCCGCGAGACCCAATGAGCTCCAGCCCGACCTATGAAGACCCCGGCGTCTACCGCACCCTGCTCGAATCGACCAGGGCCATCCCCTGGAAGATCGACTGGGCCAGCATGCGCTTCACCTATATCGGGCCGCAGATCGAGGCGCTGCTCGGCTGGCGCCAGGACAGCTGGCAGACGGTGACCGACTGGGCCGACCGCATCCACGAGGATGACCGCCAGAAGACGGTCGACTTCTGCGTTGCGCAGTCGATGCAGGGTGTCGACCACGAAGCCGACTACCGCGCCCTGACCGCGGAGGGCGACCTGGTCTGGATCCGCGACGTGGTGCACGTCAAGCGCCACCCGGACGGCAGCGTCGACTGCCTGATCGGCTTCATGTTCGACATCACCGAGCGCAAAGCGGCCGAGGACAAGATCCTGAAGCTGCAACAGGAGCTCGAAAACCTGTCCTACCGCGATCCGCTGACCGGCATCGCCAACCGCCGCATGTTCGACCGCATCTTCGACGTCGAGTGGAGCAAGGCGCGCGCCGGCGGCGAGCCGCTGTCCCTGATCACGCTCGACATCGATTTCTTCAAGCAGTACAACGACAGCTACGGCCACCCGCAGGGCGACCTCTGCCTGAAGCAGGTCGCCGGCCTGCTCGACGACACGGCCGCGCGCACGCGCGACCTGTGCGCACGCATGGGCGGCGAAGAATTCATGCTGCTCCTCCCGGCGACGAACGAAGATGCGGCGCACGCCATCGCCCGCCGCTTCGTGCGCATGCTGTCGCGCGCAGCCATTCCGCACCGGAATTCGCGGGTCGAGGACGTGCTCACCGTCAGCATCGGCGTGGCGACCATCGTTCCCGGCGCGCATGACACGCCGGGCGCCTTCCTCGACCTGGCCGATACCCGCCTGTACCGCGCCAAGACCGAGGGCCGCAATCGCATCGTGGGCTCGGGCGAGCAGGCGCAGCCCGCATAAGACAAAAAAGGCGCTGTTCGCATTAACTGTGGGATGGTGGCGGCAGCTGCACGCCCAGCGCCGCCCGTAGCAAACCTTCCGGCGTGCCGATGCGCCTGCCGTCGAGCGCCCAGCGCCAGCCGAAGTGTTCGGATGGGCGGGCCTGCATGACTCCTCCGGTTTCGGTGGTGTCGAGCTTGGACCTCAGCCGTTCCGGAAGATTCCACACTTAATGTGAACAGCGCCCAAAAAAAAGACCCGGCGCGATGCCGGGTCAATACTCCCAGGGGCATGCTCAAGGGGTCACGACGACAGGCGGCAGCAGTGCGGGAATCGGCGGATTCAGGCGCTGGTCGAGCGGTACCGGGAAGGGGAAGCCGAGCACCACCGATTGCCCGCGCACACGGTTGCGTGCCTGGCATTGTTTGACACAAACGGTTGCCGGCGGCGCCACCTCGACGGCGTCCTCGCCCATCACCTGGCCCATGCGGCCGCCGCTGGCGACCAGCCAGCGCGAAATCCTGCCGCAATGCAGCACCCGGTCGAAGGCGCCGCTGCGCTCGCGGATGAGATTGACGCAGGCCTCTTCGTCGACGCGATCGGCAACCTGGGTGCTGTCGCGTCCCACGAACTTGCGCGAAAAGCTGTTCGCGAAATTGATGCGCGAAGGCACCACAATCGTCGTGTCCTTGTACGGAACGACGTCGCCTTCACGCTGCCTGAAATTGCCGTTGTCGAAATAAAAGACGTCCGCGGCGAGCACATGGGTGAACAGCGTCCGTGTCTGATCGGCGCGCTCCGGTTCCATCTGGAACAAGCCGCCGTTCGCGCAATCCTTGGCCTGGATTTTCATGGTGAGCCCTGGCCCTTCGCGCAAGATCGCGAGTGATTCGTCCTTCAATTCGAGTTCGACGCCGCCGGTCAGCACCAGGCCGCGGTGGTCCGGGAGTTTGCGCTCGAACACGGGCGTGCGCCTGCCGCCCGTGATGTCGAGTGGGTTCGGCGCGCCGGTGAAGGTGTAATTGAAAATCCCGAAGGTCGTTTTATCGATATCGAATTCAACGTACTTGCCGCGCACGGCGATGAGTTGCCCGGCGCCGAGATTGTTCGCTGCGATGGTGCGATCCTGCGGGCCGCGCAGTCCCAGTACGATGAAGCCGCCGCCTTCGCAACCCGCGGACGACGCGGCGCTGGCCTGGCCGCCAAGCCCCGCGAGCAGCACGAATGCAAGCACGGCCAGGGGCGAACGCCTCATTGCTTTTCGGCGCCGCCGCGGCATCGATGGATCGGGGAAGGGCGCGCAAGGAAGCTGACGGGTTTTCATCGGTGTCTCCTGGTATGTGATTGAGCGGCAACGGGTCCCACCTTCGACAGTATTGACATAAGCAAGCGGCGTGCCCGACGGCGAGCGGGCTCTTGCGGGGCGCTGGCCGCGGCGCGGCCCGGGCCAGGGAAGCCGAAGTGGGTGCTATGCCCCACCCAGGCCGCGTTATCCCCCACCGGCCAGCTACAAAAAGTTAATAAAATGATGTGCTCGCCAAGCAGGTGAGCGTAATATGCAAGCTGGATCAAACGCGGTGTCCGGGCACGCCTGCAAGCGGTGCGGCGCCACGCGCTTGCGGACCTTTTCGCTGGTTCACCCTTGCGGACTTGCTCATGTATCGCACCGACCCCGTCGCCTATAGCCAGTTCGACCTCTTGCGGCGTTTCCTGCTGCTCAGCCTGATAGCGATCTGCCTTGCATCGGCCGTTTCCGCCGTCCTGATGTCGCGTTTTCTCACCAACCGTCTGCTCCAGCGCGATGCCGAGGTGACCCGCGATTTCGTCCAGAACGTGATGGAGATCGAGCTTGCCAAGGGTTATACGCTCGATCATCCGGAGGCTGCCAAGGGACTCGTCGAATTCCTCAAGCACATCGCCACCTTGCCGGACGTGGTGCGGGCCAATGTCTACGGCAAGGATGCGACCTTGCTCTGGTCCAGCGAAAACCGTCTCGGGCTGGGAAAGAACTATGGCCGGAATCCCGAATTGGCCGGGGCGCTGGCGGGGAAGCTCGAAATCGAAAGCGGTGAAGTCGACGTTCAGCGCAAGGCCAAGGCGGAGCACGTCAACCTCGGCAAAGCGCATATGCGCTTTGTCGAAATGTATATTCCCATGCTACATGCCGGCACCGGCGCCGTGATCGGCGTCGTCGAGGTGTACCGGATTCCGACCGCCTTGTCGCAGGCGATGAATGCGGGCACCGCGCTGACCTGGATGATATCGATCGGTATCGGCTTGTTTCTGTATGTGGTCCTGTTCTGGATCGTCCAACGGGCGGACCTGCACATCCGCTCGCAGCAGGAGCGCCTGATCGAATCCGAAACCATGGGAGCGGTCGGTGAAATGGCGTCCGCGATCGCCCACGGGATACGCAATCCCCTGTCGTCGGTCAGGTCGTCGGCGGAGCTGTGGCAGGACACGCCCGGCGCGGCAGGCGCCGGATCGGCCCGCGACATCGTCGCGGAAGTCGATCGTATCGACCAATGGATCCGCGAGCTGCTGACCTATTCCGCGCTGCGCGACTACCGCAAAGAGGCGATCGACCCGCAGCCGCTGATTGCAGCCTGTGTTGCCGGTTTTGAAAAGGAAATGAAGCAAAAGCGGGTCACGCTTGAATTGTCGCTGCCGGACGGGCTGCCGAGAATCCAGGCCAACGCCTCGCTGCTGATGCAGGTATTGAACAACCTGATCTGCAATGCGCTCGAGGCGATGCCGGCCGACGGCGGCGCGATCCGCATCGCAGGCGAGCGTTGCGCCGACCAGAGACGGGTCGCCATCGCGATCAGCGATACCGGATCGGGCATCGATCCGGCGCACATCGACCAACTCTATCAACCGTTTTTCACGACCAAGGCCAAGGGACTCGGCGTCGGGCTGACACTGGTGCGGCGCATCGTGCGGCGCTTTGGCGGCCATGTCCAGATCGAAAGCACCCGCGGCAAGGGCACCGTGATCACGCTTGGCTTCCTGGCCGCCTGAATCATGGCGCGCGCCATCCTGATCATCGAAGACGAGCTGGTGCTGGCAAAGAACATCAAGACCTATCTCGAACGTCGCGATTATGAAGCGGTGGTCGTGCATTCGGGCGAGGAGGGCATCGCGCGGCTCGATGCCTTCCTGCCCGACGTCGTCGTGCTCGATTACCACCTGCCTTGCATGAATGGCCTGGACGTCCTCGCGCACATACGCGACAAATTCCCCTTCATCAAAGTGATCATCGTCACCGGGAATGCAACTGTCGAGCTGGCGGTCCAGGCGATGAAACTGGGCGCGTTCGACTACCTGTGCAAGCCGGTGCTGCTCGGCGAACTCGCATTGCTGATCGATCGCGCGGTGGGGCAGGCGCGGGTCGAAAAAACGCTCGATTACATGCAGACGCAGCAGGCAAGCAAGAGCGAACTGAAACACCTGCTGGGCGAGTCGCCGCCGATGCTGGCGCTCAAGGAAAGCATCAGGCGCCTCGCGGAGGCGGAGTGCCGCCTGCTGGACAACGATTTGCCGACGGTATTGATAACCGGCGAAACGGGGACCGGCAAAGAGCTGGTCGCCAGGGCGGTCCACTTCGAGGGCCCGCGCAAGGGCCAGCCCTTCATTGAACTCAATTGCGCCTCGATCCCGGCGCACATGCTGGAAGCCGAGCTTTTCGGGTATGAACGCGGTGCGTTCACCGATGCGCGTGAACGAAAATACGGATTGATCGAAGCGGCCGAGGGCGGCACCCTGTTTCTGGACGAAATCGGCGAGCTGGAGCTGGGAATGCAGACCAAGCTCCTGAAAGTATTGGAAGAAAAGAAGGTGCGCCGCCTCGGGGGCTTGCGCGAGCACCGCATTAACTTCCGGGTTGTCGCAGCGACGAATCAGGATCTGGATCTACGCGTGATGAAAGGGAAGTTTCGGTCGGACCTGTATTACCGGCTGAAGATGGTGCAGTTACCCCTGCCGCCCTTGCGCGCACGGCCCGGCGATATCAGCCTGCTGGCCAGGGCCTTCCTCGCAATGCACGGCGCGCGCTATCGCAAGCCGCGTCTGTTTCTCACCGACGCCGCCCAGCAGGCCCTGCTCGACTGGAACTGGCCGGGCAATGTGCGCGAACTGCGGAACATGCTCGAGCAGATCACGCTCATGGCGCAGCAGGACGCCATCACGCCGGAAGCCTTGTCCTTGCCCGCAGCCCCGCCGGGCCATGCGCAGGATGCGCTGATTTCCCTGCCGGCCGCCGCCAGCCAATCGCTGAACCTGGAAAGCATCGAGCGCCGCTACCTGGTGGCTGCGCTCGGCACCGCCGAATGGAACATCACCCGCGCGGCACGTTTGCTGGGCCTGTCGCGCGATGCCTTACGTTACCGAATCGAAAAATACAGCATCAAGAGCGGCCCGCAGTGAGTATGGCGCTTCAGGCCGCGGCCCGGTTCGCCACCCCGAACGGTACGTGCACCATCGGGATCGTCCCGCCCGGCGCCGCCCGCAAGTGGGTCAGCTGGTCGTCGAAAAAGATATGCGGCCTGAACACGTCCAGCACGCGCGACTTGTCCATCCCGCCCAGGAAAAAGGTTTCGTCGGCCGATACGCCCCAGCTCTTTAACGTGGTCACGACCCGCTCGTGCGAGGGCGCGCTGCGCGCCGTGATGATGGCGATGCGCACGATGCGGCGGTAGCCGGCGTCGCGGCGCTGGGCGCGTTCTTCAAGACGCTGCATCATCGCCAGGTTCTTGAACAGGTTGGCCAGCGGACCGGGACTGTGCGGGCGCCCCATGTGCAGGGTCTCGTGGGCGTGGAACCGGTCGAGGCCACCCTGCTTGAAGACGGTTTCCGATTCGTCGTCGGCCAGAACGCCGTCGAAGTCGAAAGCCACGCGCAGCTCGAGGTCGTCGTCGCCGTCGTCGATCTGCGAAGGCAGCACCAGGCCGGCCGGGTAGTTCACGGCGATCGCGCTTTTCACGTCTTCCTCGTTCGCCGACAGGAAGAGCGAGGCATTGAAAGCAGGCAGGTAGGAGTAGGGCGACTTGCCGGTCATGAAGGCGGCGCGCGAGATGTCGAGCCCGTAGTGCGCGATCGAGCGCAGCACGCGCAAGCCCGTTTCCGGCGAATTGCGCGAAAACAGCACCACTTCGACCGGCGACTGGCGCGGAAAACACTTGTTGATGTTCAGGAAGCGCTTGATGAAGGGGAAGGCCACGCCCTTGCCCAGGATGGTGTCGAGGTGCTGTTCCTGGTACAGCCGGTATGCTTCCGGCCCCTTGTCGAGGTAGACCTGGTGCGATGCGGACAGGTCGAACAGGGCGCTCGAGGCAATCCCGATCACGAGTTTTTGTTCAATCGGGAAGGTCATTCAGGCGTCCTGGGGGCGAAGTGAATCGAAGCAGGGGAGCAGGCGCGGCGTGACCACGGCCGCTACCAATGCATCGTCATGCGGCAGTTCGCCGGCATCGACCAGCAGGCGCAGCTTGGCCAGCGCGTCGGCCGTGGCCAGCACGCCCGCCATGGCATCGGCGCCGGGCGCGCCCGCGTCGAGGATGGCCTGCGCCACCGTGTCCGGGAATGCCCATTCGAGCGCGATTCCATGCGCCAGGCGCCGCGACTGGCCGAGCAGGGCGGCGGCGAAAGCGCTCGAGCGCGGCAGCACGTCCTCGTTGTAGACCTGGTCGATCAGGCGGAAGGCAACGATCAGGCCGACGTTCTGGATGAGGCCCGCCAGGTAGGCTTCGAAGGGGGTGGCGCCGGCGTGCGGGGCCAGCGTGGCGCAGGCAAGCGCGCATTTTTCGGACTGCATCCAGACCTGGGGGGCGACCAGTTTCGCGAAGCGTCCCGACTGCATGCTGATCACCGGCCGGAAGGCCACGCGCGCGAGCAGCATGCGCAGGCCATTCTGGCCCAGCAGCATGACGGCGCCCTCGATGTTCTTTACTGGCGACGGCGGCCGGTAGAAGGAGCTGTTCGCTTCGCGCACCACCTCGGCCACCAGCACCACGTCCTGCGCCACCATGCGCGACAAGGCGGCGTTCGAGATGCTGTCGTCGCGCAGGCTGCGCAACAGTTCGGGGATCACGGCCGGCACGCGCGGCACCAGTTGCGCGGCGCGTTGCGGGGAATCGGCCAGGCGCGTCAATTCGTCGAGGATCAGGCGTTCGGTGGCTTCCGGCGCGTCGCCGCCGGCGGCGCCCGCCAGCCAGCGGAAGAAGGCGGCATCGACCTCGGTATTGGCGTCGGGCGCCTCGGGCGCGGGGGCAAGCGCGGCGGCTCGGGAAGGGGCGGCCGTTGGTGGGGCCTGGACGTCGGCACCCTGCCGTTCGCCGGCGCCAAACAGACGCGCAAACCAGTTTTTCATCGTCGGGAAGCCTCGGCCGTGGGGAAGTGCCGATTCTACCTGACAAGTATGGGGAAGAGAGGGGGGAAGGCCGGCCAAGCGGCTGGCCTGGCGGCACGCAAAGACAGCGTGCCGCGTACAGCGATACTTAACGGCCGGGTGGCGGCGTGGTGGTCGTGGTAGTGCCGGTCGTCCCCATCGTGCCGGTATTGCCCATGGTGCCGGTGGCGCCGGTCGTGCCCGCTGCGTCCGGCGTCGTGGCGCTCGAGCTGGTGGTCGCCGTGCTGCCGGTGACGCCGGTGCTCGGGTTGCCGCGCTCGGTCATCCCCTTGCCGCTCATCGACGTACCCATGCTGCTGGAGCCCGAGGTCGACATATCGGTCGTATCGGTCGACTTGCAAGCGGCCAGGCTCAGGGCCATGCTGGCGGCTGCGATCATGCTGATGGTGGTTCGTTTCATGGTTTTATCCTCCGTGAATGTTTGACATCTCCATCTTGCGATCACTCTGCTGAATGCGCCATAGGAAAGCTTCGTCAGCGCGTGTAGGAGATGACGGACAGTCAATATGGAAGAGTAACCGCCTTTCAGCCCTGGGCGCCGATCCACTCGACCAGCGCACTCGACACCAGCGGTCGGCTGAACAGGTAACCCTGGCCCTTGGCACAGGCCTGCGCGCGCACGGCATCGAGCTGGGCCGCCGTTTCGATACCCTCGGCCACCGTGTTCATGCCCAGGCTTTGCGCCACCTTGACCGTGGCCTCGATCAGCACCCGGTGGTGATGGCTGGTATCGGCCTTGCACACGAAAGAGCGGTCGATCTTGACGGTGTCGACCGGCAGCAGGTGCAGGCTCGACAGCGAGGAATAACCGGTGCCGAAGTCGTCCAGCGCCAGCTTGATGCCGAGCGCTTTCAGTTCATGCAGGCGCACCTGGATCTGCTCGTCCTGGGCGGCCAGGCTTTCGGTGACCTCGAGCTGCAGGCTGGCGGCCGGCATGCCGGTCGCGGCCAGGATGCCGGCCACTTTCGGCGCCCAGTCGGGCTGGGCCAGCTGGGCGCGCGACAGGTTCACCGCCATCAGGCGCGGCGCGCTCTCGCCCAGCTGTTCGCGCCAGCGCATGAAGTCGACGCAGGCGCGTTCGAGCACGAAGTCGCCGATCTGGTCGATCAGCCCGCATTCCTCGGCGATGCCGATGAAATCGAAGGGCGGCACCAGGCCGCGGGTCGGATGCTGCCAGCGCACCAGCGCCTCGACGCCGGCCGAATGGTCGATCGAACCGTCGGCGTTCAGGCCGACCACCGGCTGGTAGACCACGAACAGCTGTTCTTCCGCCAGCGCCGTGCGCAGCTGGGCTTCGATGTCGGCGCGGCGCGCGGCGCGTTCGCGCATCTCGGCCTCGAACAGCACGTGGCGCGCGCCGCCGGCGCGCTTGGCTTCGATCATGGCGATGCTGGCGTCGCGCATGGCTTCGTCGGCGTCGCCGCCCATGCCGGTATCCCAGAACACGCCGATGCTGGCGCGGCAGGCCACGTCAATGCCGTCGATCGTGTGCGGGCGCGCCAGCGTGTCGAGCAGGCGCAGCGCCAGGCGCTCGGCTTCGTCGCGGTGGCGCAGGCCTTCGAGCAGCACGACGAATTCGTCGCCGCCGACGCGCGCCACCAGGCCGGCGCCGCCGGCCGCCGGGTCGATCCGGCCATTCGCCGGCAGGCCGCCGGCACGCATGCGGTCGGCCAGCGTCGCCAGCAAACTGTCGCCGACCGCGACCAGCAGGCGGTCGCCGGCGCTCTGGCCGAGCGTGTCGTTGATGCGGCGGAAGCGGTCGCAATTGAGGAACAGCAGCGCGAAGCGTTCGTCGGTCGCCCGGCGCGCCGCGCCGCGATCGAGCAGGCCTTGCAGCTGTTCGACCGCCGCTGCGCGGTTCGGCAGGCGGGTCAGGGCATCGGTGCGCGCTGCGCTGCGCAGGCGCCGGCGCAGGTTTTCCTGCTCGCGCTGCATGTCCTGCGTGGCGTCGGTGATCGCCAGCATCAGGCGCTCGGGGTCGAGCTTCATCAGGCTGAACGACAGCACCTGCGGCACGCCGGGTGCGCCGAGGCCCTCGCCGAGCGGCACGCGCAGCGCGTCGCAGACCACGCCCGAGGGCTGCTCGAATGCGTCGGCCATGGCCTTGACCTGCGGCGCCACGCCGTCGAGCACGGCGAACAGGTTATCGAGCCCGCCGTCGCGCGCGAGCGGCATCAGGAGGTTCGAGGCCATCGGGTTGAGCATGTCGACCGCGCCGCTGGCATCGGTCTGCACCAGGCCGATCGGGGCCCGGTACAGGAACTGGACGAGGGCCTCGTAGGCGTCGACTTGCTCAACCTGCATTGCGGCTTCGCTGTGGAAGTTTTTCATGGGTGGAGAGCTCCCGAGTCCATTCGGCGACGCGGTTGCGTCCGTGCGCCTTGGCATGGTACAGCGCCTCGTCGGCGCGTTTGATCAGGGCGTCGATGCCGCCGGCCTGGCCATCGAGGATGGCGACGCCGGCGCTGACCGTGTAGGCGATTTCAAGGCCGTCGGCCGCCACCAGGCGGGTCGCCACCTGCGCGCGCAGGCGGTCGGCCACGAGCAGGGCCTGCTCGATGCCGGTCGAGGGCAGCAGCACGGCGAATTCCTCGCCGCCCAGGCGCGCCACGGTATCGACCGCGCGGAAGGTGTCGCGCAGCGTGTTGGCCAGGTCGCACAGCACGCGGTCGCCGGCCGGGTGGCCGTAGCGGTCGTTGATATGCTTGAAGTGGTCGGCGTCGAACACGATCAGGGCCAGCTGGCGCGGCGTGTGGGCGGCGCGGTCGAGTTCGACCTCGGCGGCCTCGAAAAAGGCGCGCCGGTTCGCCAGCGAGGTCAGGTGGTCGCAGAAGGCGGCCTGGCGCCGCTTTTCGGTGGCGGCGCGCTTGTCGCTGATGTCGCGCAGGATCAGGCAGTAGGCCGGGGCATGCGGGTCGTCGCCGAAGGCTTCGCGGTCCGGCAGCGGCGCGATCAGGGCGCTGCACCAGAACTGGCTGCCGTCGGCGCGCAGGCGCAGGCCTTCGTCCATGCTCCAGCCGTTGTTGTCGGCTTCGCGCAGGCGGTCGAGCAGGTGCTCGTCCGTCATCGCATCCTGCGGATAAAAAATGGAATAGGGTGAGCCGATGACGTGTTCGCCGAAACCGGTCACGCGCGCGATGCTGTCGTTCCAGTCGCACAGGCGGCCGTCGCGGTCGAGCGCGGCCAGCGCGTAGTCGCTGATGCGGGTCAGGATGGCGTTCAGCCAGGCGTCGCTCTGGCGCAGCTGGCGCTCGCGCCGCATCTCGGCGGTCACGTCGGAGATCACGGCCATGATGCGCGCGTCATCGAGTTTCAGCAGGGTCAGCGACAGGATCTGGGGCGTGCGTGTGCGCGCCTGCTCGCTCGCGCGCAGGTGGATGTGCAGGCCCTCGAAGACCATGCCATTGCTGCGCGGGTACTCCTGGCACTGGAGGCGAAGCTCCGGCGCGACGCTCTCCAGCGCCGTGAACAGATTGGTCAGGCAGCCGTCCGGCGACAGCGGCATCAGGAGCTGGGCCGAGATCGGGTTGATCATCACGATCTCGCCATCGAGCCCTGCCTGCACCAGGCCGACCGGTGCAAGATACAGGAACTGCATCAGGGCTTCGTGCTCGGCGCGCAGGCTCTCGACGCTGTCGTCGACCGGGTTTGCCAGCGCGCTCACCGGCGCTGCACCAGAACGTAACGGGTGCCGCTGTTGGCGCTGGCCAGCAGGCGCAGCTTGACCTTGATCGGACGCATGCGCAGGGTCAGTACGTAATCGATGGTGTCGTCGAGTTCACTGCCGTCGTCGGCCGCGTCTTCGAAACGCTGGGCGACCAGAAAATTGTTCAGGCAGGGTGCGACGTTCGTAAACAGCGGTTCGCCGATCACGCGCTGCGGCGACAGGCCGGCGGCCTGCGATTCGAAGGCGTTGTAGCGCTGCACGATGGCGTCGGCATCGAAACCGATCACGCCGAAGTCGAGCGTATCGATCTGCTCCTGGCTGCTGGCGTCGAGGACGTCGGCCAGGCCGCGCGCATCGAAAGTAGTGGTTCCACTGGTCATGTTGGGTCTCCGCCTGTTGGTCGGTTTGATGAATTGATTCAAAGAAACAAATGTTGGCATGTGCTCGCGCTGGTGTCAATCGCGCGCGCACCGGCGGCCACGATTCTAGTGCGCGGTTGACACAAAGGGCGGCTTGCGGGCACCATCGCCTTCCTTCATTTGTCGAATTCAAAAGAATGGAAGAGCTTCGGCATCCCCGCTGGTGGCAGCACGGGCCCGCCCTCGAACGCGTGGTGCGCGACCTGGTCGCGGCGGAACTGTCCGCCGCGCGGCCCGGGCGCAGCCTGCCGCCGCCCGCGGCATGGCCGGCCGGCCTCGACCTGGCCCTTGACCTCGGGGCCGATTCGCTGGATCTGATGGGCGCCGCGACGGCACTCGCGGACCTGCTCGGTTTCGCGCGGGCCGGCATGGACGACGCGCTGCTGGCGCGGACCCGTTTGCCGGACTGGGTCGCCAGCGCGCGTGCCAGCCTGGCCATCGACGATAGCGCGCTGACCTTCCGCACCTCGGGCAGTTCGGGTGCGCCGAAACGCTGCGGCCACCGCCTGGCGGGACTCTGGCGCGAAGTGGACGAACTGGCGCGCCTGGCGCCGGGCCGGCGCCGCATCCTCGCGGCAGTGCCGGCGCATCATATCTATGGCTTCCTGTTCACCGTGCTGCTGCCGCAGGCGTCCGGCGCGGCGCTGCCGGTGCTCGACTTGCGCGGGGCCTCGCCGGCGGCGCTGGCCGGTATGGCGCAGTCGGGCGACCTGGTCATTGGCCATCCGGACTTCTGGGGTCAGGCGGCATTCGCGCCGGCCTTCGCGCCCGACGTCGTCGGCGTGAGCTCGGGAGCGCCGTGTCCGGATGCGACGGCGCGCGTGCTGCATGAAAGCGGCCTGCGCCTGCTGCAGGTGTATGGCAGTTCGGAGACGGCCGGCGTCGGCTGGCGCGCGCGGGCAGGGGAGCCGTACCGCCTGTTTCCTTACTGGCGCCGCGGCGCGCTTGAAAACACGATCGAACGCACGCTCGCGGGTGCGATCGAAGGCCATGCCCTGCAGGACCGGCTCGAGTGGATCGACGGCGAACATGTCGTGCCGAACGGGCGCATCGACCAGGCGGTGCAGGTGGGCGGCACCAATGTGTTTCCGGGCTATGTGGCCGGGGTGCTGGAAATGCATCCGGCTGTGGCGCAGTGCGCCGTGCGCTTGATGCGGCCGGACGAGGGAAGGCGCCTGAAAGCCTTTATCGTCACCAACGGGGACGCCGCGCCGGATGCACTGCGTGCGGAACTGGCGGCCTGGCTGGCCGAGCGCCTGGCGCCGCCCGAGCGGCCCGCAGCTTTTTCCTTCGGTCCGGCGCTGCCGCGCGGCCCGGGCGGTAAACTGGCGGACTGGATCATCGAGGCCTGGGCCTGAGCGCGCACAGCGCGCCGTTTGTTGTCGCACCGAACAAAATTTGCCGAAGATGACGAAAACTGGCTGACAGTTTCGCTACGGCAATTTATGATCCTGGAATTCACTATTCCGACGCTCGGCTTGTCCTTGTGTCTATCGCTTCATGGACAACATCAAGGACGTCGCCGCCTGGCGCGAACGGATCTTCGCTTCCCTGCTGCCGACGATCCTGATCGTGGGCGCCCTGTCCACCCTGGCCATCGTG
>Ga0213837_1000819_pt1 | contig 23293 bp, 20 predicted proteins | sample SWPATP12_FD_160572 | JGI IMG/M metagenome (GOLD analysis project Ga0213837, IMG submission 160572) | Coastal seawater microbial communities from Marineland, Florida, United States - SWPA TP1 #2 | ecosystem: Environmental > Aquatic > Marine > Coastal | place: USA: Florida | collected 2016-08-06
AGCCAATTAATACCAGCTCATCGCGTTTCCGTTACACTGGGCAAATCTTAATCCCAGGTACTAAGCTTTATCACTACAAAGCACGGGTTTACCACCCTGAATTAGGGCGTTTTATGCAGACTGATCCTATTGGATATAAAGATGGGATGAATATGTATGCGTATGTAGGTAATGATCCATTAAATAAAAATGACCCAACGGGTAAATTTGCTAACTTTGCTATTAAGTTTATAGCTGATGTCGCTCTCGGAGCTGCATTAAACTACGCCGAAACAGGGGAGTTGAATTTAGGAAGCGCAGTTACTGACGCAGCTGTAGGGATTGTAAACCCGGCTAAAACATTACAAAAAGCGAAGCGTTTAGCTAAAGTTATTAAGGCAAACTCAAAAGGTGATTCTAAAGCTGCTATTAAACCTGGAGGTTGTAGCTTCACGCCCGATACTTTGATTTCAACTATTAATGGTTACAAGACAATTATTGAAGTCAAAAAAGGTGATATTGTCTTGTCCAAAAATGATGAAACAGGTGAGATTTCATGGAGAGAAGTCACTGATACTTTTAAGGACTGGCATGAAGAAACTATTACATTTACAGTTGTAGATGAAAATGGCTTGGAAGAATTCATAACCACTACTGCCGAGCATCCATTTTATGTTGATAATATTGGTTGGTTAGAGGCTAAAAATATAACTGAAGGTACAGTCATTTCTGGCCCTAAAGAAGAAAATGACATAAGTATTATTCAAATTGAAATTAATCAAGAGCCACGGTATGCGTACAACTTTACAGTGGATACTGACCACACATATTTTGTTGGTAAAACAAATATGTGGGTGCATAATGCTTGTGATATAAATGCTAAACCTGTTCATGGTAACTCTGCTGCCAGCACCAAAGAACAGCATATGTATATGATTCAAGATGCCGAGGGTAATATCAAGAAAATCGGAATTAGTGGGCAAAATTTGAACAAGAATGGAACATCTCCAAGAGCTAACAGTCAATTGGAAGAGGGTGATATACCCACTGTGCTGGAAACTGGTATATCGGACCGAGCGGCAGGCCTTGTGAAAGAAGCTCAGACAGTAGAAGGATTGAAAATTGCTGGGGAAAGATTGCCCAATCAAAAAAGACCAAAAATCTAGAGGTAGAAATGAAGTTAAAAGAGTTTGAGCTGTGGGCCTTTAAGTTAGCTACAGAAGAAGCAAGAGCATTATTATTGTTTAGTCGCAGTGTTTTCGCCCATTTTGAAAGGCATTTTGAACCTATTGATACTGACGGTGTTTATCGAGTTATTCTGAAACTATGTGAAGAAGATTCTAGGTTGGGGACTGTTGAAATTAGTTATTCAGTCTTGAAGTACTACAAAAGGTTTGATTTTGCATCTTTTGAAAAATTAGATGAAATGACCAAAAAAATAACTCTGTTGGAAATAATGTTCAGTTCATTATTAGAGTTGGCTGATATCTATGAATGGGATAAGGAAAAATTTCATAGGGCGTATCTAAAAGTAAAGCAGGATGATTTCATTAATCACTATTACTATAAAGAAAAATGGAACCGAACAAAAAGTTTATGTGCAAAAGTATTCTGTGAGCATGAGAGCAATGTTTTCAGGTGCTCTTTGCTTGTAGTAGATAAGGAAGGTTCAGTGATATTAAAGAGACTGTTATTTGAAGAGAAGCCTGATGAATTTTTCTTTAATAGTAAGCTTGTAAATGTTAAATGGCTCGACAAGGGAAAATTGCAGCTAATTAATAAAGCTTATTCTGAAGAAGTTGAAGTCGCTTAAATCAAAAGCTCCGCCTCAGATGGTGGGGCTTTGTTTTTCTGGCTCTGGTGGCTTTGAGTTTGTTTTCAAGGCTGGCTATCAGTTCAATGAAAAATCCGTTTGGAGCCAAATTTAACTGATTTATTTGCTTAAGCGAAATCCGTGGCGAAGGAGTTGGAAGTCAATTATTTGTACTTGAGAAGTTCATTGGCTTGCTTTTTGCCCCCTTGAAAGTCAGAAATATGTTATTGGCTCAATAAACTCTACCAAATAGTCACTTTATGCCATTATAAGCTTCAATATTATGCCAACTTACACTTCACTTGTGCCGTTGTAGCCCAATGAAATCGGATGTGCTTATGTCAACTTACACTTCAAACAACATGGGTGACTTTCTTCATTTAAATTCCATTTTAAAGCTTTCTTTAGAACTCTTTTTTATTCTGTATTAATTAAACTTAACTTTAAGTATGATTTTTTAAGTTATCGAGACATCCACTTTAGAGTTAATTAGACACCCACATTAAAAATGTGAACTTCGTTTTTATGTACATGATTGATTTGAAGGAGACACTGTCAGTCAGGTACAGATTATAAAAACTATTAAGACACCCACTATAGTAGGAGTTTTTAATAGCTAACTCTAAGAGCAACTAGTTTAGTCGCTCAAAATTAATTAACTAAATTAATCTGTACATCAAAATGTTATGTTTACAAGATTTTGTAGGGCATTGCCTGAATAGTACCTGATTTCGGGCAATCTTAGTCCAAATGCAGGCTACTTTAAACATTTTCGAGTTTCGGTTTAGGCAAATAGTGCACGACTAGTGCTAATAGAGCTTCTTCGTTTTCGTTTCATATGATTTGTATAAGCTGTGATTGCTTGTTCTTTACCTGCAGTATTTTTAAATGAGCGGGTAAAGGAAGTGGTGAGTGTAAGCCAGTTGCCAGTACAAATATCTAGTCTTTCAAGTATTGGTAACGCATTTTCTGGGATTTTCCCAGGCTTATTTTCTCGTATTGAACGGCCTGTCCAATCTACAAGTTGCAGATATGTCTTGAGCTCAAATGGTAGTCCCTTAGGCATATGTTTACGAGGTTTACCTGCAAAGCGCATAAGCGATTTTGGTTGCTTATTATTTTGAGCTGCATAAATTCTAGATTTAATACTGGTGTAGTCAGATTGCTCAGGTAAATCGGCCGCTTTTGCTCTTACAGGGTTCAAGTCAACATAGGCAAGACAAGCGGCAAGTGCTGCTTCATCAAGTAAAGCTTGTGACTTAAAGCGACCTTCCCAAAACCGTCCTTTGCATTCATCTTCTTGATTCGCTTTTCGTGCAATGCTTTCATTAAGCACGCGCATAAACCAACTAATGCTGCTGAGCCTCTCACGATATATATTTATTCTGGTATTAACCGAAGCGAGTTCAACTTGTGTTAGCAATTCACCATTTAAGAATCGTTGGCATAAGAATGTACTTTTAAATAACTTGTGCCATCTGATCAGAATCGCTTTATTGTTCAGGCGCTTTGCCTTTGCTATATCAATGTGAAGAACTAGATGAGTATGATTACTCATAACCGCGTAGGCGCAAATATCAATACAAAATACCCGACCAAGTTGAAATAGTTTCTTTTCAACCCAATCGCGCCGGTGTTCATATGAACGACCCGTTAGTGGGTCTTGTCCGCACAAATAGGCGCGACGAACGCAGCGTGAAATACAATGGTAATAAGGTGTATTTGAAATGTTAATTAAGTTTCTACGAGGGGTTGCCATGCTCTTCTCCTCCATGAGTTGAACAGTTTAAGTTTAGTCATAATTATGAGAAGTGAGAAATATTAAATTGGGTGTCTAGTTAGAGGCTATTTTTTCATAGGTTTAACGCTGTGAAGTAATAGAAATTAATGTGGGTGTCTAGTTAGTAAAGTAATTTATTATTTGATCCCATATTTTAATTATGGGATCAAATTTGGCTATTTAGAATAAGTAGAGTAAGGCAGTAAGTTATTCTACAAACACTCTAAATCCCCATGCTGGAATTGTTAGTTCTGTTGTTTGAGTAAATTCCATTGCCTGTTTTGAGAAAGCATCTGTGTACTTACCCAAAAACAATGGCTCTTTAAAGTTAACTGTTTGTGGCTCTTTCGATAAGTTGAATACGGCAAATACTTTATCTTTTCCTTTTGCACGAACAAAGCTAAGCACCTGTTTTGGTGCGCTGTTTGGCACATGTACCATGCGGCCGCCAAATTGGCCATTCCACAGAGCTTCATTATTATGTTTGAGTGTAAATAATGATTGGTATAAGTCACCGATAGGGTGCCTTTGCCATTTGATTGGGTCACGTTCGAAAAAGGCGAGGCGTTTATCGTTACCTGCTTCTTGGCCGTTATAGATCATCGGAAAGCCTTCGCCAACGATAGATAATGCAATAACGGCTTCAAGTGCATCGCCATAGTTTTCGAACATGGTGCCTTCCCATGCATTTGTGTCATGGTTGGCAACACCCACAAGGCGGTAAGCCTCGGCTGGGAATGCACTTTCGTTCCATGAGTAATAAACGAAGAGGGCGCTGACATCTGCATGGCCATTTACGATTTTATGCATGTGTTCAGACCATGACCACGCGTAAGTCATATCAAAGGCTTCAGCATGTAAATCACGAGACTCCCATTCTGCCAGCATTAATACTGGTTTTATTTCATCGAGTTCACGACGGACGTTATTCCAAAAGTCTACGGGCACAAAGCCTGCCACATCACAGCGATAGCCATCAATACCGACTTCTTTTACCCAATATTTCATCGACTCTGTCATGTACTCACGTAGTGCAGGTTTTGAATAATTAAAATCGATAATGTCAGACCAATCCCACCACGGTGTCGGTCTAAATTGGCCTTTGTAGTCTCGGTCGTACCAATCGGGGTGCTCATATCGAAGCCAATTATCCCAAGCACTGTGATTTGCTACCCAATCTAAAATGATATACATCCCCATTTCATGGGCTTTGTTCACAAATGCTTTAAGGTCTTCTAATGTGCCAAACTCTGGGTTTACTTTACGGTAATCTTTTACAGAATAAGGGCTACCTAAACTGCCTTTTCGGTTTTCTTCACCAATCGGGTTTATGGGCATAAGCCAAATAATATCAACGCCTAACTCTTTCAAGCGTGGCAATTGCTGCTGTGCAGCATTAAAGGTGCCTTCTTTAGTGAATTGGCGCGTATTTAATTGATAAAGCACCGCATTTTTTGACCACTCAGGATGAGTAAGCTTTACGTAAGGCTTGGGCTCATAGGCACTGTTTGAAGTTTTAGTGTGTGTACATGCAGTAGTTAGGCTTAGTAATAAAATAAGCAAACTTTTGGTTAGCAATGAATTCATATCAGGCCTTGTTGTCGAATAAAGGTGTTGCATGAAAAAACAACACTTCGACTAAATATATACCCTGAGCTAATATTTACAATTAAATGCATACGTATTCACAATGTGGTTACATAATCGATTAAGTTCTTATTTAAAAGCTTAATTAGAGGTAGGTGGTAGCTAAATACTTAAATGATTAAATAGGGTGGGGAAATATTTAAAAACGACAGCAAGAAAAAGCTAAGCTGTCGTTTAAATATGCCGAGCTAAGCTGAAATCATAAAAGTAGATTTACTGGCATCCCAACTGATCAGTTTTTTAATTTCCAGCTCTTTTATAATGGTTAGTAATTCAGAGTCACTTAGGCAGCAGCCTTGTTTTAGTTTATCGAGTGATATCTCTTTATTACGGCTATGAAGCTTAGAGGCCAGCATAATACGGTAGATTAATTTTGACTTACGGTTCATAACGCATCTCCTCCACATTTTTTGTTGATAGCATTTTAGGTTGCTACTTGGTTTTATAATTTGGTGTAATGTGTACTGATGATTTTTTCGACTATGAGGGATCTTTTTAGTTAAGTCAATCAAAATAGAACAAGATTTGTACAGCGCTATGGGTGAGGGTGTTAGCAGTAAAGTACAACCTCAACTGATTGAAAATATTGAATAATTTTAAAGTTTGGTGTGTTTTAAAATAATTAAAAATCAGTGGGTTATTACTTTTTTACAATAACTTAATCCACCAGTTCGTCACGGCTATCCGCAATCACGTCATGCAGTGCTTTAAATAGTAAATGCTTTTCAATAGGTTTGCCTACGTGGCCATTAAAACCACAATTCATGTATTCGATGATATTTTCTTTCATCACGTTGGCAGTCAAGGCAATAACTGGCACCTCTTTATCAATGCTGCGAATATGTGAGCAGGCTTCTATACCCCCCATAGTAGGCATTTGTATATCCATTAAAACTAAAATGGGATTGAGTTGTTTAAATAGCTCGACTGCTTCAGCGCCATCTTTTGCAAAGTGAAGATCAGCGTTGGTTTCTGCAAGCATCGACTTGATGATCATGGTATTGAGCGGGTTATCTTCAGCTATTAATAAGGTTTTAGCCGATAAGACAGGTGCGGTTACATCGGTAAAGCTATCATGTAAGTGCTGCTTTTCAGATACTTTGAGCGGTAAATAAACCGTGAAATGGGTGCCTTTACCGAGTGCGCTGTCTACATCAATACGACCGTTCATACGGTTAATGAGATTAGCGGTGATCGACATGCCTAATCCTGTCCCGCCAAAACGCCGCGTTATGCTGTTATCGGCTTGTTGAAAACGGTTAAACAGGTGAATTAAACCCTCTTTATTCATACCAATGCCGGTATCAATCACTTCTATCTCAACACCTTGTTTTTGGCTTTGCGAAGATTTATTAATTTTTACTTGCACGCCACCTTGCTCGGTAAATTTAACGGCGTTAGAAACCAGGTTTAAAATAATTTGCCGAACCCTAACTGGGTCTCCTACCCATAAATCTTCAACGTCATCGTCTATATCTATATTTAATTCAATTGCTTTTTCGTTACAAAGCGGCAGAAAATCAGAATTGATTGACTCAACGACCTTCGACATCGAAAAATCTACCTGTTCAATATAAAGCTCGTTCGCCTCCATTTTCGAAAAGTCTAAAATATCGTTGATGATGGTAAGGAGTGAGCGACAAGAAAACAACGCCTTAGAAACAACTTCTATATTTTTCGGTTTTTGAATGTTCGGCTGCAAAATTTGTAAAAGCCCCATAATGCCATTAAGTGGGGTGCGTATTTCATGACTCATGTTGGCTAAAAATTCTGATTTTATTCTCGCGCCTTCTAAAGCTCGCTCAGTAAGCTCAATTTGTTGTTTATAAGAGTTTGAGAGCTTTCTAAAGTAAATAAGCAATATGCTGGTGAGCAATATGATTGTTAACACATGCACGATGTAAGCAATTTGGAAGTTTTCATCAATGGCGATGCTTTTATCTTTAAGCATTAAGTTTACATGTTGCTCGAACGCGGCAAGTGCCTTCAAAGCAGCTGTGTCATCTACTTTTACTATAGAGTCTATTTGCTCGCTTGTCGCGCCATCAGCAATCATCTTTAAAACAATATCGACTTTACTTTCATAATCACTGACCGTTTTTTTAACGTCAGTAAGCGCAGTCTGATCGTATTCTTTTATTGCGCTAAGCTTGGCAAGGATCTCTTTTATTTCGATGAGTTCCTTTTCAATGGGCGGAAGATACAGTTCTGTATTTTTTCTGAGCACTAGGTTTTTAAAATGGTGAATAAAGCCACCATACCCGAGTTTTTGAATTAGCTTGTCGTGTAGAACATAAACGTTAGCGGCGGTTTTTGAATAGTCATGCCATTGTGAGTCGACATTTTTGTAAAAGAATAATGAGGTAACAGTGAGCGACGTTAATAATGCAATCACTATAATTGCATTCATTTTTAACTTGTTTTTAGTTTGCTGCAACGCTTTTGTCATCAGTTTACCGCACCTATCTGTTGTTAATTTAAGCATAGCAGTATTTTTTTTGTTCACATAAGAAGGGCCTAAAGTCAGAACGACTTTTTATGAGAACAAAAAAACCTTAACAACTAAGGTAAAATTAATTTAAAGCGAATAATTAGCTCTTCATAAAAAACTTTGCGATCAATTACACTGTACTTTTTTTGTACTTACTGTATCTTAAGTTGGTACGCAATTTTTATGATTTAATTGAGTGTAAGTCACACTCATTGTTAGGTGGAGTAAAGGATATGCACGCGCAAACAGTCAAAGAATCAATAGCAACTATTCAATCAGGTGTCGCAAAAGCGGATGGTAAGCTTTTAGTTACAGAACAAGACATTGTTTTTGAACCGTTTAATAAAGAATTAGGCTTAGGTCCATACACACTTTCACGAGCGCACATCAATAACGTTGATAAGTGTTCAGGTAAAGGCGCGGGGATTCTACCAATTACAGCAGATGGAATTCGCATTACTTTAAATAACAACGATGTATTTGAGTTTATTTTAGTAAACCCAGATGAGTGGCTTAGCGTACTTGCTCACTAAGCAAATCTTCAAAAAGACGGCATATAATGGCAACTTGCTATAATATGCCGTGTTAGCTTTTCATTAATTAATTTCCTTTCTTCGCAACACATTGATCTCAAACAATACTAAGGCAAAGTTCTTAGGGTATTTTACCCATCTAAACTATTAAATTGCTCGTTGCTTATTAACGGAGGCTCTTGGGCAAATGATCAACTTAGATGAACAACGCCTAGTTTCGCTTGAACGCGGTTTTCATATTCCACCAAAACCTGAACTATTGAGCCAAATTGCTGATGAAATGCAAAAGTCGGATGCAAGCTTAGATAAAATAGCTCAGCTAATATCAAGAGACATCAGTCTTTCAGCTTTATTATTAAAAACAATAAACAGCCCGGTGTTTGGCTTACAACGCACCATTAGTGATATACGCCAAGCGGCGATGTTTTTAGGGTTAGATCAGCTTAATCAGTTGGTAACTTTGGCTCTGCTTAAGCAAAACTTTAAAGGTAATGCCTGTATTAGCTTAGAGCGCTTTTGGGATGAGTCGGTTGAAGTTGCGAATGCCTGTGTGCAGCTTGGTAACAGTTATAAGTCATTAATGCCAGTGGACGAGCTTTATTCTTTAGGGCTTTTTCATAATGTCGGTATAGCTGCAATGGCATTAAAATTTAAAGATTATGTTGAGGTTCTTAAACAAGCAAATCTAGCTAAGGAGTATGCGATTACCGACCTAGAACAAGCACGTTATCAGTGCGACCATGCGGTGATTGGCTATTTTATCTCGGTATCTTGGCACCTACCTAAGCCACTTTGTCACGTTATTTTAAATCATCATAACACGCACTTTTTAGAGCAAAACAATGATGAACAACAACGTATGGCGTACGCCATCTTAAAATGTGCAGAGAGTGCTGTGGACTATGCCCGCCACCAACAGTATTCGAGCGAGTGGTTCAAAATTAAAGAGCAGTGCTTTGCAGAGCTGGGTATTGTTGATCAAGATTTTGCCGATATGGTCGAAGATTACGTCGACAATGCGATGGCAAGTTAAAGCCAATTAGCGTTTATTTCCTATCATCTTAACTTCGATGAGTTTGCGAGTGGTGAGTTATCATCACTCGCTTTTTTTATCTTGACCTTAAAGTGAGCTTTAAAGTTAGAGTTTTTGTATCTTAATGAATAACGAGGTGCAAAATGACAACTATCAAAAACCTAATCTTATTGCTTGCATTACTAACAACAAGTTACGTAGAAAGCGCTACTAAAACAATTGAGCTGGCAGGTGAAAAAGTGCCTGTTGTTGAAGGTGGTTTGTATGACCAATATCGCTCTAACCCCCCATTATCAGTGATAGCTGAGCAGGCTCCCAGTGTTGATTTGTCATGGTTTAAAACCATAAAAAAGCAAAAAGTAGACATGGGCTTTGAGTCTTACTCACCAAATTTTTACTATAAGAACAGTAAAATTACTGCAGTATTCAGCGCGGATCTTGATGTATTAACCTCATTGATCCCAGCCAGTGTTTTAGAGCATGTTGAGCCAATAAGTTTATGGCCAGGGCGAGGGTTAGTTGCAATAACGGCTTATGCTTATCATTACTGCGATAATGATACATACAATGAGCTAGCCATTTCAGTGATCACCACCAAGCCAGATTCGTGGAATTTAGGCGTTATTTCGTTACTTAATAACCAATGGAATGATGACTTTTGGGGTGTTGTTTTAAAGCTACCCGTTGATACAGAGCTCGCGAGAGTGCGTGGTGTAGTGGGCTATAATCTACCTAAATGGACCACTAAAATTAGCTATAAAAATACTCCTAAGACACTTACGTTTTCATTATTTGATAATGCCACCAATCAGCCTGATGTGATCATCACAGGTAAAAAGCTAAGCGATGAATCAACCGATGAGAAATTTGTTCGAAATAGTTTTATGAATCACAATCAACAAGGGCAGTTAACAACGGGCTATGCGGATAATCGATATTTACGCTATGCATCAAGCACATCTGATGAAGATGTAAGCCTTGAGCTGCGTCAGGGAGAATTATCACAGTTTATTCGCTCACTTGATTTAGGCAGTATGATCAAATATGAGTACGTACCTAATTTTCAAAGTGCGTTATATGCACCAACATACTTTAAAGCTAAACCCTAGACAGGAGTTACACAATGAAAATAGGTGAGCTTGCAAAACGAACGGGTCTTAGCGCGTCTAAGATTCGTTTTTATGAGGATATTGGTTTACTAAAAATGGTTGAGCGTAAAGCAAATGGCTATCGCTCGTATCCTAAAGAAGCTGAAGTCGTTTTAAACTTAATAGTCAGTGGGCAACAAGCCGGTTTTAGCCTAGATGAATTAAAAGCACTGTTACCGGCGGATTTATCTGGTTGGCAACATGCTCACCTTATTGATGCATTAAAACAAAAAGTGATGGATATCGAGCAATTACAAGCAAAGTTAGCCGAAAATAAACAGCGCTTAACAGCGATCCTCGCAGAAATTGATGCAAAGCCAGATGATATGGATTGTGCAGATAATGCTAAACGTGTTCTGACACAAATGGGGTTAAAAAATGACAAATAGCTATTGACCTTAAAGTTTACTTTAAGCTTATAGTTTTGACATTCCCAACTATGGAGACTGTTATGACCTTATTTTCTGAACTTAAATTACCGAATGGTTCTGTTATTCCAAATCGTGTTGCAAAAGCAGCGATGGAAGAAAACCTAGCTGATGCAAATTTACTTCCATCAACTCAGCTTTTTAACTTGTATAAAGCATGGGCTGACGGTGGTGTAGGGCTTATTATTTCGGGCAATGTTATGGTTGATAGTAAAGCGATGACAGGCCCAGGTGGAGTGGTATTAGAAAATGATAAACACCTAGCTGTATTTCAGCAGTGGGCAAAAATAGGGCAGGCAAATGGTGGACAGTTCTGGCTGCAAATTAATCATCCTGGCCGACAAATGCCAGCAAGTTTGCAGCAGCAAACATGGGCGCCTTCAGCAGTGGAAATGGACATGGGTAAAATGTCGAGTTACTTCTCGGCACCTAAAGCGATGGATGAAGCCAAAATTCAAGACATCATCACACGGTTTGTAAAAACAGCGACATTAGCCGAAAAGGCTGGTTTTTCGGGTGTTGAAGTGCATGCGGCGCATGGCTATTTATTGAGCCAGTTTTTATCTCCTTTAACTAACAAGCGAAGTGATCAATGGGGTGGAAGCCTTGCTAATCGCGCTCGACTATTAATTGAAATTGTTAAGCAAATTAAAGCCGCAACGAGTGAGCATTTTGCGGTTGCGGTAAAACTAAACTCAGCTGATTTTCAACGCGGTGGTTTTACTCTTGACGACGCCAAGCAAGTGGTTGTTATGCTAGGTGAGTTAAATGTTGATTTAGTTGAGCTTTCAGGTGGTAGTTATGAAGCGCCAGCAATGCAAGGCAGTGCACGGGATGGCAGAACGTTGGCTCGTGAAGCGTACTTTTTAGAGTTTGCTAAAGAAATTCGTGAAATTGCGACGATGCCAATTATGATCACAGGTGGCATTAAACGTAAATCAGTGGCAGATCAGGTTATTGCAGAAGGCGTCGATATGGTCGGTATTGCGACAGCACTTGCAATTGAGCCAGCATTAGTTGATAAGTGGCGAAATGGCTCACACGTTACACCAGAACTTGCAGCAATTACCTGGAAGAATAAACCACTTGCCTCGGTTGCGAATATGGCAATGGTAAAGTATCAATTAACGCGTTTGAGTAAGAACAAACAGGCAAATCCTAACGTTTGGCCAATCTGGGCGTTCATAAAGCAACAAATTAATGATGTATTTAGAGTAAAGAGGTACCTAAAATTTATCCGCAGTAACGGCTGAACTGAGTGTACATTTTTGCTCAGGCAAGGCATCATAGCTTTTTCTAGGGAGAGGTTATGATGCTTAAATCTTTGTTACCACTGGTTTTATGTACCAGCTCTGCAATGGCTGCAACAAGTCTGCCGGATAATCGCCATATTGTTGTTAAAGGTGAGGCTGTTGTGCGTACCGCCCCCGACAGGGCTGATATCACGTTAGAGTTTGAAGCTGTAAAAAGCGAAAGTGTGCAGGCTAAGCAGCAAGTCGATGCGCAAGTAAATGAACTCCTGGCGGGCTTAAATAATTTCTCAATAGACGAAAAAAGTATCTCTGCGGGGCGGATATTTGTAGAGCCCAATATGCGCTATGACGAAAACGATAACCATGTTAAAGATGGTTTTCGAGCCACGCGTAAGGTCAAAGTCAGCCTTAAACAACTCTTTCTTTTGGACCGATTTTTAAATTTTGTGCTTAAAGTGGGTGTCAATCAAATCGAGCACATTCAACTTTTATCAACCAAAGCCTCAGATTACGAGCAAGCCGCTCTTGATAAAGCAGTTGCGAATGCCAAACAGCAGGGAAGTAGCCTTGCAAGCGCATTCGAAGCGAAACTTGGTCGGGTGTATAGTATTCAATCGCAAGAGGTAGGTAGTCACTTTGGCTATGGTAGCAACACAAATATAGAACGAATTATGGTCACGGGCTCACGTATTAATACCGTACCAGAAGGTAAGTATTTACAAGAATCGATTACCTTCAGAGCAAGTGTCAATGTTGTGTTTGATTTGGTAGTAGAGTAATTGATGAAGTTTTTAAAGCACAGCGTTTATCTATTCCTTTTGTTGATGGCATTCAGTAGTTTTGCCGCAACAAAACACATAAAAATTGTCAAACCTGTGGTTGCGGCCTTTAAGTCGGGTGATAAAGCTGCCATTGCCAAGCGAGTGCATTATCCACTGCAGCGTAAAGAGCCGCTACCAGGAATTGAAAATGAACAAATGCTTATAGAAAACTTTGAGCAAATTTTTGATAAAGAGTTTGTTGAAAAAATCGTGAACTCAAATATTCGCCATGATTGGGAAATGATGGGTTGGCGCGGCATTATGTTTGATTCAGGCAAATTGTGGTTAGACTTTGATGGCTCTATTTGGGCTGTGCCTTATGAATCAGAGTCAGAAAAAGCACAACGCGAAGTGCTGATTGACGAGCAAAAACAAGTATTACACAAAAGCCTTCGTGAATTTACAAAGCCGATACTAACGTGGCAAACAAAACAGCATTTAATTCGTATCGATGAACTGGCAGGTAATCATTACCGCTATGCAGCATGGGAAACAGATCAATCTATGCAAGATGAGCCAAGCCTTGTGATCACCGGCGGTACGTTAAGTTTTGATGGCAGTGGGGGCAATCATTTTTACACCTTTACTAACAACGGTTATCGTTATGTCTGTCATGTTACCGTGCTTGGTACTGAGCACTCACCGCCGGGGCTTTTAGAGGTATTTAAAAATAATGTACAGATATTGTCTGAGCCTGCTTCAAGTTTTTAGGTTGTTTTTCTTGTTTTGAACTACACTTATCCTTTCTAAGGAGCCTCTTATAAAGGAGTAAGTTGTGGGTACAAAATTTTGGATACTAAGAACCACTAAAGTTTTTACGCTGGTGGCAATTTTGTTATTTATGGTGGAAATTCTAAAAGGTCACGAGACAATGAGCGCATTAGGCTTTGCGCTACTTTGGTCATTTATTGCAACGGCCATTTTTATCGCAACCCGTTTATATCATTCATCTAAAGGGCGCCACTGTGCACTTTGTAATGACACCCCTGATGATAAAAAAGCGAGTTAGCATAGGTTATTAACAAGCACGCCGCCCCATACCAACGCACAAATTGTTAGAGCAATCAGTACGGCTGCGGATCCTAAGTCTTTAGCTAGGCCTGATAATGGATGAATTTCAAGGCCTATTCGGTCTATGGCGGCTTCAATTGCCGTATTGACGACTTCAGCAAACATCACAAATAGCACAGATACAAGCAGCATGATTTTTTCATACAGGCTAATCTGCCAGACAAAAACCACTGCTATTGCAAGGATTAACAGTATCAGCTCTTGTTTAAAAGCAGACTCATGCTTTGCCAACCACGTGAATGCTCGTTGGGAGTTTTTGAATGCGAGGCGAATACGTTTAATGCCAATGGGTTTGTTAGTGCTATCAAATTGCATAGTATGAAGTCTCTATTTCGTTAGCTTTGAGTTGAGCAAGCATTAAAGATATCTTGCTCTGGTTGATATTCAGTGCTTTGTACATGGGTTAAGCCAAGCAGGGTGTCAAAAATGTTATCGTGTGAAAAAGCATGGTTACGCTGCTGTTCGATACATTGATTAAAGCGGGTATCGGCTAGTTTATTACTCCAAAACAGCATAGGCACTTGAGTTTGCTCTTTAGGTGCTAATGCATACGGGAAGCCATGTAAGTACAAGCCTTTTTCACCCAGTGATTCACCGTGATCTGAAACATACAGTAGGGCTTTGTCATTCGCCTTACTGCTTTGCAGTAAATTAATAAGTTTACTCAGCACTAGGTCGGTATAAGCAATGGTATTATCATATGTATTGGTAAGTTGCTCACTACTACAGTTTTGGATATCGCTACGTGGGCAATCAGGCAAGAATTTGCTGTCTTTTTCTGGATAGCGTCGATAGTAGGTTGGTCCATGTGAACCAATCATATGTAACACCACTAGTTGGTGCTTCGCATGACTTTTGGCAAGCTTTGCAGCTAACTCTTCAACCAGTACTTCATCAAAACAATAGCGTCCGTCGCAAAGTGGGTTGCTCTTTGTTGGTTCTACCGTTTCTGAGTTTACCCGTACGCAAACCCCTTTACAGCTGCTATTGTTATCAATCCACGTTACTTCGACACCACTTCGTTGAATGATATCTAGGGCATTTTCTTGGCTTTGCGCGATGCGCGAATCATAGTGATTGCGGTCTAAGCGCGAGAACATACAAGGTACAGAAATAGCCGTTGCGGTGCCACATGAACTAACATCACTGAAATATTTAACGCCAAGTTTAGGGGTATATTGATTAGTTGGCTTGTCGTAACCTTGCAGTGAGAAGTTTGCTGCACGCGCTGTCTCACCTACCACCATAATCGTCAGAGAACTTTGTTGCTTAGCTAATAGGTGCGGTGTTTTATCTAAGACTTTAAATGGTAGAGGTGGATAAAAATAATTATCGCGCAGGTACTTATAGCCCGCAGTGTAAAATGCAAAGGGGGTAATGTAGCTGGTTAATTGGCGATTATTACGCCCTACAGAGGCGTAATCTTTATAAAAAGGAACGGCAATCACAGCTACAGCAAAAAACGCTGTAACGTTAAGAAGCGCAAAGCTTTTAAGACGAACACGAAAATTTCCGACAATTTTAAAGCGAGAAAACAAGTAAGCAGGCAGTACGCCTAGCACAGTAATAAAAGCGATAACTTGTACATTAAGGTATGAAAATGCCTCACCTGAATTTGTCTCTAAGATATTTTGCAGCATGCTTTTATCAAAGATAACACCGTAATTTAAGGTTGCATAAAACAACAACGATGAAACCACGACGCTTGTTAAAAGCACGGGTTTAACAAAGGTGATTAGCGATAACCAACTTAACACCATTGCCGTTAGTGCTAATAAGAAAAACGGTACGCTTGCTATAAATAACCAATTGACATGTTCAGGTTTGCTGGCTGCTTCAAGCATGTTAAATAAAAACAGGCCATTAAATGCAATAACCAAGTACAACGACACCAGCCAGACAAATTGACTGTAGCTAACGTGCCATTTATTAGTAAGGAGTTGTTTGATTTGCGTGCTCATAATTATTCCTCATCGCTACGATTTATTTGGTAAGCGATACAGCTGTTCGGCATAAGCTAAATTGCTAAATAAGACGTGAGCCAGGGCTTTTTTGGCAAGCTCAACGCTGCTATCTGTGTTATCGATGGCTACTTGCGTTTTACTTGTAGGGTCGTAGCGCCAATAGCTTACTTTTTGGTTTGGCATCAGGATCACGGCTTCACCATTTTCTACGTAAGCAAAGTTGTCGTAGTACTGCATCATGGCGCGCTCAACAGGGTATTGTTGGGTTAAATCATAACCAAGCATGGGGGTTGCTTGCTCAACACCTAATAACGACAACAAAGTAACAGGTAAATCAATTTGGCTGACTAAGCGAGTATCGCGCTTTGCATCCATATCACTATTTAGGATCACAGCAGGGATGTGGAAAGATTTAAGCGGTACAGGCTCTGATCCAAACACGCGCACATCATGATCTGCAACCACTAAAAAGATGGTGTCTTGCCAGTAATCTTGCGTTTTTGCCTTCGCGATGAATTTACCAAGAGCATAATCAGCATATTTGATTGCTAGATCGCGTTTGTAGTTTTCTGGATCGTGGCCTTCAGGCAGTGTTACTTTACCTTCTGGAATATCGAATGGGTCGTGGTTACTTGAGGTAAACACAAGACTGAAAAATGGTTTGCCCGATTTATTTAGCTCACTTAGCTCTATATCAGCTTGATTGAACAAGTCTTCGTCGCTTGCTCCCCATGACGAAATAAACTCAGGGTTTTGCATGTCATTAATATCGACAATATCGCTAAAGCCATTGCCTAAGAAAAAGCTTTTCATATTATCGAAATGACTTTCACCGCCATAAATAAACTGGGTGGTATAACCGGTGCGGGTTAATACGTCAGCAAGTGAGAAAAAGTTACGCTGAGATTTAGAAAGTTTGACCACCGAGCGCGAAGGTGATGGGGTAAACCCGGTTGTTACCGCTTCAATCCCTCGCACTGAGCGTGTGCCAGTGGCGTATAAGTTATCAAACCCCCAGCCTTGTTGATAAAGCTTATCGAGCTCAGGAGTCACACCTATGCCACCTAGTTCGCCAACAAAGCGTGCGCCTAAGCTTTCTTCTAAAATGATCACTAAATTCTTTTGTTTGCCTGTGTTAAAAGGTGTGTTGTTGGCAAGGGTAGGGATTTTCTCAGTGATAAACTGCTGTTTATAGGCTGCTTGCTTTACTGTTTGTAAAATCTCATCACGTGGCATGGTACCGTATAAACTACTGGCATTTTTTTCATTGCCCATATTCTTAATAGCAAATGCAACACTGTAAGTTGAATTAAGGGCCAAGGAGTTAACTAGTGAGTCACTTGAAAAGTACACTAATGCAGGGTTTAACGGGCGATGGCTTACAGTGCCTCTTGCGCTAATTAAGCAAACTAATAAAGTAGTAACGAGTATCACCACTTGGCTAACCGTTTTAGCATCTTGCTGTTTGCTAAATGCCGCATTAATATAACGATACGCAAACACACAACTAAGCGTTGCAATAATTAAGGTGCTTATCATGGCAAATCGGTGGCCATGTAATAGCATAGAAAAGACTTCTTGAGGGTAGTCTAGGTATTCGACAAATAAACGATTTGGCCGCACATCGTACTGGGTAATAAACGCGGGAGTCGAAGCCTCAACAACCACGATTAAAGTCACAACTATGCTGCTATAAAGAGTAAAAACTTGTTGAAAAAAAGCGGTTTTGCTGCGCAAAAGCACATCAGCTACTAACATTAAAACAGCCAAGGCTGACAAGTAGCCTAAGCTGCTTAAGTCGACTCTTAAGCCGCCAAATAAAACGGCAAGGCTATCGCCATCAGCTAACCTTTGATGTTGCCATACTAGCAAGGCTATTCTCGACAGTATAAAAACTGACATTAAAATTAATGAAAAACGGAACAAAGGTTTTAAAACAGAAAGTTTTGTTGTCATAGTCGTACTTACTTAATCGAAACTACGGCAATACTAGGAATCGAAACTTAAGAAATCCTTATGGTAATCTTAATATTTTCTAAACTAGAAAAACTTCAGTAAATCTTAAGTGAATCTTAAGATTCAAAGCGTAAGCTGATGACGCTAAAGCGGTTTTTACCTAAATGAGTAACATATGAAATTGTTGATTATAGAAGATTCGGTGTCATTAAGACGTAGTCTACGAATTGGCCTTGAGAATCTTGGTTTTACTATTGATGAAACCGGCGATGGCGCTGAAGGGTTGAGTATGGCAATGACAGGTGAGTACGAATTAATCATACTCGACATTATGTTACCCAGTATTGATGGCATTACGTTATTACAAACAATAAGAGCAAAGCAGCTCGACGTGCGTGTGCTTATTTTATCTGCCAAGCAAGAACCAGAAGACAGAGTAAAAGGGCTACTCACCGGGGCCGATGACTACCTGACCAAACCATTTTCGTTTGATGAGCTGCATGCAAGGTTATTAAATTTAATGCGTCGCGGCGGCCTGAAAACAATCAGTGATGTGATCCGCATCGATAACTTGGCTTTAAATTTACAATTAAAACTCTTGCAAGTTGATGAGACTGTAATCGATTTAACCCCCAACGAATATAAAATAGTCGAGTGTTTGTTTAGTAACCAAAATAAAGTGATCACTGCTGAAAAGTTAAGTACTTATATTGCAGGGCAATATGACCTAGTTTCAAAAAACTCTATTGAAGCGCATTTATCCTCAGCGCGTAAAAAGGTGAGGGCAGCAGGTAGTGAACTACCTATTCAAACTAAGCGTGGTTTTGGTTATATCATTCAAGGAAAATAATGAAGTCAATTCGCAGTAGGTTAGTAACCACATTATCGATTACTATAACTGGACTGGTACTAAGTATTTTAGTTGCTACTGATATCGCCGTTGATAGTTGGATTGATAACGAATTTAATCGTGGCATGAAATCCAAAGCCGGTATGCTTATGTCATTGATTGATATTGACGAAGAAGGAATTGATTTTGATTTTTCAAGGCTGTTTATGCCTGAGTTTTCTGGCAATACAGAAACTGAGTACTTTCAACTTTGGTCGCAGTCTGGCGTGTTCGCGCGTTCAGAAAGTTTGGATCTTTTCTCACAAAAGAGCTTACCTCTAGAGAAAATAAAGCTTGGCGAGACAAAAATCATCAATATCGAGTTACCTGATGGTCGAAATGGTCGAGTTATTTATACTCGCTTTATACCGCCTTTAGACCTAGATGATGATGAAGACCTCACTGAAGGTGTTAACACCTCTTTGCAACAACCCATCACGTTAGCTTATGCGGCTTCATCAGAAGAAGTTGATTTTGTTTTATGGCTAATCGACGTTATTTTTGTTGTTTCTACTGTGTCGGTAATTGTATTCATTCGTCTATTTGTGCGTAAATCAGTCGACAGTTCTCTAGCGCCGCTGAATAAACTAAACCGGGATATTAGCCAGCTGAGTATTGCAGATAAAAATGCTGTAATCGCGATAGAAGAACCTGTCAAAGAGTTGCAACCCATTGTTGATAGCTTAAATGCTTTTATCCAAGAAAACCGCCAGCTTTATTTTCGAGAAAAACGCTTAACCTCAGATATTGCTCATGAGTTAAAAACGCCGATTGCTGAGCTTATAAATATGGCTGAAGTGGCCATTCGGTTTCCAAATGAAAAAGAGCTTGAGGCAGACTTCAAACCCGAAGTGCTAAAAATTAGCCAGCGCTTAAAGAGTATTGTGTCGAACTTATTACTACTGCATAAGTACAGTGATGAAGCACTCCCAAAGCAAGATGCATGTGATTTAAATCAGGTTATTTTGCGCACCTTAGAAAAGTGTGATTTAGAGCGGGTTAAGTTTGAGTTTCAAGATGATATTCCTGCCGTTGTCAGTAACTTATTTGCCCTTGAATCAATTATCACCAATCTTGTAAATAACGCAAAACAATACAGCCCCGATGAGAGCATCGTGACTGTAAGCACGCTATTGAGTAAAGATGATAAGTTGTATCTCTCTGTTACAAATGAATTAAAAGTCCCATTAACAGAAGACGATTTGAGCCAGTTATTTGATCCACTCTGGCAAAAAGACAGTGCCAGAACCTCTAATGATAACTTTGGGTTAGGCTTATCTATTGCCAAATCGTTAAGTAAAGCAATTGATGCTGAACTTCAGGTGTCGTTAAGTGGGCAAAACATAACCTTTAGTTTGATTATTTCTTAAGGCTTTGCAGGCGTTTAATATGTGTGCAACACTGACGTTATCAAAAAGAAATTAATAACAATAAGGAACAACACGATGGGAAAAATTATAGGTATTGCTTTAATCGTTATTGGTGTGGCGCTAGCCGTATGGGGATATAACGTGTATGACTCTGCAAGTGCGCAAATTAGCCGCACGTTTAGTGGTGATACACCAATTGAAGCTTGGCTCGGTATGGTCGGGGGTGCAATTTGCGCAATTGTGGGTATTTTAAAAGTTAAATAACCGCAAACATTGAAATCAATTAGCTAATACCTGATACTGTTTTTATATACAGTGTCGGGTTTGGCTATGAAAACACAATTACCAGCAAAATATTATTTAAGTCACTTCTTTGAGCTTGCTGAATTTATACAATCTCAGTGCAAGCATCTGCTTTTAGAAGAGCAGCAGTTATTTCTTGAAAAACTCCTCCAACTTGATGAGCAAAGCTTATGTACTTTGCTGCGTATTTATTCTCGAAAGCCAAAAGTCGTTGCGTTGTCATCATTAAATTATGAAGAGATCCCTAATCTGCACGGTGCTATTTTTAAGCTAAAGCAGCAAGGGTTGGTGGCACATCCTAGCAGCGACGAATTAGATCTATTGCTTGAGCATTTAACCAAGCCAACCCTGTTAACCTTATTAGCGAATGATGAGTTAATGGCAACTCAACCTGATTACAAAAAATCAGCCAGTAAACAGAGTTTAACCCAGCTGTGTAAAGAGCATATTGACCGCAACCACAGTGAATTAGAGTCGTTGTTTAGTCAGTTCGTGGTCAATAGCCGAAGTCAGTATTATGAATACTTTGAATTTTTACATAGCGGCCGACTAAGTGGCGATGATATCAATCATCAAAATCGTTTTGTGATGCGTGATTTGGGAATTGCAAAAGTGCGTGGTGATGTTAGTGAAAGCATCTCTCGTTTTCAAACACTCGCCGAAGCACAAACGCATTACCAATTAAATAAGCTGCGAATGCAGTTCAAAGAAAGCGAGTCAGAATTACAGTATCAAAACTTAGCCCAAGCGCTTTTAGCCATTAACTCTGAAGATGAATTAGCCCAGAGTATCAAAAACAAGTTATTGATCCGCTTATACAAGCAGCTTAAAGATCATGACTTAGCATTTGCATTTGAATTACTTGAGCACTGTGAAGGTAGCAGTGAAGCGCAAGAGCTAGCAATTCGCCAGCGTTACAAACAAGGTGATAAAAGCTGGGTAGAACAAAAGCTTGAACAAGTTATTCTAGACCCACTAGATGATGGCATTTTGTATTTTGCAGAGGACTTTTTACAGCGTAAATATAACAAGCAACAACGCTCACGCCTAACACAAATGCTCATCGATACAGAGCATCAATTAGAGATTGATGACATTTACCGTGGCGATGTAGAGCAAGGAGTGTGCGAGCATTATCAGCAGCTTGGTAATACAGTATTTTTTACCGAGAATAATCTTTGGTTGAGTTTTTTTACCTTAACGTTCTGGCAAGAACTCTTTATAGAGACCCCGTACCCGCCATGTAATGAATTTGATCTTTATCCAAAGGTGTTGCTGGCTGATTGTTTTTACACAGTTCAACAAACACAAATTGAGCAAAAGCTTGCAAAATTCACTAGTAATGAAGCCTTATGTAAATATGTTTGCAAAAACGTGGGGCAGTTTTATGAAGCCCCTAACGCTGTGTTTGTGTGGCACAGCGATATGTTAGAGCCGCTAGAGGTATTAATAAAACACAGCCCGCTTGAAAATTTAAAAGCGCATTTACTACAAATGACAAAAACCTTTAAGCAGCTCAAAGACGGCTACCCAGACTTGATGGTGCTTAAAGGGGATAAGCTCACCTTTGAAGAAGTGAAAGCCCCTGGCGACAAACTAAGACGCAACCAACTTGTCAGTATTGAGGTATTAAAGCAACATGGCTTTGCAGTGAATATCGTTGCGGTAAATTGGTTTAATGATCCGAATCGAATTTATAGTGTGGTGGATATAGAAACCACCGGTGGCGTACAAGGTAATAATAAAATTACTGAAATAGCCGTTGTGCAGTTACAAGCGGGCGAAGTAATTAAACAATGGGCAAGTTTAATCAATCCTGAGCGCAGTATTCCTGCTTTTATCACCAAGTTAACGGGGATAAACGCCGCTATGGTTCGTGATGCGCCACGCTTTGCAGAGGTTGCCGATACACTGCGCTCACTATTAAAAGGCAGCGTATTTGTTGCCCATAATGTAAATTTTGATTACGGCTTTATTCGCAAAGAGTACAGTGCAGTCGGGCAGGGCTTTAAAATGCCAAAGCTATGTACCGTAGTTGAATCACGCAAGGCATTTCCAAAGCTTAAGTCATATTCGCTCGGTAACTTAGCGGCACATTTTGAATTGAATTTAACGAATCATCATAGAGCGTTAGCTGATGCAACTGCCACAGCAGAACTGTTAAATCTGATTCAACAAACACAATCAAAAAAGGCGAGTTAAACTCGCCTTTTAAACTTAATCTGCCCATTCTAAATAAGGTTATTCGTATTCGATAGGGTCAGTAACGTTATTTAAAGCAAAGGCTTCTAAGCGCTCTTGGCAAGCACCACATTTACCACAGGCTTTGTCGCGGCCGTTGTAACAGGTCCATGTTTGGCTGTAATCAAGACCCATTTTTAAACCGTCTGTCAAAATGTCGATTTTGGTATTGTTTAAGTACGGGCTGAAAATTTCAACAGCGTCGTAATTGGCAATACGGCAAACATCATCCATTTTTTGTACGAACTCAGGGCGACAGTCTGGATAAATTGCATGATCGCCTGAATGGGCACCGTAATAAACTTTACTAGCTTTTAAAGACACCGCATAACCCACAGCCAGTGATAGTAAAATCATATTGCGGTTAGGCACAATTGTGCTCTTCATGCTTTCTTCTTCGTAGTGACCTTCTGGTACTTCGATATCATCAGTTAGTGATGAGCCACCAATCAACTGGTTGATCGCTGAAATATCAACAATCTTGTGAGAAACACCTAACTTTTCACATACTTGAGCAGCTACTTTAAGCTCTTTAACATGACGCTGGCCGTAGTCGAACGACAGGGCATACAC
>Ga0213837_1000820_pt1 | contig 23214 bp, 14 predicted proteins | sample SWPATP12_FD_160572 | JGI IMG/M metagenome (GOLD analysis project Ga0213837, IMG submission 160572) | Coastal seawater microbial communities from Marineland, Florida, United States - SWPA TP1 #2 | ecosystem: Environmental > Aquatic > Marine > Coastal | place: USA: Florida | collected 2016-08-06
AGCGCCTGCTGGTCGACATCGAAAAGCTGATCAAGCAGACCATCACGCGTGGCGAGCTGACCGGTTTCGCGGTGCGTCCGCGCGGCCGCGATGCGGAACGTGGCGAGCGTCCGCAACGCGGCGAGCGTCCGGACCGGGGCGGCGAGCGCACCGAGCGTCCGCCACGCCGCAGCGAGTCCGACGTGCGTACCGACCGTCCTGCGCGCAGCTACGGCGCCGGCCCGCTGCCGCGCCGCGAGAAGGTCGATCCCTGGTTCCTGAAACCCTACGAGCCGACCAATGCACCGCGTCCGGACAGCAACCAGAACCTGACCGGCGCGCCGGCCAAGCCGAAACAGAAGATCGCCGCCTTGCTGGGTGGCTTGCCGAAGCCGCAGCGTAGGGTGGACTCCTGAGTCCACGCGGTACAGGCCTCCTCATCAAATGCATGTCGACCCGCACCTGCGCGCCGCAAGGCCCGCAGGTTTTTTTACGTGGATGCGCCCGGCAAAATCGCGCGTACACGGGCCAATAAATCTTCCTGCCGGTACGGTTTACTTAAAATATCGAGCCGCGGCCCGCGCGTGGCCGGCAACTCGTCCATGTAGCCTGTGGTCACCAGGATGGGCGTACCCGGCCGGCGCGCGCGCACCTGGTCGGCCAGTTGCAGGCCGTTCATGCCTCCCGGCATCATCACATCGGTAAACACCAGGTCGACCACATCGCCATGCTCGAGCAGATCGAGCGCCTGTTCGCCGCTGGGCGCCGAGACGACGGCATAGCCTGCCGATGCGAGCATCGTTTCCGCCAGTTCGCGCACGTCTTCGTTGTCTTCGACCACGAGGATGCGCGCCTTCGCGTGGTCCACCGCCCGTTCCGCGGCCTCGTTCTCGTCCTCGTCCTCGTGCGCGGCGTCGACCGGAAACACCATGCGCACCGTGGTTCCCTGCCCAGGCGTGCTGTCGATCTCGAGCCGTCCGCGCGACTGCTGGACGAAGCCGTGCACCATCGCCAGGCCGAGTCCGGTGCCCGGTCCCTTGGTCGTGAAGAATGGTTCGGTGGCGCGTTGCGCCACGTCCGGCGCCATGCCTTCGCCTTCGTCGACAATGCAGACCACGACTTCGCCGGCGCCGTCGTTCTTGCTCGTGCGCACGGCGGTGCTGACGCGTACCTGGCCGCCATTCGGCATCGCGTCGCGCGCGTTGATCAGCACGTTCAGGAGGGCCATTTCGAAATGCGTTGGATCGAGCTTGCAGGCGGGCAGGCCGGGTTTCAGGTCGAGCTGGAGGGCGACCCGGTCGCCCAGGGTGCGCACCAGCAGTTCCGAGAATTCGACCAGCAGGGCATTCAGGTTGACGCGCCTGGGGTCGAGGCGCTGCTTGCGCGCGAAGGTCAGTAGTTGCTGGGTCAGCTTGCCGGCCTTCATGGCGGCGCGCTGGGCGCGCCGGATCGGTTCGAGCGCAGCCCCGGACGGCCCGAGCGCAAGGAGCGCCAGTTCGAGGTTGCCGTTGATGACCTGCAGCAGGTTATTGAAATCGTGGGCCATGCCGGCCGTGAGCTGGCCGATGGCTTCCATCTTTTGCGCCTGCAGCGAGGATTGCTCGCTGGCGCGGCGCTCGCTGATGTCCATCTGCGAGGCAAAGAAATACAGCAATTCTCCATGCTGGTCGAAGATCGGGCCGATGTAGAGCGCATTCCAGAACGGGGTGCCGTCGGCCCGGTAATTCAGGATGTCGAGCGCAATGGCGCGCCGTTCGGCGAGGGCCGCGCGTACTTCGGCGACGGTGTCGGGGTTCGTGTCCTTGCCCTGCAGCAGGCGGCAATTGCGCCCGATCAGGTCTTTCTCTTCATACAAGGTCAGGTCGAGGAAGGCGCGGTTGACGAACACGATCGGGTCGTCCGGCTGGCGCGGGTCGGTCACGACCATCGGCATGCGCGTCATCTCGACGGCGGCGAAGAAGACGTTGCCGCGGTCCTGCAAGCCCGCTTCCTCGATATAGCCGGCCTGCCAGTGCTTCATGCCCACGCTGCTGCCGAGCGGATTGATCGGGTTGCCTTCGAGCTCGCCTTCGGCAGGCACGCCCACGCTTTGCCCGTCGCCTTGCAGGTCGAGGGGTTTGCCTGCGTTTTGTTCGGGGGTCGAGCCGGTTGCCATTGGGTCCTTTTCGCAGGGTCATTTTGCGCTGGTTATTCGCCAGGCAATCATCAACGTCCATGCTAATGGGGAGGGCGTGCGCCTGACTGTGCGTCGCTTCACGCAAGCGCCGCCTTGTTTCGCAAACTGAGCAATACAGCCACGAGCGGCAGAGAGGGTAATTCCCGGCTTATCGACTTCTTCTGGTGGCGGGATACTGGCGGCCGATATTGACGATGCTGGCGACGATCGCGTGCATGGTGCGGGTAAGGAAGGATTTACGCAGCACCAGAAGCTTGCGTAAGACAGTACCGCGGCGATTAACTGAACCGTGGTACAAATCCTCGATCTTACATTATGTCACCAGCTTGCCGCCGGGCCCAGATGCACATGAGGTAAAATCATGAGTTGCAGAAAAGCCATGGTTTTCGGGCCTACACAAAACAGCACCGCAAACTCATCGGCGCGTGGCGGCGCGGGGCTTATCAAAGGAACCTCTACAATGTTTGGCATGTTGTCGGGCGCATGGCGCTACCGGTTTTTCATATCTTCGTCAATCAGGACGGAGTTGCGTTCCAAATTCGTGCGCAGCCGGCTCGGCGGCTTATGGATGATCCTCAATCCCTTGGCCCAGGTGGTCATTTTCGCATTCGTGCTGTCGGCGGTCCTGTCGGCTAAATTGCCTGGAATTAATAATCGTTATGCCTACGCCATTTATCTCATGGCAGGTACGCTCGGATGGTCTTTGTTTTCAGAAATCATGGGTCGCTGCGTGACCGTATTTGTCGATAACGCCAATATTCTCAAAAAGCTGGCATTTCCGCGCGTGGCGCTGCCTTGCATCGTCGTCGGCAGCGCGATCGTCAACAATGTTTTGCTGTTCCTGGCGGTTATTTTCATCTTCGGTTTGCTTGGACATGTGCCCGGCCTTGCTCTTTTCACCTTGCCGGTCATCATGGCGGTGACCATTGCATTGGCTCTCGGGGTTGGGTTGATGCTGGGTGTGCTGAATGTTTTCATTCGCGATATTGGTCAGGTAGTGCCGGTGGTGATGCAGTTTCTCTACTGGTTTACGCCGGTGGTATACATGGCCAATATCATCCCGGCAGAGTATCGGCCATGGCTGTCGCTCAATCCGCTCGTGACGATTGTGACCGCCTACCACGATGTGCTCCTGTATGACCGCATGCCCGACTTTGCTGCTTTGTTGAACGTCATGACCACGGCAATGGTGCTCCTCATCATCTCGCTGGTGATTTTCCGAAAGGCTAATGCAGAAATGGTGGACCAGTTATGAGCGGCGAACTGCAGGTCCAGGGACTCGGCAAGGCCTATCGCCGCTGGGGTGGCGAACTCCGGCGGATCGCGTCATGGTTTGTCTCCGGCATCGCTCCGCGCGAGGAAAACTGGGTGCTGAAGGATGTCAGCTTCGCTATTGCCCCGGGTGAAGCGGTTGGCATCATCGGCCAGAATGGCGCGGGCAAATCCACCCTGCTCAAGCTCATCACGGGCACCACCCAGCCGACCGCTGGCAAGGTGATCGTGCACGGCCGCGTCGCCGCCATTCTCGAGCTGGGCATGGGCTTCAATGGCGACTTGACCGCGCGCGAAAACGCCTACCATTCGGCTGGCCTGATGGGCTACAGCTGGGAAGAAATCGACCGCGCCATGCCAGCGATCGAGGCCTTCGCCGAAATCGGCAGCTATTTTGAACAGCCCATGCGTACCTACTCGAGCGGCATGCAGATGCGCGTTGCCTTCAGTGTCGCCACGGCATTCCGTCCCGACCTGCTGATTGTTGACGAGGCGCTGTCGGTCGGCGACAGTTATTTCCAGCACAAAAGTTTCGACCGCATTCGCCAGTTCCGCGAGCAAGGCGTGTCGATCATGTTCGTCAGCCATAGCCTGAGCGATGTGCGCACCCTGTGCGACCGCGTGATCCTGATGGAGAAGGGCCGGGTCCTGAAGGACGGAGCGCCGGACGAGGTCGTCGATTACTACAACGCGATGATCGCTGAAAAGGAAAACGCCAAGCTGACCGTCGAGCAACGCCGCGAAAAGAACGGTTGGCTGTTGACGCGCAGCGGTTCGGGCGAGGCGCGCGTGGCGGATTTGCGCCTGTTCGACCAAGCGGACGGCGTCGAGCTGGCTGTCGCCAACGTTGGCCAGCGGGTCGAATTGCGTCTTGTCGTGAAGATCTACCAGGACTTGCCGCGCCTGGTACTCGGCTATATGATCCGCGACAAGCAGGGCCATATCATCTGGGGCACCAACACCTGGCATACCGGCCAGGTCGTCGAAGCGCCACGCGCCGGCGAAACCATCGAGTTCCGGCTGCCGTTCACCTGCACGCTCGGCCCCGGTTCGTATTCGGTCTCGCCCGCGCTCGTGAGCACCGATACGCATCTGGCGGACAATTACGAGTGGGTCGACAACCTGCTGGTGTTCGATGTCATCAACGCCGACAGCCCATTCTTTATCGGCAGCAGCAGTCTCGATGCGCGCTTCGCCATCGCGCGCGCCCATAACGAGGTGAACTGATGGGATTTACTTCCTACGCACAAAACTTCGAGGACGTCATGCTGTGGCGCGCCCTCGGTCATGTCACCGACGGCGTCTACGTCGACGTCGGTGCGCAACACCCGCGCATCGATTCGATCAGCCGTGCCTTCTATGAGCGCGGCTGGCGCGGCGTGCATATCGAGCCAGTGCCGGCTTTCGCCGCCATGCTGCGCGAGGACCGTCCGGACGAAACGGTATTGCAGGTTGCCCTCGGCGAACGGGAGGGCACTCTGGCGCTGAACGTGTTTGCCGATACCGGCCTCAGTACTGCCATCGACAGCTATGCACAGCGGCACCAGGCTGAGCGTAATTACCAGGTTCAGCATATCGAAGTGCCGATGCTCACGCTGCGCTCGGCGCTCGGCTCAGTGGCGGGCAAAGAGGTGCACTGGCTGAAAATCGACGTCGAGGGTTTCGAAGAGCAGGTTCTGCGCGGCTGGGACAGCCAGAAGCTGCGGCCCTGGATCATCGTGGTCGAGGCAACGATCCCGAATTCGGCCGAGACCGACTACGCCAAATGGGATCACCTGGTAACCGGCGCGGGCTACCGCTTCGTCTACTTCGATGGCTTGAACCGCTTCTATATCGCCAACGAACACTCCGAGCTGGAGGCCGCATTCAGCACGCCCCCGAACGTCTTCGACGTCGTCGAAGTCAGCGGGCTGGCCAGCTGGGGCCTGTGCAATTTTGCGCTCGCCGGGCACGAAAGCCGGATCAGGGAGCTGACCGAACGTCTTGGCGCGCGCGATGCCGAGGCCGCCGTTTCGGCGGCGCAGGTGGCTGCACTCGAAGCCCGGCTCGCCGTTGCGGGCGCCCGTGCGCAGGAGCTGGAGGCCGGGCTCGAGGCGGCCGAAGCCAGGATCGCCGTATTGTCCGAACAGTTGGCCAGCTCGGCGGCTGTATCGGCAGGCGCCCTGGAGCGCTTGAACGAAGTCGAAGGCATGCTCAAGGCGCGTGAACGGCAATCCGGGCTTCTCGACCACGACCTGAACGCCTCCCGCGCCGACGTCAAGCGGCTTGAGCACGAATCCTATTTCTGGTGGCATACCGCCGAAGAGCTGCGCCAGCAGGCAGGCAGCGTGCGGGATGAGTTGCTACAAGTGTACAACAGCAAGTCGTGGCGCCTGAGCGCCCCGCTGCGCCTCGTCAATCTCCAGGGCAAGCGCGCCCGGTCGTTCGCCGGACGGGCCGCACGCTGGGCCCTGCGCCAGACCGGGCAGCCAGGCCGCACCGCGCAGGGCGAGGGGGCGCCGAAGCCTGCCGCCGCCCAGCCCGAGGTCGTGGTGGTGTCGCATCAGGCCGTGCCCGCCACGTCCAGGCGTCTGTCGCCACGTGCTGCGCGCCTGTACACCGAGCTGAAGCAGATCGTAGAAAAAGGATCGGATTAATGCGGATTGTTATCGATTTGCAGGGTGCCCAGACCGAAAGCCGGTACCGTGGCATTGGACGCTATTCGCTGTCGATTGCCCAGGCGGTGGCACGCAATGCAGGGCAGCACGAAGTATGGATTGCCCTGAGTGATGCGTTTCCCGACACCCTGGACGCGCTGCGAGCCGCGTTCGCCGGGCTGGTGCCGCCGCAACGCATCCGGGTCTTCGACGTACCGAAGCCGATAGCCGAGCACGAAACCCCGAACCGCTGGCGCGCGCGCGCCGCCGAGCATATCCGTGAGCATTTCCTGGCCGAACTGCAGCCGGACGTGGTGCTCGTCACGAGCCTGTTCGAAGGTTACGTCGACGACGCCGTCACCCACGTCGCGGCATCCAGCGGGGGCGTCCGTACCGCCGTCATCCTGTACGACCTGATCCCCTACCTGCGCCCAGACGTTTACCTGCCAACGACGCTGCTGCGCCAGTATTATGAGCGCAAGATCGAGTCGCTGCGCCGCGCAGACCTACTGCTGTCGATCTCGGCCTATTCGCGCGAAGAGGCGATCGACACGCTGGCGCTCGACCCCGAGCGCGTGGTCAACATTTCGACAGCCGTCGATGCGCGCTTCCAGCCCATGCACTTCCCTGATGGGCTGACCGGAGCGCTGCGCGAGCGTCTGGGCATCCGGCGCGACGTCCTGATGTACGCCCCGGGTGGCTTTGACAGCCGCAAGAACTTCGACGGCCTGATCCAGGCATACGGGCAGCTTCCCGCGCGCTACCGCGACGCCTACCAGCTCGTGATCGTCAGCCGCATCAGCCGTGGCGACCATGCCAGCCTGATAAAGATGGCCGCCCAGGCCGGCATGCGCGACGATGAGCTGGTGCTGACCGGTTATGTCTCCGACGATGAACTGGTCATGTTGTACAACATGGCCGCGCTATTCGTCTTCCCCTCGAAGCACGAGGGTTTCGGTTTGCCGGTACTCGAAGCGATGGCTTGCGGCGCGCCGGTGATCGGCTCGAATACGACCAGCATTCCCGAGGTCATCGGCTGCCCGGAGGCCCTGTTCGACCCGGGCACGCCGGCGGCGATTTCCGCCAAGCTCGAAGAGCTGATGGCCGACGACGGCGCACGTGCGCGCTTGCGCGAACATGGGGTGGCCCAGGCCCGTCGCTTTTCGTGGGACCGCAGCGGCATCGCCGCAATTGCGGCGCTGGAACGCCTCGTGGCCGGCACGCCGCCGGTGGCGTCGCTCACCTGGGAGCGGCAGCGGGAACTGTCGGCGCAGCGCTACCACCGCATGCTCGAGCGCGTGGCTGCGGCATGCCGCAGCGTGCCGCACGCGGCCGATGAGGAGCTCAGGTTGCTGGCCGATGTGATGGCGCGCAACCTGGAGCAGACGGAACGCGTCGTGCGCAGCCGCACCTTGCCGGAAAAGCTCAGCTGGCGCATCGAGGGACCCTTCGACAGCAGCTACAGCCTCGCCTTGCTCAACCGCGAAACGGCGCTGGCACTCGACGCCCTCGGTCACGACGTCGCGTTGCATTCGACCGAGGGCCCCGGCGATTTTGCGGCCAACCCCGCCTTCCTCGAGGCCAATCCCGAGGTGGCCAGGCTGCATGCGCGCATCGCCTCGCTGCGCCCGGAAGCGGCGGACGTCAGCAGCCGCAATCTGTATCCGCCGCGCGTGGACGACATGCGCGGCCGTTTCAACATGCTGCACCATTACGCATGGGAAGAATCGGCGTTTCCCCATGAATGGGTCACGGCCTTCAATGAACACCTGCAGGGCATGACCTGCCTGTCCACCCACGTACAGAAAGTGATGGTGGACCAGGGTGTGCACGTGCCGATAACGACGTCCGGCTGCGGCGTCGACCACTGGGAACGTGTCGTGGCGGACCGCTCGCGCCGCCATGCGGGCCGCAGCTTCCGCTTCCTGCACGTGTCCTCGTGCTTCCCGCGCAAGGGCGCCGACGTCCTGCTTCGTTCGTATGGCGACGCGTTTACCAGCGCCGACGACGTCACGCTGATCATCAAGACCTTTGCCAATCCGCACAACGAGATCCATGCCTGGCTGGCCGATGCGCGCCGCGACAATCCCGCTTATCCGGACGTCCTGATTCTCGAAGAGGACATGAGCGACGGCGAGCTCAAGGGCCTGCTCGAGCAGTGCCACGCGCTCGTGGCGCCGAGCAGGGCCGAGGGCTTCGGCATGCCGCTGGCCGAGGCAATGCTGTCGGGCCTGCCGGTCATCACGACCGGCTGGAGCGGCCAGCTCGACTTCTGCACACCCGAGACAGCCTGGCTGATCGATTTCACCTTTGCGCCCGCGCAGACCCATTTCGGCCTGTTCGGTTCGGTCTGGGCCGAGCCCGATCAAGCGCACCTGGCCAGCCTCATGCGCGAGGTGCATGCCCTGCCGGCCACGCAGCGGCGCGCCAGGGCCGACCAGGGCCGTGCCCTGCTGATGGAGCGCTTCAAGTGGCGCGACGTCGCCGAGCGCCTGGTCGCGGCTGGGCGCCGCTTTTCGGCGCCGAGCGCCCCGCCGCAGCAAAAGGTCGGCTGGGTCAGCACCTGGAATACCAAGTGCGGCATTGCCACCTATTCGGCGCACCTGGTCCACAGCTTGCCGGCCGATGTAACGCTGTTTGCCGGCCATGCCGACAAGCGCACCATGGCCGACGGTGCCGAAGTCGTGCGCTGCTGGGAGCCGGGCGAGAACGATACGCTCGACGAACTGTCGGCCGCCATCGATGCCGCCGGCGTGACGACGCTGGTATTGCAGTTCAATTATGGTTTCTTCAAGCTCGAACACCTGGCGCAATTCGTACTGGCGCAGCGCGAGCTGGGCAGGGTGGTCATTGCCATGCTGCACGCCACGATCGACCCGGCCCATGTCCCGCACAAACGCCTCGAGATCATCGTGCCGGCGCTGCGTGCCTGCCAGCGCATACTCGTGCACTCGCCAGGCGACTTGAACCGGTTGAAAGCGTACGGATTGCTCGATAACGTCGCGCTCTTCCCGCACGGCGTACTCGACTGGCCGGAGCCGTCCGAGCGCGCACCCGGCGCGACCTTCCGCATCGCATCGTATGGATTCTTCCTTCCGCACAAGGGCCTGCCGCAATTGGTGGAAGCGCTGGCGCTGCTGCACCGCGAGGGCCGCAATGTGCGCCTGAACATGGTCAATGCGGAGTATCCGGTCAGCGAGTCGGCGGAGCTCGTCGCCCAGGTCAAGGCCTTGGCCTTCGAACTGGGTGTCGGGGAACTGGTCGAGTTCTGCACGGATTTCCTGGACGACCACGACAGCCTTGCCAGGCTCGATGCGGCCGACCTGATTGTGTTCCCGTACCAGAACACGGGCGAGTCGGCCAGCGGCGCCGTGCGCTATGGACTGGCCAGCGGACGTCCGGTCGCCGTGACGCCGCTGGCCATCTTCGATGACGTCAGCCGTTTCACCCACCGCCTGCAGGGCCAGACACCGCGCGAAATCGCCGATGGCATCGGCCAGCTGATGGACGATATCGCCGCGCGTTCGCCGCGCATCGAACAGGTGCGGGCCGAAGCGGCGCGCTGGCGCGCTTCCCACCGGTATTCGCGCTTGGGCGAACGGCTCTACAACACGATGAGCGCCTTGCACCTGGCCGAGCTGGCAGTTGGCGACAACCCGCTGGCCACCGGCCGCGATTAAAACATTTATACCTCTAAAAAATAATGTCTACAGCCACTACCGGAACGCAACGTCCACTACTACGGGCGCTTGCCCTGGGTCTGACCTTGTTCCTCGTTCTGTTCCTGCAATTCCGCGCGCAAATCTTTAATCATTTCTCGGTGTTGTACGGCGACCGCTACGATGCGGCGATCATGACCACGATCCTCGAGCACTGGTCGAACGTGATGCGCGGCGAGTCGCCTTGGTCGCAGCTGTATTATTTTTATCCGTACACCAAAACGCTCGGACATACAGACGGGTATTTCCTTCTTGGCTTGATCTATGCAGCGATCCGTCCTTTCGGTTTCGACCCTTTCCTCACCACCGAACTGACCAATGTGGTCCTCAAGATGATCGGCTTCGCCGGCTTCTTCGCGGTCTCGCGCCAGATGTTCCGGTTGCCATTCTGGACCTCGGTGCTGGCAGCGGCGCTGTTTACCCTGAGCAACAGCCTGACCGTTCACGGGCAGCGCCTGCAGCTGGCGACTGTCGCATTTGCGCCGATCGTGGCCTTGCTGATGTGGCATGCGGTTCGTGCCCTCTATGAAGAACGCCGGCGCCGTTTCATGGGTTTTGGCGCAGCCGCAGGAATCTTGCTCGGCGCCTGGAGCATCACCTGCTTCTATATGACCTGGTTCTTCATCTTTTTCACGACTTTCCTTTTCTGCTTCCTGGTGGTTGGCGCAAGCAGGATGGAGCGCAAAGAACTGGCCGGCAAGATCGTGCGCCAGAAAATCGAGGTCGCCATCGTCGCCCTGGTGGCCATCGCCTCCCTGCTGCCGTTGTTGACGGTCTACCTCGCTAAGTCGCAGGAAACCGGCATGCGCCCGATCGAGACGGTTCTCGGGAATACGGTGCCGCTGCAGGGCATCCTTCAGGTCGGCAATGAAAACCTGTTATTCGGCAAGATCTACAACCGTTTCCTGGCCTTCGTTTCGCCTGGCTACGCGCCCAACGGCGAGTACTACAACACCGGCGTGGCGCCGCTGCTGTTCATCTTTTTTGTCTTCGGCTACCTGTATATTGCCCGCAAGACCAAACAGGGCGAGCCGCTGTTCTCGGGGCCGCTGCTGCGCGCCGCGTGTCTCGCCACCCTCGTGACCTGGCTCTGCAGCCTGAATGTGGGCGGGCACAGCGCCTGGACGCTGGTGTACAGTTTCTTCCCGGGCGCGCGGGCGTTGAGCGTGGTGTCTGCCTACCAGATTTTCCTGATCTTCCCTGTTCTGATCATCGCCGGGTGCTACCTGGCGTCGTCGAAGCTGCGACTGTCGATGTTGTGTGTCGTGGCCGCGCTGCTCGTCGTCGAAGAGATCAACGACGGCTACATCGCACTCGTGCGCGCCGATGAAGTCAAGCGCGTCGACGTCCCGGCGCCGCCGCGCGAATGCAGCGTCTTCTTTGCCTCGGGCTGGAACCAGCAGGCCACTACGACTCCGATGTCGGAATGGATCAATAACCATTACGCGCACAATGTGACCGCCATGCTGGTGGCCGAGCTGAATCACATTCCGACGATCAATGGCGTCGCTTCGTTCAATCCGCGCGACTGGAACTTCGAGAACCCGAACGCGCCCGACTATCATCAGCGTATTCGCGACTACGCCCAGCGTCACGGCGTGAAGAACCTGTGCCGCCTCGACCTGGAAGCGAAACGCTGGGACGTTCAGTGGTAAGCCGGGCGCGGTTCTGACCCATTATTTTCATATCTACAGGCTAGCATGATTTCCAAGGCAACCATCGGCGTCGTCATCCCGAGCTATCGTGTAACCCGGCACATTCTCGATGTCCTCTCGCGGATCGGACCGGAAGTAAGCCGTATCTATGTCGTCGACGATAAATGCCCGGATGGTTCAGGCGCGCTGGTGCGCGCGCAGTGCACCGATCCACGGGTGACTGTGATCGAACACGCCGAGAACCAGGGTGTCGGCGGCGCCGTGATGACCGGCTACCAGGCCGCGATCGACGACGGCATCACGATCATCGTCAAGGTCGATGGCGACGGCCAGATGGATCCGGCGTTGATCCCACAGTTCGCGGCGCCGATCCTGCAAGGGGAGGCCGACTATGCCAAAGGCAACCGTTTCTTCGACCTCGAGCAGATCCGGGCAATGCCGCCGATTCGTCTGTTCGGCAATGCGGTGCTGTCGCTGATGACCAAGCTGTCCTCGGGCTACTGGGACCTGTTCGATCCGACCAACGGCTATACCGCGATTCACGCCGATGCGGCGCGCCACCTGCCGTTCAGGCAGATCAGCCGCCGCTATTTCTTCGAGACCGACATGCTGTTCCGCCTCAACACGCTGCATGCGGTGGTGGTAGACGTACCGATGGATGCGCATTATGCGGACGAAGTGAGCAACCTGAAGATCTCGAAGATCATCACCGAGTTCCTGGTCAAGCACGCGCGCAATCTCGGCAAGCGGATCTTCTACAACTACTACCTGCGCAACATGTCGGTGGCTTCGCTCGAACTGCCGCTGGGCCTCGGGCTGCTGGGACTGGGAAGCGGTTACGGCCTGGTGCACTGGGTCGAGTCGGCTGATGCCGGTATCGCCACGCCTGCCGGAACGGTCATGCTGGCCGCGCTGCCGGTCCTGATGGGATTGCAGTTACTGCTCGCTTTCCTCGCCAACGATATTGCATCCGTGCCGAAGCGGCCCCTGCACAAGAAGCTCGCCATGCGGCGGATGCCATGACCCGGCTGATGGGCCTTGACGCCCGCGTCGTTACCTATCTAGCCGGCGGTGTCCTGAGCGCCCTGGTCGACATCGGGCTGATGCAGATGCTGATCTACGGCGGGGGCGGCGTCTACCTCGCCACCTCGCTCGGGTTCGGCGGCGGCTTGCTCTTCAATTATGCCTTCCACGCCAGGGTGACCTTCAAAAGCGCGGCCGGCGTCGGGTCCTTCGCGCGCTACCTGTGCGTGGTGGCCATGAACTACCTGCTGACCCTGGTCTTCGTCTTCCTGTCCCTCTCCCTCGTCGGCAATCCCCTGGTCGGGAAAGTCCTGTCGCTGCCGGTCATCGCCGCCATCGGCTTCGTGCTCAGCAAGCGCTGGATCTACCGCTAGACCTGCGCTGGTATCTCGGCGTGCAGGCAATGAAGTTCCACACCTGTCCTGTGCAGGTGGGCGAACAACCCGTCCGCGCTGGCCGCCGCGGCGGCAGGCGAGTCGGCCTGCGCGCGCAGCAGCAGGTCGCCGCTGCGCAGGTCCGCTACGCGGCCGGGGTTGGGCGGGCAGGGCAGGGCAGCCAGGGCGGCGGCCTGGCCGTCGGCGTAGCGGTAGTGCCAGACGCCGCCGCGCTGGCTGAGCGCGACCGCAACGACATCAGGCGCCTGCGCTCCCGCATGTGCAAGGCGGCGTACCACGGCGTCCAGGCTGGCGCGGCCGGCCGGCGCGGCGACGGCGCCGATGTCGACAAAGAGCCTGGGGGCGCTTGCCAGGTCCGGCAGCGCCGCCAGGCAGGACGCCAACTGAAGCAGCGTGGTCTCATCAGCGCCCAGCCCCGGCAGACGCGCCAGCGCCTCGCACAGTTCGCTGGTGGGACGGGGCGGCGGCGGGCAGGCAGCAAGCTGCGCCTCGAGCGCACGCAGCGCACGCCGGGCCGTCACATCCCAGGAAAATCGTGCGGCCTGGGCACCGCCATGCTCGCGCAAGCGCGCGAGTAGCGCAGTATCCCCGAGGACATCGGCGATCTTGTCGGCGATGGCTTGCGGGTCGCGCGGGTCGAACATCGCCTCCGCGAGACCAATGACTTCTGGAATGCTGGTACTGTCCGAGCCGATCACCGGCGTACCGCACGCCATCGCTTCCAGCGCAGGCAGCCCGAAGCCTTCGTGCAGCGAAGGGAACACGAACAGGTCCGCGGCCTGGTACAGGGCAATCAGGTCGGCATCGCCGACATACCCGGTCAGGACCAGATCCGATCCTGTCATCCCGCTGCGGGCCGCATGCGCCAGCAGCGCCTGCCGCTCGGCCGGCGCGATGCGACTCGCGATCACCAGTTGGTATCGCTCCCGGATAGTAGCCGGCAGCAGGCCGTATGCCGTCACTAGCCCGGCGATGTTCTTGCGCGGATCATACCCACCCGGCGCGCACAGGAGCATTCCCCTGGTCACGCCGAAGCGTGCCCGGACAGCGTCCATGTCGGCGCGTGTCGATGTGCCAGGCACGAAGCTCTCGTCGACGGCAGTCGAGATCGCAACCACACGTTCCGGCTGCAAACCGAGTGCCTCGATCGCTTCCTGACGCGCGTAGTCCGAGATCGCCAGCAGCAGGCCGGCACGCTTGAGCGAAGCGATTTTGCGCATGTAGCACTGGCGCAGGTAGGGTGACCCTATGTACGTGGCCGGATTCAGCAGGGGGATCAGGTCATACAGGACGACAGCAGTACGGATGCCGTCGACGAAGGTGCCGACCGAGCCGACGGCGTCGTCCAGGAAGCCTTCGAACAGGCTCGTTACCAGTACCACGTCGGGAGCGAGCATGGCAATGAACTGTTCGCGCAGCATTTCCGCCGCCCGGCAGCGGGGTGCGGCGCGGGCGTCCATTTCGGCAACGCGGCCGGGCGTCTCGAACACACGGATCCGTTCGTTGGGAACAAGCCCGGCCAGGTCGGCACGCAGCTGGGTGACCGATTCCTCCAATGCGCCGTTGAGCACGATCCAGATGTCGTGTCCACCTGCGTTGCGCAGGATGCCCCGCGTTAGCGCCATCGAGTAGCGCCCGATGCCGCGAAAGCGGCTGGCGGTCTGCGCACCCTGCAGGTCGATGACGATGCGCATCAGCCTTTTCTCCTGTCGAAGTGGCGTTTCAATTCCTTGTAGAGTGCTTGTGTCGCCGGCGACAGATCATCGCTGTCGAGCGGGACATGCATGCGTCGCGGCGGTAGCGGCGCGTCGCGGAAGAGCACAGCCCGCACACGCCGCTCGAGGGCCGGCATTCTGTCGAGCAGGACGCGCGCCAGGCGCCTGAGCTGCCTGTGGCGCGCCGCCTGGCGGACAACGGGCAGGACCAGCGCGCGCAGCGCGCCTTTGAGGATCAGCGCCAGTCTCCCGGTCATGTTGCTGCTCCGTCCAGCAGCGCGGCCAGGCGCTGCGCGATGCGGCCTGCGGAAAGAGCGGAGGAGGGGACGTCCAGCCCGCAAGCGAGCACGCCGCGCGCCAGCCATGCCGGCGGCACCAGCGCGGGCGCAGTCTCTCCTATCGCCAGCAGTACGTCGCCAGGCTTCGCATCGACGACGGCGTCCTCCATCTGCAAGTCGGTCCGGCCGATCAGGTCGAGGGTGGTGCGGCGTGCGTAGCGGTAGCGCGTGCCATCGTGACGCACCGGCTCGATACGCCACCCATCCGGCGCTTGGGCGATGATTGCCCCGAGCAGGGCGTCGTCCGGCATGCCGGCATCGATATCGACCAGCACCTGGCGCAGACCGCGGCGCGGCCGGTTGGCGGCGATCGCCTGCGCCGTTTGCAGCAGGTCCGGCTCCGGCACTCCGTCGCCAAGGGCCGCGATCGACGCGATCAGGCTTGCCTCGGCCTTGCCCTGGCCGGCGCGCGCGAAATGGTCAAACGCGTCGCGGTAAAGCGCGGCGGCATGCGCATGCTCGAAACCGGGTTCCGAGCGCACCACGCGCCAGTCGGCGGCGAAGCCCGGGCCGTACAAGCGGTTCGCCAAGGCGATTACGTGCGCCGAGTGCACGATCACGCCGCAGGCGCGCTCGAGCACCGCCTTGTTGCACGGAAAGGTCAGGACGGACGCCGCGCGGTCTTGTTTTTCCTCCAGCAGCGCGCCGTAGCCGTGCGCCAGGTACAACGCGTACCAATCATGGTTCGGCAGGGGGGACTCGGCGCCGGCGTGGTCGTGCAGGACGACCACGCCGGGATGGCGCTCCAGCAGGGCCGACATGGGGGGCTGGCAGGCCGAATTGCCGAGCTGGTAGACGATGTGGTCGAAGGTATGCGCATTGGCGTCGAACCACTCGATCGAGCGATGCGGGAAGCGCGCTCTCAGGGCCGGATCGTCGACGCCTGCCTGGTCCTGAACCAGGTCGATGTCGTAGTGCTGCGCCAGTTCCGGCAACAGTCCGGCGCTGCAGGCTGCGATGTCCTGGGGCGTCGGCGGCTGCGGCGAGACCCAGGCCAGGCGGGGTTTGCGCACGGGAGGAGGGGGCTGCGCCGCGCTCACGCTTGTGGCATCGCGCCGCCGGTACGCTTCCTCGAAGGCCTCGATGGCGCGCTGCGCGCTCGCGTCCCACGAGAAGCGAGTGGCCTGCGCCAGGCCGTGCTCGCGCAAGGCGGCCTGGCGCGCCGGATCGAGCAGCACCTGCGCCATGGCGGCGCTGATCGCCTCGACGCTGGTGGGGTCGAACATGGCATCGCGCCGTCCGATTACTTCCGGGATGCTGCTCGTGTTCGAGCCGATCACCGGCGCGCCGCAGGCCATCGCCTCCAGGGCCGGAAGGCCAAAGCCTTCGTGCAGCGACGGGAACACGAACAGCGCCGTGCAGTTGTACAACGATACCAGGTCGTCGTCGGAGACGAAACCGGTCAGCACCAGGTCGTCCTTCGCCAAGCCGAATTTTGCCGCCAGGCGCTCCAGCCGGATGCGGTCCGGATCGCGGATGCTACAGACCACGGCCAGCTGGTATTGCCGGCGCTGGGATGCCGGCAGCATCGCGTAGGCCTCGAGCAGGCCTTCGATGTTCTTGCGGTAGTCGATGCCGCCGGTGTACATGATGAAGTCGCGCTTGACGCCATGGCGTGCCAGCAGTGCGGCGCGGGCGTCAGGCGTGAATGTGCGCGGGCGGAAGATGGCGTCCACAGCCGAGGAGATGTTGACGACGCGTTCTGGCGGTAGCTGCAACAGCGCGACGCCTTCCTGGCGCGCCGATTCCGAGATCGCGAGCAGCAGGCCGGCCTTCTTCATGCCTTCGAGCTTGCGGTAGTACCACGCCGCCATGCTCGGGTCATTCAGGTAACGCTCCTTGCGCATCAGCGGGATCAGGTCGTACAGCGTGACTGCGGTATCGAAACGCTCTTCCCGATGCGGCACCGAGACCACGGAATTGTCGCCCAGTCCTTCGAACAGGCTGGCGACATGGACCATGTCCGGACGCAGGCTGGCCAGGTAGTGTTCGCGCACGCGCTCGGCGGCGCGCATGCGCCAGGCGTTGCGCGGATCGGCTTCGGCCGTCGGCAGCGGCACCATGAAGGTGCCGATGTGGGATTGGGGAAGCAGGCCGTCGAAAGCCTTGCGGACCGCGGCCACGCCGTCGGGGTAGTCTTCGTTGAGGACGATGCGCAGTTCGTGTCCGCCGCTATTGCGCGCCATGGCCAGCGCCAGCGCCATCGAGTAGCGGCCGATGCCGCGGTGCATGCTGGAGGCCTGGCATGCCTGCAAGTCGAGGACGATGCGCATGGGAGCTTTAGGGTGTCCGGGTGTGGTTGTCGATGGCGCGGCGCAGGTCGTGGAGTACCTGGCGCGCGCCCTCGGTCAGCTCGGTTTCGTCGGACAGCACGGCCGGCAGGCTTTGCCAGTCGGCCCTGCGCGCGTGGGCGATGGCGCCGCGCGCGCGTCCGGCCAGGCCGGGAAAGCGGTAGATCTGGCGGCGCAGGAAATTGTCCAGGCGCGGGCGCGCCACGATGAAGGCGACCGCACCCAGCGCGATCTTCTTCACGAATTGCCGCCCGCCGGACGCGCCGCGTCCCATCGTTACGCGCTTGCCGCCACGTCCGCGCAATGCGGGCACGACACCCCATACACGTACTGCGGCGACAGCTGTTCGCGCGGGGTGACGATGGCGCGGCAGGCGAAGCACTGGGTGGTGACGGTCGGCTCGAGCTTCGGATTGAGCGCGGTACGGTAGTCGAACACGAAGCAGTCGCCGGTATAGTGCGCGCCGCCGACGTCCTCGAAATACTTCAGGATGCCGCCCTCGAGCTGGTAGACGTTGTCGTAGCCGATGTTCTGCATGTGGATCGCCGCCTTTTCGCAGCGGATGCCGCCGGTGCAGAAGGTGACCACGGTCTTGCCCGCGAAATCGTCCTTGTGGGCGGCGATCACGTCCGGGAACTCGGTGAACTTGGCGATCCGGTAGTCGACCGTGTTCTCGAAGCTGCCGACGTCGACCTCGAAATCGTTGCGGGTGTCGACCATCACGACCGGTTTGCCCTGGTCGTCATGGCCCTGGTCGAGCCAGCGCTTGAGGGTGGTCGCCGCGACCGCCGGCGCGCGGCCCAGTTCCGGCTTGATCAGCGGCATGCGCATGGTGATGATCTCTTTCTTGATCTTCACCAGCATGCGCTTGTGCGACTGTTCTTCCGAATGGCTGTACTTGACCTCGATGTCGGCAAAGCGTGCATCGGCACGCAGCCAGGCCAGGTAGGCGTCGATATCTTGCGGCAGGCCCGAAAGGAACATGTTGATGCCTTCGGGCGTGAGCAGGATGGTGCCGCGCAGTTTCAGTTCGGCGCAGATCGCCTGGAAGCGCGGGCGCGCTTCCTCGGTGTCGTCGAAGCTGACGAATTTATAGGCCGCGATGTTGACGTAGGGGCCGGCGACAGTGGCGGCGCCGCTAGCGGAGGCGTCGTGATGGGTGGTGGTTTGCATGATTGCCAAGTAGCTCGATTCGGGTCAACCGCTATTATAAGCCGTCGCGCTTGCGCTGAAATCACCCAACTGTTGTGCAATCGCCGCGGAGGCGCACAGCAGGCGATCCGCCGCGGCGGCGGCGCGCGGCGCGCTTCCATCCTGCAGGCTCCGTACCAGTAACTGCACGCTGACGCCGCGCGCGCGCCAGGCGGCCAACAGGCCGGCGTCGAAGGCTGCCTCGACGGACGCAGCGGCGGCATCGTGTGCGTAAAAGATATCGCCGGCGTGGACGTCGACCAGCGGCGCGTCCTGTGCGCCCCAACCCAGGCCCAGCAGGCGGCCGGTGGTCTCGCGCGCCTGGCGGTAGCGCGGCGTGGCGCCGCTGGTATCGAGGAACACGGGTTCGACGCGCAGGCCTGGGCCGGCCTGCTCCAGCAGTGCGCGCAGCTGGCTCGCCGCCAGCGCATCCGGCGCGGCCCCGGCGTCGACCAGCAGCTGGCGGCGCATAGGGGGTTCATCCGCGGCCAGCCTGGCGGCGAGCAGCGGCAAATCGTCCTCGCCAGCGAGCGCCGCGCGCCAGGCGGCATGCCGCGCCCGGGTTGCGGCACGGGCCGCGGCGAGCGTGGCGAGGTACTGGCGCGCGCATTGCGCCGGGCGAAAATGGGCGTCGAGCAGGGCCAGCGCGCCCGCGCCGAGCGCAGCGCGGCGTGCGGGATCGCGCCGCAGGGCCTCCAGGGCGGCGCCCAGTTCGGCGCTGTCGAAGGCGTCCGGCAGGCGCCACACCGCATCCGGCGGGAATTCGGCCATCGAGCCGTTCGCGTTGACGATGGTCGCCAGCCCGTAGTTCAGGCAGTCGAGCACCGCGCCCGAGCTTTCGCCATAGGCATTGGTGCGCAGCTGGACGCCGGCATCGGCCGCCTGCAGGTACTGGCGATAGACCGTGTCGTCGGTCCAGCCGGCGATGCGGATGTTCGCGCCCGGCCCGGCCTTGGCGATCAGCGCCTCGACCTCGACGCCGTAGGGGCTGTCGTGGTTCGCGCCCACCAGCACCAGCGCGCATTGGCGGTCCTTGTGCAGCGCGGAGCCGGTCCAGGCGCGCAGCAGTTCGTGGGTGAGTTTATTCGGCGCGACGAAGCCGAAGCTGCAGACGAGGAAGGTGTCGGCGTCGATCCCGAGCGCGGCGCGGGCGGCGGCGCGGTCGTTGACGGGGGGCGGCGTGCGCGGGTGCGGGATGACGTCGATCCGGCCCGCCGCCTCCGCGCCGAACCAGTCGCCGGCCAGCCGGCGCGCATGGCGCGAGTGGACGATGGTGCGGGTGGCGTTTTCCAGCACGGGCAGGCTGCAGGGCCAGTCCTTGTGAGCCTGGCCGCGTCCGGCGGGCGACCCGGTGGCGCGCACGGCGGCGTAGCCGTGGGATGCGAACAGGGCGTCGGCCCAGGCGCGCGGGTCGGCGCCGCTCATATGGGCGTGCACCAGCGCGCCGCCGAGGAAGAAGTCGTGCAGCACGACGACGCCGGGATGGCGCGCCAACAGCGCGAACATGTGGCTGTGGAAGGGGCTGTTGCCGAACTGGTAGAGCACCTGGTCGTAGCCGGCGCCGTGCTCGAGGAACCAGGCGGCCTGGCGTACCGGCAGCTGGCGGAAGGCAGCGGGCAGGCTCACCTCGGGCTGGGCGACGACCAGCTCGATCTCGAAGTGCTCGTGCAGTTCGTCCAGCAGTTCGACGGCATAGGCGGCCACCCCGGTGCGCTCGGGCGGCAAGGGCGAGACGAAGGCCAGGCGCGGGCGTCCGGCAGTCTCGCGCGGCGGCGCGTGTTTCAGGGTACGCAGGGTGCGCAGGATCGCGTTCGCGCGCGGCGACAGCGTGTCGATCCAGTCGCCTGGCAGCGCCGTGGCGGACGCCGGGGCCACGCTGCCGGAGCTCATCATCATGCGGTAGGCGCGTGCGTACAGGCCGGGGAAACGCTTCAGAATGCGCAGCGCCAGCCGGCGCACCTGCGGCCGGCGCAGCACCATTCTCGCCGTCAGCATGAGAGGCGCGCCGCGCCGGCGCAGGGGGCGCTCGCCGCTGGCCGGCAAGGCGTCCGGCGTGGCCGCGGCGGGGGGCAGGACGGCAATCGCGCCAGCTGCCGGTTCCGCCGTGAGCAGATCGAGCAGGGTCGGGAAGGAGGCTGGGCGGGTCATGGACACAATTATAAGATGTCGCCCGCCGGCGCAGCGCCGTACGCTCCGAACGGGGCTGTTGTCTGATTGCAACTACGGTCCGGCCGCTGCCGGAGGTGCGCCCGCCGGGTTAAAATACGGCCATGACTTCCCCGACCTTCACCCACCTGCGCGTCCACTCCGAATACTCGATCGTGGACGGCCTCGTGCGCATCGACGACCTGGTTGGCGTTGCCGCCAAGGACAAGCAACCGGCGCTGGCCGTGACCGACCTGGCCAACATGTTCTGCATGGTGCGCTTCTATAAAGCGGCGCGCGGCAAGGGGATCAAACCGGTCGTCGGGGTCGACGCCTGGATTACCAACGACGACAACCGCGAGAAGCCCTCGCGCCTGCTCATCCTGGCGAAAAACCACACCGGCTACCTGCAGCTGTGCGACCTGCTGTCGCGCGCCTGGCTGACGAACCAATACAAGGGCCGCGCCGAGTTCCGCGTCGAATGGCTGGAAGCGCTGGCCACCTCCACGTCGACGCTCGAGCCGGATGCGGACCAGGCCAATGGCCTGATCGTGCTGTCGGGCGCCTGCTTCGGCGACGTCGGCCAGGCCATCGACAATGGCGACATCGAACGCGCCGAGCGCAATGCCGCGCGCTGGGCGCGCATCTTCCCCGGCCATTTCTATATCGAGATCCAGCGCGCGGGCGCGACGAACCAGGAGCAGGCCGTGCGCCATTCGGTGGCGCTGGCCGGCCGCCTCGGCTTGCCGGTGGTGGCGACGCATCCGGTGCAGTTCATCAGCAAGGACGAATTCATCGCCCACGAAGCGCGCACCTGTATCGCCGAGGGCGAGATGCTGGCCAACGCCAAGCGCGTGCGCCGCTTCAACGAAGAGATGTGTTTCAAGACGCAGGCCGAGATGGCGGCGCTGTTCCACGACTTGCCGGGCGCGCTCGCCAATTCGGTCGAAATCGCCAAGCGCTGCAACGTCGTGCTCACGCTCGGCAAGCCGCAGTTGCCGGACTTCCCGACCCCGCCCGGCATGACGATCGACGAATTCCTCGTGGCGGAATCGCAAAAAGGCCTGGAAAAGCGCCTCGAACACCTGTATCCGGACCCGGTCAAGCGCGAGGAAGCGCGTCCGCGCTACGAAGAGCGCCTGAAGTTCGAGACCGACACCATCAACAAGATGAAGTTCCCGGGCTACTTCCTGATCGTGGCCGAGTTCATCCAGTGGGCCAAGGACAACGGCGTGCCGGTCGGCCCGGGCCGCGGTTCGGGCGCCGGTTCGCTGGTGGCCTACTGCCTGCTCATTACCGACCTCGATCCGCTGAAATACAACCTGCTGTTCGAGCGCTTCCTGAACCCGGAACGCGTTTCGATGCCCGACTTCGACATCGACTTTTGCCAGGAAAACCGCGACCGCGTCATCCAGCACGTGAAGGATTTATATGGCCGCGACGCGGTCTCGCAGATCGCCACCTTCGGTACCATGGCGGCCAAGGGCGCGATCCGCGACGTCGGCCGCGTGCTCGATTTCGGCTACAACTTCTGCGACGGCATCTCGAAGCTGATCCCGTTCAAGCCGGGCAAGCCGGTCTCGATCGCCGAAGCCATCGAAGAAGAACCGTTGCTCAAGGAACGCCTGGAGAACGAGGAAGAAGTGAAACAGCTGCTCGACCTCGCCCAGCAGGTCGAAGGCATCACCCGCAACATCGGCATGCACGCCGGCGGCGTCCTGATCGCGCCGGGCAAGCTGACCGACTTCTGTCCGCTGTACTCGCAGAGCGGCGACACCGGCGTGGTCTCGCAGTACGACAAGGACGACGTCGAGGCCGTCGGCCTGGTCAAGTTCGACTTTTTGGGCTTGACCACGCTGACCATCCTGGACCGCGCGGTGAACTACATCCGCGCGCTCGATCCGGTGGATGCCGGCTTCAATCTGGAGACCCTGCCGCTGAACGACCGGCCGTCCTATAAGCTGCTGTCGGATGCGAAGACGGTCGCGATCTTCCAGCTGGAGTCGCGCGGCATGCAGGGCATGCTCAAGGACGCGCGTCCCGACCGCTTCGAGGACATCATCGCGCTGGTCGCCTTGTATCGTCCGGGCCCGATGGACCTGATTCCCGACTTCTGCAAGCGCAAGCACGGCGAGAAGTTCGACTATCCCGATCCGCGCACCGAGTCGATCCTGTCCGAGACCTACGGCATCATGGTCTACCAGGAGCAGGTCATGCAGATGGCGCAGATCGTCGGCGGCTATTCGCTGGGCGGCGCCGACATGCTGCGCCGCGCGATGGGTAAGAAGAAGGCCGAAGAGATGGCCGAGCACCGCGAGATCTTCCGCGCCGGCGCCGCCAAGGATGGCCTCACGACCGCCAAGGCCGACGAGATCTTCGACTTGATGGAAAAGTTCGCGGGCTACGGCTTCAACAAGTCGCACGCCGCCGCCTACGCGCTGCTGTCCTACCATACGGCGTATCTGAAGGTGCACCACACGGCCGCCTTCATGGCAGCCAACATGTCGCTGGCGATGGAAGACACAGACAAGATCAAGATCCTGGTCGAGGACTCGATCGACGTCTGCCGCCTGACGCTGCTGCCGCCCGACGTCAACGAATCGCAGTTCCGCTTCACGCCGGAAGGCGCGCCGAAATCGGTGACGGGCAAGCAGGTCACCAACATCCGCTACGGCCTGG
>Ga0213837_1000821_pt1 | contig 23214 bp, 18 predicted proteins | sample SWPATP12_FD_160572 | JGI IMG/M metagenome (GOLD analysis project Ga0213837, IMG submission 160572) | Coastal seawater microbial communities from Marineland, Florida, United States - SWPA TP1 #2 | ecosystem: Environmental > Aquatic > Marine > Coastal | place: USA: Florida | collected 2016-08-06
CGTACACGGTTTTGGCGATCGATTTCCATAACCTTAACGTCAACCATTTGGCCTTCTTCTAGGTAGTCAGTTACTTTGTTCACACGCTCGTGAGCGATTTGTGAAATGTGAACAAGACCTTCTTTACCTGGAAGTACTTCTACGAACGCACCGAAGTCTACAATACGTGTAATCTTACCGTTGTAAGTCTTACCAACTTCAATTTCAGCCGTTACTTGCTCAATCTTGCTAATAGCGATGTCTGCTTTCGCACGCTCTGTCGCAAAGATTTTGATAGTACCGTCGTCTTCAATCTCGATGTTAGTGTCAGACTCTTCTGTAATTTGACGGATCATTGCGCCGCCTTTACCGATAACGTCACGAATCTTGTCTTGGTCAATCTTCATGGTGTAAATGCGTGGAGCAAATTCACTTAGCTCTTCACGGTGACCGCCAATCGCTTCGTCCATTACGTTAAGAATGTGCAAACGTGCTTCTTTTGCTTGTTTAAGCGCAATTTGCATGATTTCTTTAGTAATACCTTCAATCTTAATGTCCATTTGAAGTGCAGTAATACCTTCGGTAGTACCCGCTACTTTAAAGTCCATGTCGCCAAGGTGATCTTCGTCACCAAGGATGTCTGAAAGTACAACAAAGTTGTCGTCACTCTTAACTAGGCCCATTGCGATACCCGCAACAGACGCTTTAATTGGAACACCTGCATCCATAAGCGCTAGTGAAGTACCACAAACCGACGCCATTGAAGATGAACCGTTTGATTCTGTGATTTCAGAAACCACACGTACTACGTACGGGAATTCTTCTTCACTTGGCATTACTGCTTGAATACCACGCTTCGCTAGACGACCGTGACCAATTTCACGACGCTTAGGCGAACCAATCATACCGGTTTCACCAACACAGTATGGAGGGAAGTTGTAGTGAAGCATGAAACGGCTGTCGCGCTTACCTTGAAGCTCGTCAATCATCTGTGCGTCACGCTCTGTACCAAGCGTAGCAGCTACAAGTGCCTGCGTTTCACCACGAGTAAATAGTGCAGAACCGTGAGTACGAGGAAGAATACCTGTTGCTACGTCTAGTGCACGGATCATTGCTGGGTCACGACCGTCAATACGTGGCGCGCCAGATAGGATGCGTGAACGTACAACGTCAGACTCAAGGTCGTGAAGAAGGTCTAGTACTTCTTTCTTATCTTGTTCTTCGTCTTCAGCAAGGATAGCTTCTAGTGCTTTTTCAGTTGCTGCAGTTACTGCGTCTTTACGCTCTAACTTGTCAGAAATCTGGTAAGCCGCAGTCATTTCTGCTTCAGCTAGTGCTTTAACTTTGTCTTTAAGCGCAGTGTTTTCTGCTTCTGGTGCCCAGTCCCACTTCTCAGTGCCAACTTCAGCAGCAAATTCGTTAACTGCGTTAACTACAGTTTGCATTTGCTCGTGACCGAACATAACCGCACCTAGCATGGTGTCTTCAGAAAGCACGCTTGCTTCTGATTCAACCATAAGTACTGCGCCTTCAGTACCCGCAACAACAAGGTCAAGCTCGCTTTCAGCTTGCTCTTCTGCGCGTGTATTTAGAATGTATTCACCGTTGCTAAAACCAACACGAGCCGCACCAATTGGGCCGTTGAAAGGAATACCAGAGATAGCAAGGGCTGCTGAAGTACCAATCATAGAGATGATGTCTGTAGGGATATCTGGGTTAGCAGACATTACAGTAACAACAACTTGTACTTCGTTTTTGAAACCTTCTGGGAATAATGGGCGGATTGGACGGTCGATAAGACGTGCAATCAGTGTTTCACCTTCAGATGGACGACCTTCACGCTTGAAGAAACCACCTGGGATTTTACCCGCAGCGTACGCTTTTTCTTGGTAGTTAACAGTAAGTGGGAAGAAGTCTTGATCTGCTTTGGCTTCTTTTTTACCAACTACTGTTACCAGTACAGACGTATCGTCCATGCTCGCAAGAACCGCAGCTGTTGCCTGACGAGCAATTACACCCGTCTCTAGAGTTACAGTATGCTGTCCATACTGAAATGATTTAGTAATAGGAGTCACTATTTGTCCTTTAATTTCAATCTTTATTTTATCGCTTTTAAACGCGGCGCATAGTATAGCCATGAAGTAGCGTTAATACCATGGTCAAATGCAGCCCCGCGCGGAATTTGTCGTGTTATTAGGTCATTAACCGCTATCACCTATAGCACCATGACTATATGAAATATCTGTGAAATTTCAATTATTGACTATATTTTCATCATACTGACACAAAACAGCGTATGCTAGAACAAAAAGCGAACAACGTAAGAACTTAAATAAACATCTCGTGCGACCAATGCGCAGAAGTGATTAACCACAACAAGAACGTCTAATATTAGTGTGCTAAAGGAGATAACCATGTTGGTACTTCGACTTAATAAAGCAGGCATGCCACAAGAGTGGATAGATGTTGAACAAGCCGCAAAGCTTTACAGTCAAGATAAGGTGCTATTTGAGCTAGGTAGCGATGCTATTACGCTTAAGGGAGGCTGGAATCACGAAGGGCTGCAAAGTCAGCTTACCCTGTCTAGTATTATCGCGTGCGACGGCAAGGTAACAGATTTATCTGGCAAAGTTGCCCTTACTAATCGCTATTTGTTTAGGCGCGATAGCTACCTGTGTATGTACTGCGGCAATAAGTTTACGCCAAAGCAGCTTACCCGAGACCACATTATCCCCCGCTCTCGCGGCGGAAAAGACAGTTGGACGAACGTTGCCACGGCTTGCCAGCGGTGTAATCACGCGAAAGGTGCTAAAACACCAGAAGAAGCCAACATGCCCCTACTCGCGGTTCCGTTTAGACCAAATGTGTACGAGCGTTTTTATTTAATGAACAGGCGGATTTTGGCTGACCAAATGGCCTTTTTACAAGGCCACTTCACCAGCCACAGAGAATGGACGTGCTTAGAATAGACGCTATAGCGTACCGCTAGTAGTTGTCTGTGCTTCGGGCATTGCTTTAGCTTGGTTTTGCACCGAAGAGGAATCGCTGTGCTGTGCATGAAGCTGGCGCTGCTCTTCTTTTTGCGCTTTGAACCACAGACTTAACCAATCTGAGCACATTTTGTGCTCTAACTCGTGAGCTTCGGCTGTAGGGCAAAACAAGCTTACCTTTACCACCACTTTGGCAAGTTCATTGGTTTTAATCTCAACCTCTGGGTCGATGCGAATAAATTCTTGCTCTAAATGACGTTCAATTAGGCCTTTGTAGCGCTCTGCTACATCGCGGAAATATTCACAATGTGCCTGTGCCCTGGCATGAAACGCTGGAAGCAAACTATAGGCGTTAACAGAAGGCTCGTTCACTATTTCAAATGAATGCAAACGGTAGCGACGCATGAAGTTAAGGTTACGCACAGTTTGAGTTACAAGCTGACTATTAGGCACGTACACGTGTTTACCCGTGTAGTTAAAGCTTTCAGGATCTACTTCTAAAAGCGCTGTCTTTGCCCAGTCCATTTCTACCACTTCACCAATGATGTTGTTCATTTGGATCCAGTCGCCTACCCTGAACGGCCGAGCGCCCAGGTAGTAAATGAACCCCATAAAGCACTGAATAAACTCGCGGGTTGCCAACACAATGGCTACCATAAAGGCAGCAATGGAGATTGCCAGTGTTTGGATTTCAGAGCTCCATACCATCATTAACACAATAATGATAAAGGCATTACCCAGCTGCTCTAGGATATTGATTTGGTTTCGGCGGTCTTCGCCACGATGAGAACTAATACGCCTGATAAGGCGCAACACACCCTTTTTGATAAAGTGCAGTACAATTAAAAGTACTAGAGATGTCAGCAGTTTATAATCATTGGCAAAACTTATAAATTGATGCCATAACTGCGCTGGGTCTATCACAATCTCCATGTAAGCTCCGTCTGTACTCCGAGGGTAAATATTTGAATAGGCGAAAAAAAGCGCCGACGAATGTCAGCGCTTTTAATTATGAAGCATGTAAACTCGTGGCACAATGCCGACCAGTTAAAACATCTTTTTATTAGTCGCGAATTTGGCCTTCGCCATTCACTAAATATTTCTCTGAAGTCAATGACTCCAAGCCCATTGGGCCATAAGCATGTAGTTTAGTGGTTGCAATACCAATTTCTGCACCTAAGCCAAGCTGGCTACCATCAGAAAAACGTGAAGAGGCATTAACCATTACTACACTTGCATCAACTGCACGTTGGAATAACTTGCCTTTTTCAGCATCTTCCGTACAAATTACTTCAGTGTGGTTACTACCAAATTGCGCAATGTGGTCAACCGCTGCTTCGAAATCGTCAACTACACGGATAGCGATTTCAAGGCCAAGATACTCTTCACCGTACGCGTCTTCAGAAATAACGTCAGCACCATCAAAGTACTGGCTACCTTTGTCGTTTACGTGAACCTTAACACCCTTTTCTTTGAATGCATCGGCCACTTTAGGCAGAAAATCACCCGCAACGGCTTGGTGTACAACTAAGCCTTCTAAGGCATTACATACGCCAGTACGCTGTGTTTTACCATTTAGAAGTAGCGCCATGGCTTTATCTAGATCAGCATCTTTGTCTACGTAAAGGTGACACACACCTTTAAAGTGCTGAATTACCGGCACTTTAGCGTTGTCAGTCACGTAGTTGATTAGACCTTCCCCACCACGTGGAATAATCACGTCAATGTAATCACGCTGCTCCATTAGCTCTTGCATTAATGCACGATCTGGGTTCGGAACTACCGTTACCAGCGCTTTTGGTAAATTGTGCTTCTCCAGCACGTCTTGCATAAGCTCAGCAATGGCTAAACTCGTATCTAGTGCTTCTTTACCACCACGTAATATCACTGCGTTACCCGATTTAAAGCACAGCGCGCCTGCGTCGGCAGTAACATTAGGTCGTGCTTCATATATCATGCACACAACACCAAGCGGTATACGCATTTTCTTAATCTCAATACCGTTTGGACGTGTACCGATAACGCGCTCTTTACCCACAGGATCGTCTAGTTCAACAATAACTTCGATGCCTTCAGCCATTGATTCAATACGCTCATCGTTTAGGATTAAGCGGTCAACCATCGCTGCGTCTAAGTTATTCTCTTTGGCGCGCGCGACTTCCTTTTCGTTTACTTCAATAATTTTGCTTTTGTTTGCACGAATTGCCGCGGCCATATCAGTTAACACCGCGTTTTTCTGGCTTTCACTTAAAATAGCCAGTGTACGTGCAGCTTTTTTTGCCTGTTGTGCTAACTCTGTAATAATGCTCATTCTTTCTCCAGATTTGCTATGTGCTGATCAGAAATAATTGGCCCAGTCTTTTCCTCAAACTCATGGGCGAATTCTTCGTTTTCCTGATTCGCAATGAAATTCAATAAACAGCTACTGTAATTCGACTTGGCTTTTACCAGTTTAGTACCGTCTTCTTTACGTACTAGAATGGTGTCGCCTACCGAGAACTCACCTTTCACGTCAATAATTTCGCTACTTGTCAGTTGCTCTGCGTCGCCAGCTAAAGAGGCGTCAAAGTCCCCTTCTACTATCACCTCACCCTGCGCGTTTGACGTATGGCGCATCCAATGCACATTCTCTTGCATTGGCTTGGCGTGAGGTTTGAAATGCGTGCCTGGGTTTTCACCTGCTAGCAGCATATTAAACGACAGTTCAGTAAAGCCGTTAATAATATATGTATCTATACCATGCGAAACGGCTTTTTCGGCCGCTTCAATTTTAGTGCGCATACCACCGGTGCCTACACCGCCTTTTACCGCACCGCCAGCCATGTCATAAATGCTTTGATCAATGGTATTAACTGATTTAAGCAATTGTGCGTCTTCGTGTTCATGCGGGTTCTTATCGTACAACCCATCAATGTCTGAACAGATAATAAGTGCATCTGCTTCAGCTGCCGACGCCACCATGGCCGATAAATTATCGTTATCACCCACTTTCAATTTGTCGGTGGTAACGGTGTCGTTTTCATTAACGATAGGCAGGATATTGTTGTCCAATAAACTGAATATCGTTTCACGGATACTTACGTAACGCTCTCTGTCTCGTAAATCAGCATGCGTTAAAAGCATCTGAGCAGACGGAAAATCAAACAGTCTGTCCCACGTGGCAATCATTTCGGTTTGACCCGCTGCTGCCATTGCTTTTTTAACTGCAATATCTGACTTTTCTTGCTCTGGAAACAGGTGCGCGCCCGCTGCGACAGAACCAGAAGACACGAGTACAACTTGTGTACCGTTGGCTCTGCATCGCACGATAAATTGCGCAATGCTCAAAAGGTAATGACTGCTACAACCTTGTTGGTTGGGCGATATCAATGCACTACCCACTTTGATGACTACGCGTTTCCAATTTGGATGACTCATAATAAACTTTTTAACCTTAAGATTGTTGATTTGCTAATTCTTCACTGGCTTGCGCGAATGTTGCCTGTACGTTTGACGATGGGTTTTCGCTAAAGCGACTTACCAAATAAAGCGTTAACGTACTTACCGCAAACCCTGGAATAATTTCATAAATAACGCTGCTTAACGTTTTACCGTCAGCTAAAACGGGCGCGTAAATCCAGAACAGTACGGTTACCGCACCGCTGATCATGCCCGCCATTGCCGCTTTCGCTGTTAAATCTTTTTTATACAGACAAAACAGTACTAACGGACCAAATGCTGCACCAAAACCTGCCCAAGCATTACTTACTAATGATAAAATTGTGTTCGACGCATCCATGGCTAACAACAATGCAACCACAGCTACACCTGCTACACCATAACGGCCAATTGTTACCGTTTGCTTTTCACTCAGCGCCTTGGTTGAAGACTTTTTATTTACCATTACGCGGTAAATGTCTTCGGTTAACGAACTTGCGCTAACCAGCAGTTGCGACGAAATTGTACTCATAATAGCGGCTAAAATAGCGGCCATTAAAAATCCACTGATAAGTGGGTGGAACAGCAATTGTGAGAAAATAATAAATATCGTCTCAGGGTCGTCGACAGCAAGACCAAACTGATTGGCATAAGCAATGCCTACGAATCCTGTTGCCAGTGCACCAATGATGGTCACTAACATCCACGACATACCAATATTTCGCGCTGTGCCAATGGCATTAACAGAACGAATTGCCATAAAGCGAACAATAATGTGCGGCTGTCCAAAGTAACCTAAGCCCCAACCTAAACTCGATAGCAACCCTACAATCGTTAGCGTTTCTAACGATTCAGAAAAATTGGGTACAGATTGATAAGCGGCGCTTGTCATTTGCGACACGCTATCGAACTCGGTAAACGCGACAATTGGAACCAGTACCAGCGCCACGAACATGATGCACCCTTGTACAAAGTCCGTAAGACTTACTGCCAAGAAACCACCAAGCAGCGTATAAGACACCACTACACCCAGCGTAATAAATAGGCCTAGCTGATAGTCGACCGAAAACGCGCTTTCAAATAACTTACCACCTGCAACTAACCCGGCAGAGGTGTATAGCGTGAAAAACAGTACGATAATCACCGCTGAAACAATGCGTAAGCTTGAGTTAGGCGTATTAAAACGCTTCGCAAAAAACTCAGGCACAGTCAGGGAGTCGTTCGCTACTTCGGTATAAACGCGAAGTTTCGGCGCTACTAGTAAATAATTGGCTAACGCACCTGCAACCAACCCTATAGCAATATAAACCGCATCGAAACCGGTTAAATACATTGCACCTGGTAAGCCCATTAGCATCCAACCAGACATGTCAGACGCACCCGCAGACAGTGCGGTTACTTGAGGGCTAACTTGTCGCCCTCCCAAAATATAACCAGAAATATCACTGGTAGATTGTCGGTAAGCAAACAACCCTATCCCTAACATCGCTATAAAATACACCGCTAGTGATAGGTAACTTTCCATTGGCATAACGTTCGTTATTTCCTCTATTGCTCTTCGAAAACTCGTAAATGAAAACGCCATTTAACCTTTGCTAATTCAAATTCAAAAGCAAATAATTAAATCGAACAATAATCATTAGAGCTCTAACAATATAAGGATCTGACAGAAAATTTCAAGTGCAATTTTTAAACAACATCGTTTAACAGGCACTTATGTTTAAATTAGCACCAACCATGTTTCACAGCATATTACGCTAATAAAATTCAAAATTACCATTATTATTCATTAACTTAAAAACACTAAGTCATTTATGAAACAATTTAACTTTAGCTGGAAAGGCGCGAAAAACAGCAACTTTACTATCAGCTAAAACATTTTCATTAAAAATACTTTGTTACGCGCACTCAGACGAAATAACATCCAAAAGAAGCTTTTCTACAGGCAGTAAATGGGTAAGTTGCGTACAATCTTCACTATGTAGCGAGCGAACCCGATTAATTAGCTTCTCACACGCCTTTTCGTCATTTTTCACAGTAAATAGTTTCGGATGAATATAATATTTCCTGCAAACGGTGGGAGTATTGCCAAGTTCTGCTGCAACACACTTACTTAACGTACTCTCCCATTTCTTGGTTCTGGAGTTTGCTATCTGTTCATACACACTGGGCAGGTTTGTTAGTGCAAATCGACTTGATGCCCACGTTCGAAAGTCTTTACAACTGAACTGTTCACTTAGTTCGTTGTGGATGAACGCATTAACGTCTTCGCTCGTTACGTCGTGCCATTGTTTATTCTCATCTTGATAACGAAATAAACAGTAACCTTGTTGTTGCGCACAGTCACAAACTAATGAAGCAAGCTCTGGGTCGCTTACTTTTAGTGTTCTTGGTTTGCCGTGCTTACCAATGTAAGCAAGTTCAACACTATCGTCACACTGCGCTTGTACATGCTTGCGCCGCAATGTAGTTAACCCATATGTGTTATTTTCCTTGCTATATTGAGCGTTGCCAACTCTAGCACCTGTGTAATCGAGCAACAGGCACACCAGCGCGCAAGCTCTTTCTTGCGTCCATGTTGGCTGTGAAATTAATGAAAGACAGTGCTCACGGAACTCAGGAAGTGCATTACCAAAGGCAACCAAACGCTCAAATTTTTCTACTTGCTGCTGCTCGTGCCATTTGCTGTGATAGATATATTGTTTACGTCCTTTTTCGTCATAGCCGACGGCTTGAACGCTGGCTTTACTGTCACGGCTTATAAAGGTGTCGCGCCAATTTGGAGGAATGACAAGCTTTTTGATACGCTTTAGCACGCGCTCTCCTGTGACTTTTTTTCCACTTGCATAGCGATAGTAAAACCGTTTATCACCGCAAGCGATGCGCCTTATTGATAGATGGCTATCATCAGAGTAGACGTTGCAATAGCCCTTAATCCGTTTCATTTATAGATACTCCTTTCCTTACCAGCTAAGAAGACCGACTGTTAAGGTGCTGCTACGGCCGCAGATGCTCGCTGTTCTTTCTTAGTCAGATTGCAAACAACGGTACCAAATCTCAATTTATAAATAGAATCTACAGAAGAACGTACAGAAATGATCACTACACGCAACTAACCTTACCGCAAGCCGACGCTTCCACTGCAAGACAGTGATTTTAAAGGCCATAACGAATTTTCACGCTATGTGTAAAATTATCACAGTACCGGTTGTTTGGTCCGGTAGCGGCGCTTGCTAAAACTCAGCATATCGCTTCGAAATCCTTCTCTATTTCGCCTTCCAGCTTACTAAACCATATTTAACATTCCGAAAATAACCATTAAAAACAATAGTATAAAAACGAACTTTCTCTTTTTTCTACTAAAGTATAAACCGCTACTTTTCTTCATCGGAATGCAACTTGAATAAGTATGAACAATAGTTGTCGAGTTTCCTATGCACTTGGGTGAAGCCGAACAGCAATACCCTTTGAAGTGCAAGTGAAGTGGATTGATTTAGAGAGTCCAAGTAAGAAGTCGAGGATTTAAAGATGAATGTTCAAAGTTCGAAAAACGTAGAGTCAAAAAGCGAAAACAGTAATGAACATGAGAATTTGAGAGCCCATGTTGTATCAACCGGTGATTTGCAAGTCGCGGCTGTATTTCCGTCAAAACGTAAAGTGCAGGAAGTACTTGAGATAGTTCAAGACCAAACATCTGTTGAGGTATCTCAAGTAGAAATTATCGAAGCTAGCGACCCTAAAATGAGTGAAAAACTTGAACGTAACAGTGCATCCATTGGCAAAAGCATGTGGTCGTCCCACCTGTTGCTTGGTTCAATCGGTCTGATTGTAGGTTTAGTGGCGGCATTTTTGTTAACGCAGTTTGGCCCAGCGCTTACTCAACAAAATCCTTTGTTTACCTACATAGCACTAATTAGCCCAGGCATATTCATTGGGTTATTCATAGCGGGTTTAATCGGTTTACGTCCAGACAGAAATGAGGTTATACAAACCGTAAGACACGCGGTTAGATATGGTAAAGTTGCGCTGGTAATTAACCTTAAAAAGTCACAGTCTGCTTCTAAAGTCTCGCAATTATTGAAGCAGCACACCGACAAAGTGGTCGAATCTATTCGGTAGTAAGACTAGCGACATAATATGGAACGCTGCTTCAAAGCAGAATGTGATACAGTAATCATAGCGGAGTTATCAATCTAGCTGTTCCAATATTTTCGAAGGGCAATATAACGAACTCCACGTTTATTGCCCTTCGTCGTTTGGTCGGCGTTATTCTGAAAGAGAGATTAGGCACCAATTGTATGGATTTAATATTTTTTGATTTAGATGGCACTTTGTTAAATAAGTCTTCTGAAATCTCCTCGTTTACTAAAGAGACATTGGGCTTGCTTGGTGAGAGAGACATTGCATTCACCGTAGCGACGGGTCGTACCATGCATTCAGCGCAATTTGTGCTACAAGGTCAGTCTTTTGTACTCCCTCACATTTATAATAATGGGGTGGCAATTTGGGATCCTGCCGGAAACGCGCTAACACTCGAAAATTTGCTCGCGCCCAGTGAAGTAAATCTTATTATCGAGCACGCCGTAAACAACAATATCACGCCTTTCATTAACACAGTGAATATGGATAGTCCAGATCACGAGCACGTGATTTACCATTCGTCGCCTAAGCATCAGGTGGAACACGATTTAATTGAAAAGTATTTTTCGCGCACTAAAGCGCGACTAGCGTCTATTGAGTCGCTACCTGCTAATGCACATATTACAAACATTAGTATGATCGGAGATGCACCGCTAGTCTATGACATGTATAAGCAGCTTAACATGCACGGAGGACTGATAGCGTACTCTGGGCCAGCTATCGAAGGGGATGAGTACCGTTGGATGGATGTACACCACAATCTTGCGAATAAAGGTAGTGCGGTAGAGCTTTTGCGCCAACAGTTGAATGCAAGCAACGTTATTGTGTTTGGCGACAGTGATAATGATTTAAGTATGTTTAAGCTAGCAGACGAGGCTTATGCACCTTCTAACGCTAAACCTTATATCAAAGACGCCGCCACTTCCGTCATTGGGCATCACGATGAAGATGGAATCGCCCGCTTTCTACGAGAGCGATTCTCACTTTAGAAGATGCTGATTAAAAAGCATCGTGAAAATGGTAGCCTTCAAACTATATGAATTAGGCTAGTTAATTAAGGCTACCACTCTATAGGCTCTCTATCTTTTAAGAATTGGCCATGGGGGCCGCCCTCTTCCATGGTTGCTAACCAAATAGCCGTATCTGCTCCCTCCTCGGGCGTTTTGGGCGCATCACTTCCACCCATTCTGGTATGCACCCAACCCGGGGTCATGCTATTAACGGTTACATCAAGAGACTTACCGTCAGCAGCTTCATCAACTACCGCTGCCATCTTAACCGTAAGCGCATTAATAGCAGCCTTTGTTATCGCATAGCACATTGGCCCTTTCAGCCCCTCGGCGAAGCTACCGTAACTAGAGCTTACATTGATAATACGTCCAAAACCTCGCTCAATCATTTGCGGTAACGTTTGCTGGATAAGTGTAAGCGGGGCGTTCACATTAATTTGCATCGATTTAGCCAACGTCTCAGAATTTACATCTTTCCATGGCGTGTCGTCTAAGATACCTGCATTGTTTATGAGGATATCAATAGGGCCATACACGGCCTCAGCTCGAACAAACGCATCGACGATGGCTGTTTCGTTATCAAGAGGCATCTCAATAATATGCAAATCCCCTCCCACAATATCTTTCTTGGCTTCAAGGCCGGCCTCCTCGTCTCGACACCCCATCAGCACTTTATAGCCTTTAGACAGCATTCCTTTTACTATTTCTAGACCTATACCTCTGTTTCCACCTGTAACTAATACGTTTTTCGTCATTGCCAATACACTCCTTGCATTTACGCTTGGGCTTGTTTTGCCTCAAAACGATTGGATAAATAAAAACACAGCGGGAAGATTACACTCCACACTAGAGCGATAAAAATATAAGAAAGCACTACGCTTGCGCCCAATTCAACCGCGCCGAATTTGGCGCCGGCGATATAACTGAGCGGCGCGAAGATAGCTCCAGCAACCGCCGCAACGGCCATTCGACCATTAAAGGCGGTTAAACTGTGATAGACCGTACCTGCAAAGGCTGCCCATAGAAGACTTAGCCAAATTGGAATTGGCCAGAAGCTGACTAGCGTTTCTGTCTCATTAAAAATGAACAGCCCGCTTAGGGTTAAAAGTGCATCAACCACCGTGCCCAGTAAAAATACCGTGCCCATTAGCTTTATATCTTCCACTCGCTTGGGCGAAATGGCTATCCACAAAAGGATTAACCCTAACACTGGAATTACTGCTTTATTCTGGAACAAGATGACCAGCCACCAAATTCCTTGGAACCATACAAAGTTCGCAACCTTTAGTACCGCACTATTCTTCATTTGAAACGCTCATATTTTCAATACTAAAGCATACGTTTACCGGTACGTGATAGTTCAACCCTATTGCGACAAAAGTAAACGAAAACGCTCCAGTGTAAGTATAGATGCATAGACTGTTTGCTCTTTCCAATTACAAAGGATGTGTTAATCGTGAAAATGGTGAAGTATTACGTACTTGGTGCATTAGTGGCGTTAGCACTAACGCTGACCGTGCCAGTGATATTATTAAAAGTGGTATTTGGTTGGATTGCATTTTCCCTTATTGCCGTAAGCAGCGCCTATTTGCTCAACTATCCAAGCCTGTTTCGCAAACGTGAGGATGGCTCAATACCATTCTACATACGCTGGATTTTTGTACCTTTTTTACTGGGCTCTTGGCTTTACAATGAATACGCACGCAGAACGGATAAAGTCCCTCCCCTACAAAAAATTGAGCCGCACTTATTCCTTGCGTGCCGCATGTCGGGAAAACACGTTAGCCTTTTAAACGAAAACAACATTGATGCCATTCTTGACGTAACCGCTGAATTTGACGGACTGGATTGGACGGCATATCAAGAAGATTACCGCTATTTAAACGTACCGGTACTCGACCATACCAGCCCCACTCCTGAACAACTTGTTTTAGCAATAAATTGGTTGAATCAGCAAATTTCTGAAAAGAAAAATGTTGTTGTGCATTGTGCGCTTGGACGAGGTCGCTCTGTTCTGGTGGTTGCAGCTTATTTACTGGCCAAAAACCCTACGTTGAGTGTAGATGATGCATTACGTGAAATTAACCAGATACGCCAAACAGCAAGGCTCAACAAACGTCAATTAGCATCGCTGCAGCAGATCAGAGATGGTGGCCTACTTTCACTACAAAAGAATCTAACCCTTATCGTTAACCCAGTTGCTGGGGGCGGTAAATGGGAGCAATACCGAGATGACGTTCTTTCTCGATTAAATGAAAAATTCAAAGTGACCGTGAAAGAAACCACACCTGAAGTAGATGGTAAGGCACTAGCAGATAGAGCAAAACAAGACGGCGCCCACATTATTGTCGCATGCGGCGGCGATGGAACGTTAACTGAAGTCGCCTCGGCTTTGGTCAACACCGACGTTACCATGGGGATTATCCCCTTTGGTACAGCAAACGCACTAAGCCAAGTGTTGCATGGCTACATTAGTAAAGTCATGCCTATTAGTACAGCATGCGACATCATTATAGAGGGCAACACCTTAGCCATAGATACCGCGACCTGTAACGACCACGTTATGCTTTTGGTGGCAGCAGTTGGCTTCGAGGAAAAAATGATTTCGGCCGCTGATCGCGAAGAAAAGAATGTAGGCGGCCAGTTTGCCTACCTAAAAGGGCTATGGAACGCGATTTCAAATAATGAAAACATGACGTTTAAAGTAGCAAAAGACAACCAGCCAGCTGAAACCTTAGAAACGCCGAGCTTTGTTATTGCAAACGCAGCCCCTATGACCACAGCACTTGCTCAGGGCGCAGAGCCGCCCGACATCACCGATGGAAAGCTTGATTTGACCTGGCTATTACCTCAGCCCAGCTCTGATAAACAATTCGCATCGTTAGCAGAGCTAGTGCTAAGTCCAGCTGAAGCAAAAAAGCAATCTGAATCAATACGGCACGAACGCGCATCAAGCATAACGTTAACATTTGATAAGCCCACGGCGTATGCTGTCGACGGCGAGATTTACGAAGGCGAAAAGCTTGAGATAAGAACATGCCCTCGAAGCCTTACCGTTCTCACCAATTTTGAAGAAAAGGATTAAGCAGTACATGACTCAGAAAAGTAACTTTGAAGAAATCTATACCTTTCTTAATGAGAAATTTGCTAACGAAACGGAATATCTACAGGCGGTACACGAAGTATTAGAAGATATTGTTCCTATTTACAATGCAAACAAAGACTACAAAGCGTTCGATATTATAAGACGCATTTGCATGCCTGAACGCATTATTTATTTTACCGTGTCGTGGATGAACAGTGATGGCAATATTGAAGTCAATCAAGGTTGGCGTGTACAGCACAATTCAGCCATGGGTCCTTACAAAGGTGGCTTGCGCTTTCATCCTACCGTCAACTTATCGGTGCTTAAGTTTCTTGCTTTCGAACAGTGTTTCAAGAATGCCCTGACCGGCTTACCCATGGGCGGAGGTAAAGGCGGGTCAGACTTTAACCCCAAAGGGCGTACTGATCGCGACATTATGTTGTTTTGCCAAGCCTTCATGCGTGAATTACAGCGACATATTGGCGCAAATACCGATGTACCTGCAGGTGACATAAACGTTGGCGCAAGAGAAATAGGATACCTTTATGGCGAGTATCGCAGACTAAACAATAAGTTCGAAGGCGTGTTAACCGGTAAAGGCTTAGAATTTGGTGGTAGCTATGTGCGTACTGAAGCTACGGGCTTTGGCTTAATTTACTTTTTAGAAGCGGTATGTCGACATCAAGGTACTCCAATTGAAGGTAAAACCATTGCAGTGTCTGGAGCCGGAAACGTAGCGTTGCATGCTGCACTTAAAGCGGTAGAGAAAGGCGGAAAAGTTATTTCGCTGTCTAATAGCCGAGGGCTTTTACATAATGAGAATGGGTTAACTGATACCGCGCTTAAATGGGCAATCGACAACCACGCAAACCGCAACAATATTCTTGCTGACATGGCAGATGAAAACATGGGCAAGTGGATAGCTGATAAAAAGCCTTGGCATTTAAAATGCGACATAGCACTGCCTTGCGCTACGCAAAACGAACTACTTGAAGAAGATGCAAAATCACTGCTAGATAACGGCTGTCAAATGGTACTAGAAGGTGCGAATATGCCGTGCACAAACGAAGCGCAGGCTTTGTTTTTAGACGCCCAAATTGCATACGTACCGGGCAAAGCATCTAACGCTGGCGGCGTTGCGCTATCAGGCTTAGAAATGAGCCAGAACGCCATGTTCAATCAACGTAACGCAAGCGCACTCGATGAACAGCTCTATTCAATTATGGAAAGCATTCATCAGCGCTGTGTTGATGAGGGTAAATCTGAAGGCGATGCTGGAAGCAGCTACGTTGATTATATGAAAGGCGCCAATGTAGCAGCATTTCGTAGACTCGCTGACGCCATGGTCGCACAAGGCGTGTAGCGCATATCCCATCTCCCTCTTTCGGTTAATTCACGGACTTACTGCCGTGAATTTATCGGAAACTGACTTGTAAAATTTGCGTTGTCCCCTTCCCCAATTCAATGACTCTGTGTCACTTCACTTGAAATTTCTTTTAAAAATCAGCGCGTAACAAATATCTCATTCATGGAATAAAAATAGCATTACCACAGATGTGATTCATTTTTTAGGTATTTATAAGGAACTACCCATGAAAATTTTTGAAGCTTTGCGTCAAGACCATGAAAAGCAACGTTTACTGCTCAAAATTCTAGCTGAAACAAGCGGAAACACTGCTGCGCGCCGCGAATATTATCAAGAGCTTAAGACACAGCTTGAAAGTCATGCCATCGCTGAAGAGCGCCATTTCTATTCTCATCTTTTGGAGAAAGATGCCACTGTAGATTTAACACGTCACGGCATTGCAGAGCATCACGAAATTGATGAGCTACTCGCAAAGCTCGATGATACGGATATGAGTTCACCAGCTTGGTTGCGTCATTTGAAAACACTTCAGGAAAAGGTGGAACATCACCTTGCCGACGAAGAACAGGAATTCTTCCAAGTTGCAGGCAATGTGCTTAATGACCGCCAAAAAACAAAACTTGCAGATGAATATCAAAAAGAGATGAAGCAAGAGTTAGACGACGAAAAGCTCACCGCCTAACATGAGATATGTCACGTTGCCGAAATCGTCCTATTCGACAAACGTCATAACGTAAAAAGCCAGCTATTAACGCTGGCTTTTGTTTTTGGTTGCTGTACTCACTACGACTATGCGATTTATTGCATAGCCGCCAATACAGCGTTTTTCACCACCTACTTTTTAGCGATGATGTAAACAGCGTGAATAACACCTGGGAAATAGCCAAGAATAGTTAAGAGTATATTAATCCAAAAGTGAGCACCGATACCCACTTGTAAAAATACGCCCAGCGGTGGAAGTAAAATCGATAAAAGTATACGAATGATGTCCATAATAAATTCCTTGTTTTTGAAGTAATTTCACAACTCAGTGGGCAAAATACTCACACTTTGGCGAAGAAATCAGGCCCGCAGAGCGTTTTACACGCTTCATTATTAGTTTTGCATTTACGATGCCATGTCGCCAAATACTGCGACAAAGGCATAGTGATTACTGTAAAACAATAAATTTAATTTGAAGAAATAGCTATTCACCGAAAGGCGTATTTTGAAGCCAGTCTTCAAGGTCTGAACGGCTAAGTGGGCGACTAATGTAATAACCTTGAACGATATCACAGCCCCAGTCCTTTAAGATTTCAAGCGACGCTACGTCTTCAACACCTTCAGCCACAACCTTTAAATTAAACACATTCGCCAAACTCAGCACGGTATGAACAATTTGCTGGTCGTTTTCATCACTCGCCAGCGACAGAATAAAACTCTTATCAATTTTAATCGTTTTTACGGGCAAGTTCTTTAAATAGGCTAACGACGAATAGCCTGTACCAAAGTCGTCGATGGCGAAATGAAAGCCCCGCGCCGTTAGTTCATTAAGGTTCTCTATAGCAAGCGACGCATCAGCAACTAAATCGCTTTCTGTTATTTCAAGTTCCAGAGCTTCAGGTGACAGGCCTTCCTGAGTTAAAAGCGACACCAGCTTCCCTAGAAGTACCTTATTTTGAATATCCTGAGTAGATAAGTTCATCGCAACGGTGAACCCATACCCCATACCTCTAAAATAAGCTAAGTCTGAAATGGTTTGCTTCATTACCCAAGTCGTAACTTGCTCAATTAACCCTGCTTGCTCAGCAATGGTAATAAACTCATCAGGTGGAACAAAGCCCAGAACACTATTATTCCAACGAATAAGCGCTTCCATGCTGCATACTTTCATAGTCTGCAGATCTATTTTTGGCTGGTAAACCATAGACAGTTCGTTTTGCTGGCTAGCCAGTGCACGTTTTAGTTCGGTGGTAATTGATAGTCTTCGATTGTATTTATCTTCTAATTCCGTTCTGTAGCGAACGCACCAGCTGTCGCTGTGTATCGCTTCATCAGTAACAATATTCATTTTTCTGAATAATTCTTCTGATGTTGTTGCATCGTGCGGGCACTGGATAACCGCCATTGCGACTTTTACTGGAATTGCAATCAGGTTACTTTCCACTGGTTGCTCTAATATGTGCTTGAGCGTTTCGAGCTGGTCATCATTAAGTGAATCTTGCGTAATATATAAAATCTCACCGCCAGCTAATCTTGCGGATGTACCAGGCCAACGCTGAAGCCTCTCGGCCAATGCTTTCAGTGTATTATCGCCGTTAGAGTAACCGTAGAGGTCGTTAATGGTTCGAAATCCGATTACGGTAATGGCAACAACCTGTAACTCTCTTTCTTCTTGCAGTTGTGACTCGAAGAAGCCTTCAACATAGTTCCGATTGAAAAGCCCGGTAAGCACGTCGTGTTCTGCTTGATAACGAATATGATTTTCACGACTTTTAATACTTGCTTGCATGCTATCGACTGCGTTGGCAAGTTCGGTAATCTCTTTGAGGTTCGACGGTGCGTCAAGGGTTGCGCCATAGCTTCCTGACGCGACCTTATTCACTGCTTTTACCAAGGTAGACACTGGTCGACTCACGTTTCTGGCAAGCAGCAGAGAAAGACCCAGAGCAATGAATATTGCGACTAAGCAAAATGCCAGAATCGTCAATTGAATACGTGTGAAAGCACTAAATGAAGACGTTGTATCTACAGCTAGAGTTATCTTAACCGGCAAATTGCCATCAGAGGCGATATTCACCTCACGGGCAAAGTAAGTAAGCTCGTCTTTAAAGGTTACATCTATCCACGAGGGGTCGTGTTCTGACGCGAGGATCCGTTGCGCATCATTTTCTTTTAAGGTAGTCGTAAGAACGTCATTGGTATCAGTTCTTGAGATAATAATTTCAGCGTCTACGAGCGCTTTTAGCTCTTCTAATAATCTGCTATCAAACTCAACGCCTATTAGCATGTAATATCTAAGCGTAGGTATTTCTACGCGAATTAGATTTAACTGTACTAATTTGTTATCGACTACGAAGAAACCGCTGTCTTTCCCTTTAGCAACCAATGCTAGGCTACTTTCCACATTTTGACCGACTTCGAATAGGTCTGTACGCGTTACAACTACTTGATGGTCTAGACTTACCAGAGCGATGATATCTGTGTTTAGTCGCTGCGCGTAACTGGTAAACGCCGCTTCAATAGAAGGTATATTCTCTGTGCCAACCGCACGCCTGAAATCAAATGAGCGAGACAGTACTTTTGAAACGTTGCGTATGACAGCTTGACGATCCGCAACCACTTTATCGAATACTTTCTCTGCTAAAACAATATTGTGGTCAATGTTTTGAACAACGAGAGTATTGGCTGAGCGCCACACTGCTCCAATTATCAGAAGTGATGCTATCACAATCCCTATGAATAGGGTTTGGAACAAACTCTGACTAAGTGTTTTTTGCACTATAGTGCCTCGTAAAAATTGTTTTGTTTATGTCGCAGACAGTATGACTAAGTATTGAAAAGCATAGCTGAATAATAAAAATAGGAACAGACATAACATCCTGTAAATTTTAGATTTTAACGCTTTGTTACAATTAACAAGGCCAGTTAAAAGTGAGCGTACAGGGTCACCTTAACAAGAATTTCACGGTGTAAAAACAGAAAAGGCCAGCATTGCGCTGGCCTTTACATTTATTTGGTGCGGAAAGCGGGACTTGAACCCGCACGAGCTATGCTCACCACCCCCTCAAGATGGCGTGTCTACCAATTCCACCACTTCCGCGAAAACTTTTTAGTTTGAACCTTCAGCGTCGTCAGACTTTGGTACGTCTGTCACATCGCTTTCAACAACAGGAACATCGCTTTGAGCTGCATCTTCAATAACTGGTACGTCTTGATCAGCTGGTAGCTCTACTGGCTCTTCTACTGTCGCTGGAACTTCTAGGTTGTTCCACTCATCTTCTGCGCTTTCACGGTTTGCAGTCATTGCACCCAAAGAAAGGCTAATTAAGAAGAACAAGCCGGCTAATATAGCGGTCGTACGAGTCATGAAGTTACCTGAACCTGATGAACCGAAAACAGTGTTTGAACCGCCTGAGCCAAATGAAGCGCCCATATCTGCACCTTTACCTTGTTGGATCAATACAAATCCAATAAGTAATAGCGCTACAATTAGGTATGCTACTAATAGCACTTCGTAAATCATAAATACCTCGTCAGTTTGCCGCTTGGCAAATTGAAATAAAATCTTCAGCTTTTAAACTGGCTCCGCCAATTAAACCGCCATCTACATCTTTCTGTGCAAATAGGGTTTCAGCATTATCTGGCTTAACACTACCACCGTACAAAATACGAAGGCCTTGAGCCAATTGTGCGTCTACTTTATTAAAGTAGCCGCGAATAAATTCGTGTACTTCTTGTGCTTGCTCAGGGCTGGCTGTTTTACCAGTACCAATTGCCCAAATCGGCTCGTATGCAATAACAGTTTTGCTGAGTTCATCTACCGACATGGCGCTAACTAGTGCATCTAGTTGCTCGCCAACAAACGATTCAACATCACCTGCTTCTCTCACTTCAAGTGGCTCACCTACACAAATGATGGGTACGACACCTGAAGAAACACATTGCTTTGCCTTTAATGCAACAAGTTCGCTTGACTCGCCTTGGTCTTCTCGTCTTTCTGAATGCCCAACAATTGCGTAACCGCAACCTGCTTCTTTAAGCATTTCAACTGACAACTCACCAGTGTGAGCGCCGTTATTTAGATGACTTACGTTTTGAGCACCAATGGCAAACGAATGGGTTTCAAATGCGTGTAAAAGAAGTGAAGGAGCGCAAATAACGATTTCCGAATCAGCTTTTACATTCGCCAGTTTTTGATTAAATTCAGCAACTAATGCCAAATTTCCGTTCATTTTCCAGTTGCCAGCCACGAATGGCTTTCTAAGATTTTTACTCACAACGCAGACCTTAGCCCTGTCTTCAAAGCGGGCGTGATATTAACTATTTAATTGAGAAGATACAAGCACAAAAAGCAAAATTTCCTGCTACGCCAACTAATTGGCGAGATTACGAACAGTTTCAGCAATATGCTCTGCCCATTTGTGAGATTGGCTTTCGTCATTCGACTCAACCATCACACGAATTAACGGCTCAGTACCACTTTTACGTAGAAGTACCCTGCCCGTTTTACCTAACGCAGACTCAGCCTCTTTCTTAGCATTTTGTACATTGCTGTGTGCTAAATAATCCACTTCTTGGTTAGCGTACCTCACGTTAACTAGCGTTTGCGGGTACATTTCAAACCCACTCGCTAAGTCGTGTAAGTCCATGTGCGAACGAAGCATTGCTGCAAGCACTTGAAGCCCGGCTACAATGCCGTCACCCGTAGAGCTCATATTAAGATTGAGAACATGACCCGAGTTTTCACCGCCAATAGACCAGCCTTTTTGTTGTAGCAGCTCCATCACATAACGGTCGCCAACATTACTTCTTGCGAAGGGAACACCAAGCTTTGACAACGCATTTTCAAGGCCTAAATTGCTCATCAAAGTGCCAACGACGCCACCCTGCATTTTGCCGTTCTTAAGCGCGTCGCGGGCAATGATGTAAACAATCTGGTCACCATCAAGCACATTACCAAGGTGGTCTACCATCATAATGCGATCGCCATCGCCGTCTAGGGCAAAGCCAAGATCAGCGCCGGTCTCCTTAACCTTTTCAACAATCGCATCCATTGAGGTTGCGCCTACACCGTCGTTAATATTTAAACCGTTCGGCGCTGTACCAAGTTCGATAACCGTAGCACCTAACTCTCTCAATACATTGGGGGCAATGTGGTACGTTGCGCCATGTGCGCAGTCCACAACAATTTTAAGATCTGTCAGCGATAATTCTGAAGGGAATGTCCCCTTACAAAACTCAATATAACGACCCGCAGCGTCGTTTATACGCGTGGCCTTACCCAGCTTATCAGATGCCACACATGTCATTGGACGCTCAAGCATATCTTCAATCGCTAATTCGATATCATCATCAAGCTTAAAGCCTTGCGCTGAGAAAAATTTAATGCCGTTGTCATAAAACGGATTATGTGACGCACTAATCACTATCCCTGCTTCTGAGCGAAATGTTTTGGTGAGATAAGCAATGGCTGGCGTTGGCATGGGGCCTAGCAAGCCGATATTGATACCAGCAGCCGATAAACCCGCCTCTAAAGACGACTCTAGCATGTAGCCAGAAATACGCGTGTCTTTACCAATAAGTACTTTGTTCGTCCCTCGTCCGGCAAGGACCTTACCTGCTGCCCACCCGAGTTTTGTAACAAACTCTGGGTTGATATTGCTCTCGCCTACCTTTCCGCGGATACCGTCGGTGCCGAAATATTTGCGCTGCGTCATTATTATTCCTTATTTTACTGAATTCAGCATTTTCACGATATTGACAGCATCAGCTGTTTCTTTCACGTCGTGAACGCGAATTATCTGTGCGCCCATTTGGGCGACAATTGTAGCGAGGCTTATGCTTCCCGCCAAGCGCTCATCCACTTTTCTATTTAGCAAATTGCCAATCATCGACTTGCGAGACATGCCTACTAACACTGGGTAACCCAGCTTCATAAGCGATGGCAAGTGTTTCACCAACGTATAATTATGTTCCAGTGACTTTCCGAAACCGTAGCCAGGGTCGAACAAAATCTTGTCTTTAGCAATGCCCGCTTCTTCACACACTTTGGTACGCGCGAGTAGAAACTGACCCACATCATTCACTACATCATCATACTCAGGGCTTTGCTGCATGGTTCTCGGTTGCCCCTGCATATGCATTAAACAAACAGGTACTTGTGCTTCAGCTGCTACTTGCAATGCACCAGGCTCTTGTAAAGCGCGTACATCGTTGATTAGCCCCGCGCCGGCTTTCACCGCTTCCCGCATAACGTCGGCCTTGCTGGTATCAATAGAAATAACACATGAGGTATTTTTAGCTACGGCTTCAATAACGGGTATTGTGCGATCAAGCTCTTCCTGCAGCGATACGTCGGGCGCGCCTGGCCTTGTCGATTCACCACCTATATCAATAAAAGTTGCCCCTTCTTCAATCATGCGAAGCGCATGGTCAAGGGCTTGAGATACATTTGTGTGCTTGCCGCCGTCAGAAAATGAATCAGGAGTAACATTTAAAATGCCCATTACCTGAGGCTGTGACAGA
>Ga0213837_1000838_pt1 | contig 22573 bp, 22 predicted proteins | sample SWPATP12_FD_160572 | JGI IMG/M metagenome (GOLD analysis project Ga0213837, IMG submission 160572) | Coastal seawater microbial communities from Marineland, Florida, United States - SWPA TP1 #2 | ecosystem: Environmental > Aquatic > Marine > Coastal | place: USA: Florida | collected 2016-08-06
CCGCCGGCGCCGTCGAAGGCAAGCCCTTCAGCCCGGAAATGTGGACCCAGTTCATGAACGTCCAGGGCCCGATGATGCAGGGCATGATGAACAGCTATATCGACCAGAGCAAGAACCTGTTCGTGCAGATGCAGGAGCAGATGCAGAACCAGAGCAAGGCCTTGTTCAGCGCGTTTCCCTTCCCGCCGGTGCCGCCCGCCGACAAGAAGTAAATCGCGCGTTGGATCGGATGCCCGGACCCGTGCCGGGCATTTTGTTTTTCTGCCATCGACGTTGCACAACGGCGCGCTTCGCTGTGCAAAACCGCCCCCGCGGTTCTCCTCGCACGCCGGTTCCTGTACAATCGCCGATTGCCCAGAATCTTTCCCGCCTCCCGCCCATGCTCGAACTCCGCCGCAATCCCGTCCCCGCCGCCAATCCTGAAGTCGCTGCCGCCGCACCCGCAGCCGCACCGAAGGTCGGTTTCGTCTCGCTCGGCTGCCCCAAGGCGCTGGTCGACTCGGAACAGATCCTGACCCAGCTGCGCGCCGAGGGTTACCAGACCGCCAAGTCCTACGCCGGCGCCGACCTCGTCATCGTCAACACCTGCGGCTTCATCGACGCCGCGGTGCAGGAGTCGCTCGACGCCATCGGCGAAGCGCTGGCCGAAAACGGCAAGGTCATCGTCACCGGTTGCCTGGGCGCGAAGAAGGATGCGGCGGGCGACGACATCATCACCAAGGTGCACCCGAAGGTGCTGGCCGTGACCGGCCCGCATGCGATGGCCGAGGTCATGGAGTCGGTGCACCTGCACCTGCCGAAACCGTACGAGCCTTTCCTCGACCTGATGCCTGACCATGGCGTGAAGCTCACGCCCAAGCATTACGCCTACCTGAAGATTTCCGAGGGCTGCAACCACCGCTGCAGCTTCTGCATCATCCCGTCGATGCGCGGCGACCTGGTCTCGCGCCCGATCCACGAGGTGCTGGTCGAGGCCGAGAACCTGTTCAAGGCGGGCGTCAAGGAACTGTTGGTCATTTCGCAGGACACCAGCGCCTACGGCGTGGACGTCAAATTCCGCACCGGCTTCTGGAACGGCCGCCCGATCAAGACCCACATGACGCAACTGACCGAAGCCCTTGGCCAGCTGGCGCGCCAGTACGACGCCTGGGTGCGCCTGCACTACGTGTATCCGTACCCGCACGTCGACCAGGTCATCCCGCTGATGGGCGACGGCCACGTGCTGCCTTACCTCGACATCCCGATGCAGCACGCGCATCCGGACGTATTGAAGCGCATGAAGCGCCCAGCCAGCGGCGAGAAAAACCTCGACCGCATCCTGGCCTGGCGCAAGATGAATCCGGACCTGACGATCCGCTCGACCTTCATTGCCGGCTTCCCCGGCGAGACCGAGGCCGAGTTCGAATACCTGCTCGACTTCTTGCGCGAAGCGCAGATCGACCGCCTGGGCTGCTTCGCCTATTCGCCGGTGGAAGGCGCGACCGCCAACCTGCTGGACAACCCGGTGCCATTGGAAGTGCGCGAAGAGCGCCGCGCCCGTGTCATGCTGCTGCAGGAAGAAATTTCGCTGAAACGCCTGCAGGCGAAAGTCGGCAAGACCATCCGCGTGCTGATCGACGAAGTGGGCCCGCGCGAAGCCATCGGCCGCTCGAGCGCCGACGCCCCGGAAATCGACGGCGTCGTCCACATCAAGCGTTCGCTGGTGCCGGGCAAGACCAAGCTGGCGGTCGGCCAGTTCGCCGACGTGGTCGTCACCAAAGCCGACGCCCACGACCTCTGGGCCAACCCAGTCTGAAGGGGCCGACGCGATGGCGCAGAAGTCGCTCCAGACCACGCTGATCCACACGGATTACCAGGCGCCGGAAGGCTTCGACGCCTTCCCGCCGGCGATCCACCACGCCTCCACGGTGCTGTTCAAGAACGTGGCGGCGATGCGTTCGGGTGAGTGGAAAGAAAAGAACGCCTATACCTACGGCCTGCACGGCACGCCCACCACCTTCACGCTGGAAGCGCGCCTGGCCGAGATCGAAGGCGGCGCGCATTGCCTGCTGGCGCCGTCGGGCCTGGCGGCGATCGCGATGGTCGATTTCGCCTTGCTCAAGACCGGCGACGACGTGCTGTTGCCGGAGAACGTGTACAACCCGAACCGCGAGCTGGGGCGCTGGCTCTCCGCCGACTTCGGCATCACCGCGCGCTATTACGATCCCCTGATCGGCGCCGGCATCGCCGAACTGATCCAGCCGAACACGAAGCTGGTCTGGACCGAAGCGCCGGGTTCGGTGTCGATGGAAGTGCCGGACCTGCCCGCGATCTGCGCCGCCGCCCACGCCCGCGGCGTGCTGGTCGCGCTGGACAACACCTGGTCGGCAGGCCTGGCCCTGCGCGGTTTCGACCTCGGCGTCGACATCATCATGCAGGCCCTCACCAAATACCAGTCGGGCGGCTCGGACGTGCTGATGGGCGCCGTCATCACGCGCGAGCGCGCCGTGCACGACAAACTGGCCATGGCCCACATGCGGCTGGGGCAGGGCGTGTCGGCCGACGATGCCTGGCTGGTCATGCGCGGCCTGCCGAGCATGAAGCTGCGTTTCGAGGCCCACGACGCCGGTGCGCGCCGGGTCGCCGCCTGGCTCAAGGCGCGCCCGGAAATCACCCACGTGCTGCATCCCGCCTTCGAGGATTGCCCTGGCCACGCCACCTGGAAGCGCGATTTTTCAGGCGCCGGCGGCCTGTTCTCGGTCATCTTCGACGCTCGCTACACGGAAGAACAGCTCGACCGCTTCGTCGACTCGCTGGAATTGTTCGGCCTCGGCTACAGCTGGGGCGGCGCCAACAGCCTGGTCATGCCTTACCGGATGCCGGCGATCCGGCGCGACTGGCAGGGCAAGGGCTTGCTGGTGCGCTTCAATATCGGCCTGGAAGATACGGACGACCTGATCGCCGACATTGCGCGCGGCCTGGCATTGCTGCAGGCCTAGAGCAAGTTTCGCCCATCAACCAAGAAGCCACCGCATGCGGTGGCTTTTTTTGGCGCTGTTCGCGTTAAGTGTGGAAAGTCGCCTGCCGCCGCACGCCCAGCGCAGCGCGCAGCAAGCCCTCGGCCGAGCCGACGCGGCCGCCGTCGAGCGCCCAGCGCCAGCCAAGGTAATTCGGCAAGTAGCGACTGGCAACGCCACGAAACGGCAACAGCCAGCCGCGCAAACGGCTGTGATAAGCGTTGACGTTTTGCACGTGGATCGCGCCGCGCACGCGGACTCCGGCTTGCAGATTGATCGTTTCGTGCGTGATTCCGGTGTCCCTGGCGAAAGCCCGGTAGGCGCCATGCGCATCGGTCACCAGCAGCACGTCGCGCTCGAGCCGCGGCAACAAGTGCTGGTGTAACTGCTGCCGCGTCACTGGCCCGGTGCCAGGAACCCAGTCCAGCGTCTGCCCGGTGCGGTCGCGTGCAACCAGAACGCATACCTGCTCATGCGAGATACCGCGTTTCGTCGCTTTGCCGCCGCGTTTGCGCGGCGGGCGATCCAAGTTGCGCGCACCCTTGTGCGATTCGAGCACATACATTTCGTCCGCCTCGGCGATGCCGGCCAGGCACTGCACCCGATCGTCCTTGCTCACTGTCAGGAAGCGGTGGCGCCAGCGGAAACTGGTCGCGCCGGCGACGCCCAGGTCGGCCGCCGAACGGCGAATGCTGCGCGAATCGAGCATTCCACCCAGATAGTCGAGCCAGTGCTCCTTGTGGCGCAGGCGGGCCATTTCCGTGCCACTCAAGGCGTTGCAGGTGCGCCCGCAGTCCTTGCAGCGATAGCGCTGCAGGCCGTGCGCGCGGCCGTGCCGGTAAAGATGCCGCGACTGACAGCGGGGGCAAGCGAGGCGGCCCGAGACAGCTTGCTCGATGAGGTCGACCGTCTTGTCCAGCTTGGCCGCCGGCGCCAGCACCTCCAGCAGACGTTCGCGCTGACGCCGGGTCAGCGCGGGGAGTTGCTTGAGAAGCTGCTCGAACGGACGTGCATGCATGGCGCCTCCGGCGTGGGAACGGTCGAGTTTTGACCTCAGCCGGTCACGAAGATTCCACACTTAACGCGAACAGCGCCTTTTTTTTCGTCCGCGCTCCCTTGCGCGTCCTGTTTCGCAGCGCAGAGTTCCCGTCCGCGCGCTGCGTGCCCGCAAGGCCTGGCCCTGGCCGCTGCCGATACTGTGAGCTCGTTCAACGCGGGGCGGATCGGGGGGCACATGGCCGGGGTGGTATCGGATAAACGAGCGGGGCGTTGGCAGCGGCGGGTGCAGCGAGTCGTCGCGCTGCTGTGTGCGCTCTGCCTCGCCGCCTGTTCCGGCGCCGGTTCCGAGGGGCCGGAAGGCGCACCGCCGGCGGCCAGCCTCGACCAGCAGCTGACGGCCACGCTGGCCGCCCAGGGCTTCACGGGCGCCGCCGGACAGCGCCTCGAAAGCCGCCTCGGCAGGAAGCTCGACCCCAGGCTCGCCGAGCTCGGCCGCATGCTGTTCTTCGACCAGGTCGCGAGTCTGCACAACGACAATTCCTGCGCCGCCTGCCACGCGCCCAGCCATGGTTTCGGCGACACCCAGTCGATCGCGATCGGCATCCAGAGCAATGGGCTGGTCGGCCCGCACCGCAGCGGACCGCGCAACCAGCGCCGTACGCCCTCGGTCGTCAACACGCCCTTTTATCCGAAGCTGATGTGGAACGGCCGCTTCTTCGCGCCCTCCGGGAATCCCTTCGACAACCGGCTCGGCTTCAGTTTCCCGCAACCCGAGGGCAGCACCGCCTTCCGTCCCAACGACCCGTCCGTGGGCCACCTGCTGATCGCCCAGGCCTTCATGCCGCCGACCGAACTGAACGAAGCCGCCGGTTTCACGGGGATCCGCGACGGCATCGATCCGCGCTATGTCCAGTTCGACGACGGCCTGGGCGACACCTGTCCCGCGCTCGATGCCGCGGGCTCGCGCAACGGGCCGATCCGCGCGCGCGTCGAGCAGCGCCTGAACGCCGTGCCGGCCTATGTCGCCCGCTTCGGCGAGGTCTTTCCCGAGGTGAGGGCGGGCAGGCCGATCGTGATCGCCATGTTCGCCCGTGCGATCGCCGAGTTCGAGTTCAGCCTGGCTCGGGCGAATGCGCCGATCGACCGCTACGCCCGCGGCGACACGGCGGCCATGGACAGCGCCGCAAAGCGCGGCGCCCTGCTGTTTTTCGGAAAGGCGCGCTGCGTCGCCTGCCACGCGGTGAAAGGCGTTGCCAACGAGATGTTCAGCGACTTCGAGATGCGCAATATCGGGGTGCCCCAGATCGCGCCGGTGTTCGGTCTCGGTACGGGCAACACGATTTTCGACGGCCCCGGCGAAGACGAGGATTACGGGCTGGCGCAGCTGACCGGCCTGGCGGGCGACCGCTACCGCTTCCGCACCTCGCCGCTGCGCAACGTGGCGCTGCAGCCGGCCTTCTTCCATAACGGCGCCTACACCAGGCTGGACGACGCGGTGCGGCACCATCTCGACGTGCTGGGCGCGCTGCGCAGCTACGACGCCAGGCGCGCCGGCGTCGCCCCCGACCTCGCACGGCGGCTGGCGCCGCCGGAGAATGTCGCGGCCGGCATCGATCCGCTGATCCGCGATCCGGTGCGTCTCGATGCCCAGGAGTTCGACGACCTGGTGCGCTTCGTGCGCAGCGCCCTGTTGGACGAACGGCTGCTGCCGGCGCGGGCCTGCGCGCTGGTGCCGGCGGCGCTGCCCAGCGGGGCGCCCCTGCCGGTGTTCGAAGCCTGCCGCTGACCTGCCTTACTGGCGCATGAAAAAGCGCAGCATCTCGCGGCTCGCGTCGGGGCCGCGCGTATCGGTATAGCTGCCGCGCAGGTTGCCGCCGGACCAGGCATGGCCGGCGCCGTGGATGGTCCACTGCTCGGCGACGACGTCGCCGGTCTTGCCGCAATGCGTGTGGCGGGTGAAACTGCGGCCGCTGTCTTCGCCGGTTTCTTCAAGCACGGCGATCTCGGCGGATTCGTGCGGCGCCTGCGCCATATAGCACTCGATGCTTTGCTGGACGACGTCGGCACTGTTTTTCTGGTGCACGGTGTTGTCGACATCGCCATGGAAGACGATGATCGGGATGCTCGCCAGGGGCACGGTCTGCTTGGCCGCGCTCAGGTCGGAACCGGTGCGCATTGCCGACAGCGCGCTCATGCCGCTGGTGGCGCTGCGGTGCGGCAGGCCCGAATGACAGCCGACCGCCTGGAACAAATCGGGATAGGTGCGTCCCAGGATGACGGCCATGGCGCCGCCCGAGGACAGGCCGGCGATCGAGACGCGGGAGGCGTCGACGGCGTGCTGCGCGATGATCGTGCGCGTCAGGTCGGCGATCAGGGCGGGTTCGCCTTCGTCGCGTTCGTGGTGGGCCTGGTCGTACCAGTTCCAGCAGCGGTTCCAGCTGACCTGCGACGACTGCTCCGGGTAGAGCACCAGGCATTGGGCCTGCTCGGCCAGCTCGTTCATGCCGGTGCCGCGGGCGAAATCGGACGCATCCTGGCCGCAGCCGTGCAGCATCACCACCAGCGGCAGGGGCGCGCTGCGCTCGCCGCTGGGGATGTAGAGCTTGTAGTCGATCGAACGGGATTCGTTCTGGAAGCTGCCCGACACGAATTGCCCCTGGGGAGGGGGTGCAGTGCGGGGCAGGCCGGGCGTCGCGGGAAAGTCGGCCCAAGGGTTGAAACCAAAAAAAGGCCAGTTCCCGGTTGCTAGATTCATCATTGTTACCTCGTCTTGGCTAGTCAGAAAGCTCCTTTATTTTTTGACCCAGTATAGATAAATGCTGCGATGCAGCATGTCAGCCAATGACGACAATGTACGTAGGAGAACGATCCGACACAGACGAGGCGTTTACGCCGCCGGGGCCACCGATGCGCCGTCGACGCCATGCCGCTGCAAGGCCGCGGCGACGAATCCGCCGGCTTTCATGTCTTCGACAAAGCGGGCCAGAAAGGCGGCGGCATCGGCGCCGCGGCTTTTCGGCGCGCCCATCGCCTGCTGGATCACCATGAAGCGCCCGTCCAGCAGGCGCAGGCCGCCAAGGCGCCGCGCGTCGGCTTCGAGCTGCTGCCGGACACCGGCTGCGGCCTCGGCGCCTTGTGCGACGAAGGTGTCGACCACTGTCGGCGAAGTCGGCGAACGCAGGATCCGGGCGTGCCGCAGGGTGCGCGTCAGGTAGAGGTCGTAGGCGCTGCCCTGGCCGGCGACGACGCGGTGCCCGGCGCGGTCGACCTCGTCGTTGGCGCGCAGCGGCGAGTCTTGCTTGACCAGGTAGCAGCCCTCGATCAGCACATAGGCCGCCGTGAAGGCGATGTGTTCGCTGCGCAGCGGATCGATGGCGAAGAAGCCGATGTCGGCCTGCCCGCCCGCCACCACGTCGACCGACTTGCCGGCGGCGTCCACGACCACCAGTTCCAGTCCGGCGCCCAGCGTTCTGGCCAATTCGGTCGCCAGGTCGACCGAGACGCCGGCGGCATTGCCCGCCGCGTCGAGGTGGGCCAGGATCGGATTGCCCAGGTTGATGGCGGCGCGCAGCTTGCCGGCCGGGGTGAAGGCGGAGCGAATCGAAGGGGGCGGGTTCATGGCATGCATGCGGCGCGCGCGCGTGATCTGATGGGAGCTTCAGGATAGCAGGCCTGCCGTGCAGCGCGATCCGCCGCATCGCAGGCGATGCGGCGGGAACCCTGGCCGCCCGCGCCCGCGCCCGCGCCCGGACGCCTATTCGCCGGTGATCTTCGCGTCCTTCACGAACTTGCCCCAGGTCTGGTATTGCTGGCTGGTGTAGTCGGCCAGTTCGCGCGGGTTCATGTAGACGGCGTACGCGCCTTGCGCTTCGGCCTTGGCCTTGAAGTCGGCGCTCTGCATGATCTTCGCGATCTCGCCCGTCAGCCTGTCGATCACCGGCTTGGGGGTGCCGGCCGGCGCATACACGGCGAACCAGGAGCTGACGTCGATCTTCTCGTAGCCCTTGATGCTGGAGGTGGTCGGCACGTTGGGGACTGCGGGCAGCGCCACACTGCCGGTGACGGCGAGCGGACGCAGTTTGCCGGCCTTGATATGGCTGATCAGGGGCGGGGCGGTGGTGAAGGTCAGGTCGACATTCCCGCCCAGCAGGTCGGTGATCGCGGGGCCGGTGCCCTTGTACGGCACGTGGGTGATGTCGACGTGCGCCACCTGGCGGATCAGTTCCCCCGTGACGTGCTGCAGGGAGCCGTTGCCCGACGAGGCGTAACTCAGCTTCCCCGGATGGGCCCTGGCATAGCCGACCAGTTCCGGCAGGGTCTTGATGGGCAGGTCCGGGCGCACCACCATCACCTGCGGCGCGACGAGGATGTTGGCGACCGGCGCGAAATCCTTGACCGGGTCGAACGCCGCCTTGATCAAATGCGGCGTGATGACCTGGTAGCCGGAGTACTGCACCAGCAGGGTATGGCCGTCCGGCTTGGCGCGCTTGACAACGGAGGCCGCGATGGCGCCCGAGCCGCCCGGCCGGTTGTCGACCACCACCGGTTTGCCGAGCGCCTTCGACAGCGGATCGGAAATCATGCGGGCCGCCATGTCGGTGGTGCCGCCGGCCGCCGAGGACACGATCAGGGTCACGGACTGCGCCGGATACGGCGCGTCCTGCGCCTGCGCCAGCGGCGCGGCGACGGCCATGGCTAGCGTGAGCGTCAATTGAACGGATTTCATGCTTGTCTCCTGGTAGTTGTATTGGTGCGGATTCAGGACAGCCGGCTTTCCACCAGCTGTTCGAGCGTGCGCGCAAGGCGCTCTTGCGCATGTCCGCTGGCCCAGGCCACGTGCGGCGTGACCAGCAGGTTCGGCACATCGCGCGCCAGCAGCGGGTGGTGCGGCGGCGGCGGCTCGACGTCGAGCACGTCGATGGCGGCGCCGCTGATGCGGCCAGCGCGCAAGGCCGCCGCCAGGGCCCCTGCGTCGACCAGCGCACCGCGGCCGGTGTTGATGATGACGGCGTTCGGCTTCATGCGCGCCAGCGCTTCCGTGCCGATCAGGCCGCGCGTGTCGGGCGTGAGCGGCACGTGCAGCGTGAGCGCATCGGCGCATGCGAGCAGCGCGTCCAGGGGCAGTTCGTCGTCGCGGCAAGGCTGGCCGGGACGCTGCGCGAACAGCACCCGCATCCCGAGCCCGCGCGCCAGCCGCGCCGCCGCTTCGCCGATGCGTCCGCGCCCGACCACGCCGAACAGGGTGCCGCCAAGGTCGCCGATGCGCGGCCCGTTCCAGCAAAAATGCCCGGACGCGCTCCAGCGCCCGTCGACGGCGGCCGCGGCATAGGTCAGCAGGTGGCGCCGCAGCGCGAACAGGGTGGCGATCACGTGTTCGGCCACCGAGTCCGCGCCGTAGTCGGGCACGTTGGCGACATGGACGCCGAGCTGCGCGGCCGCCGCCTTGTCGATGTTGTCGGTGCCGGCCGCGGCCACCGCCACCAGCCGCAGCTGCGGGGCGCCGCGCAGCGCCGCGGCGTCGAGCGGGACTTTGTTGGTGATGACCACTTGTGCCTCGCGGATGCGGCCGGCGAGGTCGGCGGGTGTGGTCGACGGCCAGGCCGTGTACGCGATGGCGGAATGCGCGAAGCGCAGGGCGGTGGGCAGCGTGGCTGCGTCCAGGAAAACGACGTTCATGCGGGTGTCCTCGTCTCGCTGGTCAATTCGGCGATCTCGATCAGGTTCAGGTCCGGGTCGCGCAGGTAGACCGAGCGGATCGGCCCGGTCGCGCCGGTGCGCTGCACGGGGCCTTCCGTGATCGGCCATCCGGCCTGGGCCAGGTGGCGGATCACCTCGTCCAGCGGCACGGCGGCGATGAAGCACAGGTCGAGCGCGCCCGGCACCGGCAAGTGGGCCTTCGGTTCAAATTCCGCGCCGCGCTGGTGCAGGTTGATCTTCTGGTTCCCGAAGCGCAAGGCGATGCGGCCGGCGCCGAAGGTCTCCAGCCGCATCCCCATGACGCGGGTGTAGAAGGCCGTGGTCGCTTCGAGGTCGGTGCAGGTGAGCACCAGGTGGTCGAGGTGGGAGATCATCGCGGTGTCCTTCACGTAAACGCGCGCTGCTCGGGCATGGCGTCGGCGGCGAAGTCCGGCGTCGGGTGCAGCCGCAGGCGCGGCCCGGCCTTCAACAGCTGGCTCGGCACGTCGTGGCCAATCAGGCCGGGGAGCTGCGCGGCGGCGGCCAGGATGCCTTGCAGGTCGACGCCCGTGTCGTAGCCATCGAGCTCCAGCATGTGCACCAGCTCCTCGGTGCAGACGTTGCCCGAGGCGCCGGGCGCATACGGACAGCCGCCCAGGCCGCCGAGGGAGGAATCGAAACGGTCGATGCCGGCGTCCAGCGCCGCCAGCGTGTTGGCCAGCGCCATGCCGCGCGTGTTGTGGAAGTGCAGGGTCAGTTCCAGGCCGGGGAAGCGTTCGCGTGCGGCGCGGCTCAGCTGCGCGACCTGCGACGGATAGGCCATGCCGGTGGTGTCGCACAAGGTGACGCCGTGCACGCCGAGGTCGGCGAAGCGGCCCATCCAGTCCAGCACCGTGGCGGGCGGGACTTCGCCTTCCATCGGACAGCCCATCGCGGTCGAGAGCGAAACGTTGATGGCGACCGGCGACTGCCGCACGACCCCGGTCACCTCGCGCAGCTGGGCGAACGAGTCTTCACGCGTCATGCGCAGGTTGCGCCGGTTATGCGCTTCGCTCACCGACATCACCAGGTTCACCTCGTCCACATTGCAGGACAGCGCACGCTCGGCGCCGCGGATGTTCGGCACCAGCACCGTGTAGACGACGCCGGGCTGCCTGACGATCCGGTGCATCACCGCCTCGGCGTCCCTCAGGGCCGGAATCGCCTTGGGCGAGGTGAACGAGGTGACTTCGATCTTGGCGTAGCCGCATTCGCCCAGCTGGTTCACCAGCGCGATCTTTGCGTCGGTGTCGACGAAGGCCGCCTCGTTCTGGAAGCCGTCGCGAGTGGCGACTTCCTGGATGTACAAACGCTGTGTGGGCATGATGGCTTCCTCAGATGATGCCGCGTGCGCGCCAGGCGTCGCGGGTGGTGGGATCGATGCCGGCTTCGGCCAGCACGGCGTCGGTGTGCTGCCCGAGCGCGGGCGCGGCCTGCGTCAGCGCGCCCGGGGTCGCGCTCAGTTTCGGGACGATGCCCGGCACCTGCAGCGGCGTGCCGTCGGCCAGCGCGCTGTCGAGGATCATGTCGCGCGCCTTGTAATGGGGGTCGGCGGCGATGTCGGCGATGTCGTAGATGCGCCCGGCGGGGATGCGCGCTTCGTTCAGGGCGGCCAGCACTTCGTCGAGCGTGCGCTCGGCGGCCCAGACGCCGATCGCCGCGTCGAGGCGCGCCACCTGCTTGACCCGGCCGTCGTTGCGGGCCAGTGCCGGATCGTCGCGCAAATCGATCCGCCCGATGAGCTCCATCAGGCGGCGGAAGATGCCGTCGCCGTTTCCCGCGATCAGGGCGTACTTACCGTCCGCGCACTGGTAGGCGTTGGTCGGGGCGATCCCGGGCAGGCTGCTGCCGGCCGCCTCGCGCACGGCGCCGAACACCGAATACTCGGGCAGCAGGCTTTCCATCATGTTGAACACCGATTCGTACAGGGCGACGTCGATCATCTGGCCTTCGCCGCCTTGCTGGTCGCGGTGGCGCAGCGCCAGCAGGATGCCGATCACGCCGTGCAGGGCCGAGAGCGAATCGCCGATCGAGATCCCGGTGCGCACCGGTGTGCGGCCTGGTTCGCCGCACAGGTGGCGCAGTCCGCCCATCGCCTCGCCGACGACGCCGAAGCCCGGGCGGTCGCGGTAGGGGCCGGTCTGGCCATAGCCGGACACGCGCAGCATCACCAGTTTCGGATTGATCGCGTGCAGCGCCTCCCAGCCCAGGTTCCAGGCTTCCATGGTCCCGGGACGGAAGTTTTCGATGAGGACGTCGGCATCCTTGACCAGCGCGCGGATCACCTCCTGGCCTTCCGGCGTGCGCAGGTCGAGCGCCACCGATTCCTTGTTGCGCGACTGCACCGCCCACCAGACCGAGGTGCCCTCGTGCAGCAGGCGCCACTTGCGCAGCGGGTCGCCGATGCCGGGCGGCTCGATCTTGATCACCCGCGCGCCGAACTCGGCCAGCATCTTGCCGGCGAAGGGGCCGGCGATCAGCTGGCCCAGTTCGATGACCCGCAGGCCTTCCAGGGGGGATGTCATGATGGTCTCCTCGGTGCCGTCAGAATGTGATGCGAGTGTAAGACCGGCACGGGGCTTTGAAAATCGGCTATTCTTCAAGTACCCTTTCCGTTTCGGAAAAGCGGGCGGCCCAGCCGGGCCGCTCCACTTTTTTTCGTTCGCATGACGTGATCAACCCCGGCCATTTCGACCTCCAGTCCCTGCGCGTCTTCCTGCAGGTGGCGCTCACCGGCAGCCTGACCCGCGCCGCCGACAAATCGCACATGACCATGTCGGCGCTGAGCAAACGCATCGCCGAACTCGAACGCACCGCCGACTGCAGCCTGTTCGTGCGCCATCCGCGCGGGCTGGAACTGACCCCGGCCGGGACCGAACTGGTGCACCACGCGCGCGCCGTGCTCGACGCGGTCAACCGCATGGCCTTCGCCATGGGCGACTTCGCCATCGGCGTGCGCGGCAACGTGCGCATCTGGGCGAACACCTCGGCGATCACCCAGTTCCTGCCGCAGGACCTGGCCGGCTTCGTGCGCGCGCAGCCGCTGGTGCGCATCAGCCTGGAAGAGAAAACCAGCGAGCAGGCCGTCTCCGCCGTCGCCGACGGCGAGGCCGACCTGGGCATCTTTGCAGACAACGTGGCCTCGAGCGGCCTGGAAAAATACCTGTACCGGCGCGATCGGCTGGTGCTGCTGGCGCCCGCCGGTCATCCACTGGCGGCGGCCGCGCAAATCAGCTTCGCCGAGACCCTGGACTACGATTTCGTCGGCTTGAGCAGCGGCAGTTCGCTGCTGCAGCGGATGACCGACGCCGCCGCCGCGGTCGAGAAGCCGCTGCGGCTGCGCATCCAGGTGAGCAGCTTCGACGCCATCTGCCGCATGATCGAAGCGGGACTCGGCATCGGCGTGCTGCCCGAGGGCGCGCTGCGCGAAGGGAACACGGCCTTGCGCGCCGTCCGCCTGAGCGACGCCTGGAGCCAGCGCTCGCTCTGGCTGGGCGTGCGTTCGCGTGCCGCCCTGGTGCCGGAGGCGCTGAAGCTGCTGGAACACCTGTGCGGCGCCGATCCGCAGTGAGCTTTGCCGCTGCGGAAAACCCGGTGGCGCAATCGGCAATTCCCTTGCCGGCGGTTTTTCGGCATCATCGGCCACCATTCTGGAGAACTGCATGACATCGACATCGACGCATGACCATACGCCGCTGCGGGTGCTGGTCGCCCCCGATTCCTTCAAGGGCAGCCTCTGCGCCTCGCGCGTGGCGGCCAGCATCGCCGCCGGCATCAAGGCGGCGCTGCCCGGCTGCATCGTGGTCGAGGCGCCGATCGCCGACGGCGGCGAGGGCTCGGCCAGCGCCATCGCCCAGGGCTTGCAGGGCGCCTGGGACGAGGTCGAGGTGACGGACGCGAACGGTGCGCCGATCCGGATGCCGTTCGCCGCCTGCCGCAGCCCGGCGCTGGGACCATTCGCCGTGTTCGACGTCGCCGAGATCGTCGGCTTGCCGGCCGCCGTGGCCGCGCCCGGCGCGCGCACCACGCGCGGCGTGGGGCAGGCGATTCGCGCCATCCACGCGCGCGGGTTCACGACGATCGCGCTGGGCCTGGGCGGCTCGTCGACCAACGACGCCGGCGCCGGCCTGCTGGCCGAACTCGCCTTCACCTGCCGCGACGCGGCGGGCAGGGAGCTCGCGCCCGTGTTCGACAATTTGGCGCAGGTAGCGTCGGTGGCGCGCCGCGAGGATGGCGCCTGGCTGCGCGAACTCACCCTGATCGGCTTGAGCGACGTGACCAGTCCCCTGACCGGCCCCGAGGGCGCGAGCTGGGTCTTCGGCCGCCAAAAGGGCTTCACCGACCTGGCGGCGGCGGACGCGCTGCTCGGCCGTTTCGCCGGGTTGCTCGACGGGGACATGGGGGCGCTCCCCGGCAGCGGCGCGGCCGGCGGCCTCGGGTTTGCCGTGGCCCTGCTCGGCGGCAGCCTGCGGCCCGGCGCCCAGTTCGTGCTGGAGGCGCATCGCCTCACCGGCGGCGCCGTCGACTACGACTGGGTGATCACCGGAGAAGGGCGCTCCGACCGCCAGACCCTGCTCGGCAAGGGCCCGGCCGAAGTGGCGCGCCTGGCGCGCGCTTGCGGGGTTCCCGTGACCCTGCTCTCCGGCGCCATCGAGCTCGATCCGGAACTCGAAGCGGCCTTCGACGGCGGCTGCTTCGCGATCCAGCCGGGGCCCGTGGACCTGGCGTTTGCGATGGCGAATGCGGCGCACTTGCTGGAACGCGCCGGCAGGCAGGTCGGCGCCTTGTTCGGCCAGGCGCGGCGCCGGGCTTGAGCGCAGGCCGTCATCGCACCCATGCCCATCTCGCCGCTGCTTGCCATCTTCGTCCTCGCCCTCGCCGGCGCCATGCTGGTGCGCCTGCCGTGGCTGCGCGGCCCCTGGCACGCCGGCGTCACCGAGCTGACCGCGCGCTTCCTGGTGCCGGCGCTGCTGCTGGCCGGTACTTACCGCACCGGCATTCCGGCCTCGGTCTCCTGGCAGGTCTTGTGCGCGTTTTACCTGCCGCTTGGCCTGATGTTCTTCCTGGCGCGCCGTGCCGCCGCACGCGGCGCGAACGAGACCAGCGCCGCCGCCGCGCTGGCGGCCACGTATTCGAACACGGTCTTTGTCGGCGTGCCGGTGCTGGTGCAAGCCTTCGGCCCGCACAGCCTGCAGTTCGCCTGTCCGGTGATCGCCTTCCACAGCCTGTTCTGCTTTTCGGCCTACCACCTCGCCGAGGAAGGCAAGGGCGGCTGGACGGCGGCCCTCGCCAGCACCCTGCGCAACCCGATCGTCCTGGCGCTGCTGCTCGGGCTGTCCCTGAACCTGGCCGGCATCCGCCTGCCGCCGGTGCTCACTGGCGCGCTCGACATGCTCGGCGCCGCCGCGCTGCCCTGCGCGCTGCTGTCGCTGGGCGCCTCGGTCGCGCTGCTGCGGCCCGGGCGCCCGCTGGCGGCGGCCGCCATCGCTGCCGCCAAACTTGTCCTGCTGCCGCTCGGGGTCTGGTGCCTGGCGCGTCTGCTCGGTTTGCCGGCGGCGCCGACCCGGGTGCTGGTGCTGCTGGCGTCCTGCCCGGTCGGCGTGAACGCGGCCTTCGTCGTCAAGCCGGACGGCGGCGGCGCCCGGCTGGTCAACGCGGCGATCCTGCTCTCGAGCCTGGCCTGCGTGGCGACGATGCCGGCCTGGCTCTGGGTGCTGCAACAGCCCTGGGCCATCCGGTAACTGCCGGCAGGAGGTGCGGATGCACCAGGAAGCTGCGTTTTTGACCCGAAACGGCTGGCATGATTGCGCGCCGGTGGTCTCGCAGTCGCTGGCCGGGCAGGCGCCGGCGACGTCGCAGCAGCAAGGCGGCGCGCGGCGTCCTACTCCGGATGCGTGTCGAACACTTCCTTCACCAGCCGCCGCAGCCAGACATTGGCCGCATCGTGCTGGAAGCGCGGATGCCAGTGCTGCCGGATCGCGAACGGCGGCACGTCGATCGGCGTCTCGAGCGTCCTGATGCTGTCGCAGCCGGCAAAGCGCGTCGCCAGTTCGCGCGGCACGGTGGCGATCAGGTCGGGGTTCTGCTCGATGATCATCGGCACCGTCAGGAAATGCGGCGTCGTCAGGTAGACCCGGCGCGGCCCGGCCAGCTGGTCGACGATGCCGTCGTAGGCGTCCTCGACCCGGCCCGACAGCGACACCACGATGTGCTCCATCGCCAGGTACTGCGCGCGCGAGAGGGTGCCTGCGATGGCGCGGTTGCGCTTGTTGACGATGGTGACGAACGAGCGCGTGAACAGCTGCTGCTGGAATAGCCCGCCCGGCATCGAATGCAGCGAGCCGAGCGCCAGGTCGGCTTCGCCGCTTTCCAGCGCGTGCGCGATCTGCTGGATCGGGATTTGCAGGGTGCGCAGCGTGCATCCGGGCGCCTGGGCGCGCAGGCGTTCGATCAGGCGCGGCAGGAAGATCAGCTCGCCCATGTCGGTCAGGCAGAGGCTGAACACGCGCCGGCTGGTGGCCGCGATGAAGCCCTCGCGCACCAGCAGTTCGCCGCGCACGGCGCCCATCACCGCCAGCACCGGCGCCTGCAGCGCCAGCGCGCGCGGCGTCGGCTGCATGCCGCTGCCGGTTTTCAGGAACAGCTGGTCGCCGAAGAACAGGCGCAAGCGCTTCAGGGCGTGGCTGACGGCGCTCTGCGACATGCCGAGGTCGTCCGCCGCGCGGCTGACGCTGCGCACCCGGATCAGGGCGTCGAAGACCGGCAGCAGGTTGAGGTCCAACTCTCCGTTATGAATGTCGTTCATAGTCCCAATCGATATGGCCTGATTGTCGGATAATACGGAAAGTCGTATGGTTTGCCTATAAAACCCCACGAGGAGACGGGCACCATGAACGAGAAAAAATTCGCGTCGCAAGCCGACATGGAAGAAAAGAAGACCAGCTTCATCAAGCTGTCCGACAACGCCTATGCCTACACGGCCGAGGGCGATCCGAATTCCGGCGTCATCATCGGCGACGACAGCGTGATGGTGATCGACACCACCGCGACCCCGCAGATGGCGCAGGCATTGATCAGGCATATCCGCAGCGTGACCGACCTGCCGATCAAGTACGTCGTGCTGTCGCACTACCACGCGGTGCGCGTGCTGGGCGCCTCGGCCTATGCGGCGGAGGGCGCCCAGCAAGTCATTGCCTCGCGTGGCACGTACGAGCTGATTGTCGAACGCGGCGCCCAGGACATGCAGTCCGAGATCGAACGCTTCCCGCGCCTGTTCGCCGGCGTCGAATCGGTGCCGGGCCTGACCTGGCCGACCATGGTCTTCGAAAAAGAGATGACCATCTTCATGGGCAAGCTCGAAGTGCGACTGGCCCACATCGGCATGGGCCACACCAAGGGCGACACCATCGCCTGGATCCCGTCGCAAAAGATCTGCTTCTCGGGCGACCTGGTCGAATACGGCGCCGCCGCCTACACCGGCGACGCCCAGCTCGAAGAATGGCCGGCCACGCTGGAGGCGCTGCGCGCGCTGGGTGCCGAGAAGCTGGTGCCGGGCCGCGGCGCCGCACTGGTCACGCCCGCCCAGGTCAACGAGGGCATCGACTACACCAAGGATTTCGTCACCACGCTGCTGGCCAGCGCGAAGGAAGCGATGGCCGCGCAGATGACGCTCAAGGAAGCGATGCTGCATGTGCGCAGCAAGATGGACCCGAAGTTCGGCCACGTCTTCATCTACGAGCACTGCCTGCCGTTCGACGTGACGCGCGCCTGCGACGAAGCCAGGGGCATCAAGCACCCGCGCATCTGGACCGCGGAGCGCGACAAGGAAATGTGGCACGCCTTGCAGGACTGATCGGAGAGCGTCATGGACATCGACTACCAGGGCCGCGTGTTCGACTACGCGCCCGCCGCAGCCCAGCCCGGGCGCCATCCGGTGGTCGTGGTCGGCGCCGGCCCGGTGGGCCTGGCCACCGCGATCGACCTGGCGCAGAATGGCGTGCCGGTCGTGCTGCTCGACGACGACAACAAGCTCTCCAGCGGCTCGCGCGCGATCTGCTTCTCGAAGCGCACCCTGGAAATCTTCGACCGCCTCGGCTGCGGCGAACGCATCGCGGCCAAGGGCGTGCGCTGGCACCTGGGCCGGGTATTCAACGGCGAGGAGGAAGTCTACAGCTTCGACCTGCTGCCCGAGTCCGGGCATGAGCGGCCGGCCTTCGTCAACCTGCAGCAGTACTACGTCGAGGGCTACCTGCACGAGCGGGCGCAGGCGCTGCCGCAGCTGGACCTGCGCTGGTGCAGCAAGGTGACCGGCCTGGTGCGGCATGCGGATCACGTCGCGTTGAACGTGACCACGCCCGACGGACAGTACGGGATCGAAGCGGCGTATGTCGTCGCCGCCGATGGCGGCAAGAGCGCGGTGCGCTCGCTGATGGGACTGGAAAGTCACGGCCGCACCTTCCGCGACCGCTTCCTGATCGCCGACGTGAAGATGACGGCCGACTTCCCGGCCGAGCGCTGGTTCTGGTTCGATCCGCCTTTCCACCGCGGCCAGTCGGTGCTGCTGCACCGCCAGCCGGACAATATCTGGCGCATCGATTTCCAGCTCGGCTGGGACGCCGATCCGGTGGCCGAAAAAGCGCCCGAGCGCGTCATTGCGCGCATCCAGGCCCTGCTCGGCAAGGACGCCGCGTTCACGCTCGAATGGGTCAGCGTCTACTCCTTCTGCTGCCTGCGCATGGACAGCTTCCGCCATGGCCGCGTGATCTTCGCCGGCGATGCGGCGCACGGGGTCTCGCCGTTTGGCGCGCGCGGCGCCAATAGCGGCGTGCAGGATGCCGACAACCTGGCCTGGAAGCTGCGCCTGGTGCTCAAGGGCGAAGCGCCCGACGCGCTGCTCGATACCTATGCGAGCGAACGCGAACTGGCCGCCGACGAGAACATCCTGAACTCGACGCGCTCGACCGATTTCATCACGCCCAAGAGCGCGGTCAGCAGACTGTTTCGCGACGCCGTGCTGCAGCTGGCGAAGCACCAGCCGTTCGCGCGCAAGCTGGTCAACAGCGGGCGGCTGTCGACGCCGTCGACCTACGCCGCGTCGCCATTGAACACGCCGGACAGCGCGCCTTTCGCCGGCTGCATGCGCCCGGGCGCGCCGGCCGCCGACGCGCCGCTCGCGCTCGACGGCGCGCCGGCCTGGCTGCTGCGCCAGACCGGGAACGGCTTCACCGGCATCTGTTTTGCCGGCAGCGCGCGCGAGGCCGAGGCGGCCGCATGCGCGACCGGCCTGCTGCGCACGCTCGTCGTTGTGCCGCAAGGGCAGGGCGGGCCCGGCGTTTTTGAAGACAGCGAGGGCCTGTTCGCCGCGCGCTACGACGCGCAACCCGGCAGCTATTACCTGCTGCGGCCCGACCAGCACCTGTGCGCGCGCTGGCGCGCTTTCGATGCGCAGGCCGTGCGCGCGGCGCTCGCGCGTGCGAGCGGCAGTGCGCTCGCGCACGCCGCACCCACCATGGAGCCCGCATGAATCCCGGCCTGAAGGTCGAACCGAACCTGTCCGACCCGGATGCGTTCTATGAACTGCTGATCGACAGCCACCACGACCTGGACGACGAGCAAAGCAAGATGCTCAACGCCCAGCTGATCCTGCTGCTGGCTAACCACATCGGCGACATGGGCGTGCTGGGCGAGGCCCTGGGAATCGCCCGCGCCCAGGTGCGGCGCGCGTAGGGGCAAGCCGCTACGCGACGTGCTCGGCGCCGGCCGGCGGCACGACCCAGCTGTGCATGCGGCTTTCGTAGACCGACACGGTGGGCGCCGGGAATTCCGGATCGGCGAAGGCGCCGACGGGAATCGCGACCCACGCCGGCGCATCGGCCGGCATGTAATACACGGTTGCGCCGCAGACGGGGCAAAAGTGAAAGCGCGCGCGCGTGCCTTCGTCGCCGGTGCGGACATAGCTGGTCGACTGCCCGGCGACCGTCACATGCTCGCGCAGGAAACGGGCCTGTTCGGCGAACGGGCCGCCGGTACGGCGCTGGCAGGCAAGGCAGTGGCAAATCGAGATGCGCACCGGATCGCCGGACGCGCGGGCGGTGAGCTGGCCGCAGCTGCAAGCGGCGAGGTGTGTAGGCATGGTGACTCCAGGTTAACTGCACGTTGCGCCCAGCCGCAATCATCAGTGCGCTGTTCATTCCCCAAGTGGATTACCTCCACGTCTTACTATTTTATGCGATTGTGTCGTGGATTTACCCGGGGGCTGCGTCACGCAACCAGCAAGCGCTTACCATGACGGCTTCGTTTCGATCGTGCCTCAGCCTGACAAATCCGGCCCTGCCTCCACGAACTCCTTGAGCCGCCCAAGCGCCGCTTCCCACTGGCGCCCGATCGCATCCAGGCTACGCCGGGCGTCGTCGATGCGCTCCGGCGCCAGCTGCCAGCGGCGCTCGCGTCCCAGCTTCACGTCGCGCACCAGGCCGGCGTCGAGCAGCACCGCAAGGTGCTTGGTCACGCCCTGGCGGCTGATGCTGGTCGCGCTGGTGAGCTGGGCGATCGACAGCAGGCCGCCCGCGCACAGCAGGGTCACCAGGCGCAGCCGGACCGGGTCGCCCAGGGCGGCGAAGACTTCGGCCAGGCGCGCGTCCGGCGCCGGCGTCTTCCTAGACGCCGACATGGCGCGCGATGTTGCCGACCTGCGCGTCCCAGCCCTGGCTGTTCATGCGGAAGGCTTCCTCGCGGCGCGCCGCCGGCACCTTGTCGAAGCCGGATTCGACGACGCGCAAGCGGGTGCCGCCGTCCGCCGTATCCTCCAGCGTGAAGGTCACCAGGGTTGGCTCTTCCTGGGTGTAGTCGACCTCCGGATCGATGCCGTAGGGGTGCCAGTGAAACGAGAGCAGCCGTTCGGCCTCGACCCGGTGCACGCGCGCCTCGAACTGCAGGTGTTCGTAGCCCGGATGCGTGATGTGCCCGCGCACCCATTCGCCCGGCACGAAGGCCGGCGTGGCCAGGCTCACGCCGAACCAGCGGCCGAACTCCCCGGTGTCGGCCAGCGCGCGCCAGACCCGTGCGCGTGGGGCTTTCATGTCGATGCTGCGTTCGATGCGGTCGGTGCCGGTGCTGGCGTTCATGGTCGCGTCTCCTGTCGTCATTGTGGATGCATCCACGCAGTCTAGGCGCGCGCCGGCGAAAGTGCAACCAGATAGTTGCGCAAAAAGACGCCTGGCAAGGCATTGCCGATGAGCTTGAAAGCTTGCGAATACTGTAAGATGGCGGCTTCCCATCCCGCCGCCGCCATGATCACTTCGCCAGTCACGACGCAAGACCACGCGTCCGCCGCCCTCAACCTCGTCGACGCCGGCGTGATCGTGCTCGACGCCGATCACCGCATCGTCCTGTGGAACCGCTGGATGGTCACGCACTCGGGGAGGTCGAGCGCGCGCGTGCGCGAGCAGGACTTGTTCGAGGTGTTCCCGGAACTGCGCGGCTCGCGCGTGGAAGCGGCGCTGCTGGCCGCCCTGAACGAGGGCGCGGCCAGGAGCCTGGCTTCGACGCCGGGGAATGCGCCGTTTCCGCTGCGCGAGGCGGGCAGCTTCGACGGCGCGCGCATCGAACAGGCGATCGCCGTCACGCCCTTCAAGGACGGCAAGACCAGCCTGTGCATGATCGAGATCCGCGACGTCAGCGGCATCGTCGACCGCGAGCGCCATTTGCTGGCCCACGCCGAATCGCTGCGCGCGCGCTCCTACGTCGACGGCCTGACCAGCATCCACAACCGGCGCTATTTCGACATGTCGCTCGAGCGCGAACTGCGCCGCGTGCAGCGCCACGGCGGCGAACTGTCGCTGCTGCTGATGGATATCGATTCGTTCAAGGCCTACAACGACCACTTCGGGCACCAGCAGGGCGACGCCTGCCTGATCACCGTGGCGCAGTCGCTGGCCAGCATGATGAAGCGCCCGGCGGACGTGGCGGCGCGCTACGGCGGCGAAGAGTTCGTGGCCATCTTGCCGGACACCTCGGCGGCGCAGGCCTTGCGCCACGCGAATGCGATCCGCGAGCACGTGGCGGCGCTGGCGCTGCCGCACGCGCCGGCGGCGCACAAGGACCGGGTGACGCTGAGTATCGGCGTGGCGACCTTCGCCAAGGGCAGGACGATCGATGCGGCCGGCTTGATCGAGGCGGCGGACAAGGCGCTGTATGCGGCCAAGCGCAATGGCCGTGATTGCGTGGTGGTGGAGGGCGAAAATTCATAGGGTGGGCCGCGGACGGCGCCCACCCCGGGTTGCGGCAGTTACGGCACGTACTTCCACGCGCCTTTTTCGATCTTGACCATCACCTGCGAGCGCTGGTCGAGGCCCTGGTGGTTGGTCGGGCTCATGTTGAAGATGCCGTGCGAAGCAGGCAGGTTCTTGATCCCCTCCAACGAATCGCGCAGCGCGGCGCGGAACTCTTTCGTGCCCGGCTTGGCCTTCGGCAGCGCGGTCTTGGCCGCTTCCGCCAGCAGCAGCGAAGCATCCCAGGCGTGGCCGCCGAAGGTCGAGACGCTGTCCTTGCCGTGCGCCGCGGTGTACTTGTCGGAATAGATCAGCGCGGTCTTCTTGACCGGGTTCGAGGCCGGCAGCTGGTTCGCCACCAGCATCGGGCCGACCGGCACGAAGGTGCCTTCGCAATCGGCGCCGCAGACACGCAGGAAGTCGCTGTTGGCCACGCCGTGGGTCTGGTAGATCTTGCCCTTGTAGCCGCGCTCGCGCAGGGCTTTTTGCGGCAGCGCGGCCGGGGTGCCGGAGCCGGCGATCAGGATCGCGTCCGGGTTGGCGGCGATGAGTTTGAGCACCTGGCCGGTGACCGAGGTGTCGGTGCGGGCGAAG
>Ga0213837_1000842_pt1 | contig 22460 bp, 15 predicted proteins | sample SWPATP12_FD_160572 | JGI IMG/M metagenome (GOLD analysis project Ga0213837, IMG submission 160572) | Coastal seawater microbial communities from Marineland, Florida, United States - SWPA TP1 #2 | ecosystem: Environmental > Aquatic > Marine > Coastal | place: USA: Florida | collected 2016-08-06
ATCAGGCCCTCACTCAACCCGACCAGGAACACCGCCTCCCACTCCAGGCCCTTCGCGGCGTGCAGCGATGCCAGGGTCACGCCCTGGACGGTTGGGGCGTGCTGCGCCAGCGAGCGCTCCTGCAGTTCGTTCACGAAGTCGGCAAGGCTGAACTGCGCTCCCCTGCTCACCACGAGCTCGTCGGCAAGGGCCACGAGGGCTGCCAGCGATTCCCACCGTTCCCTCAGGGCACCGCCGTTGTGCGGGGCGGCCTCGGTGTAACCCAGGGAGGACACGATGTCGCGGACCAGCTGGCCGAGGGGTTCCGGCGTCGCGGTTTCGGCGACGGCGCGGGTGGCTGCCCGCAGCTGCAGGATCGCGTCCCGTACCTCCTTGCGGGCGAAGAACCTCTCGCCGCCGCGCAGCTGGTAGCCGATGCCGGCCGAAGCCAGGGCCTGTTCGTAGGCCTCGGACTGGCCGTTGGTACGGAACAGCACGGCGATCTGGCTCGCGGGCGTCCCGGCGTCCAGCAGTTCCCGGATCTTCACGGCGACGGTGGCAGCCTCGGCCTCGTCGTCGGAGCACTCGGTGAACTGCGGCACGGGCCCGGCCGGCCGCTGGGCCACGAGCTGCAGCGGCGCGGCCCAGGCGGCGTCCGCCACGGGACCGCCGCTGCGCCGTCCGGCCAGCAGATCGTTGGCCAGCTTCACCACCTGCGGGGTGGACCGGTAGTCGCGGATCAGCTTGACCACAGTGGCGTCGGGGTACTGCTTCTTGAAGCCGAGCAGGTGCTTCGGCGAGGCGCCGGTGAAGGAGTAGATGGTCTGGCTGGCGTCGCCGACGACGCAAAGGTCGTCGCGGCCGCCCAGCCACAGCTCGAGGAGCCGCTGCTGCAGCGGCGAAACGTCCTGGTATTCGTCCACCACGAAGTGCCGGTACTGTTCCCGGACGGTGGCCGCGACCTTGGGGTCCTCCTGCAGGATGCCGACCGTGATCAGCAGGACGTCCTCGAAGTCGATCACGTTCCGGTCGGTCTTGACGTCCTCATAGGACTGGAAGACACGGGCGACGGCGGTCAGGTCAAACCCGCCGGGGGTGCCGCGGCCCTGGGCCTTCTCCAGATAGTTGGCCGGGGTGAGCATGGACACCTTGGCCCACTCGATCTCGGACGCGAGATCCCGGATGGAGGCCCGGTCGGTGCTGAGCCGGAGCCGGCGGGCGGCCTCTGCGATCATCTGGGCCTTGTGGTCCAGCAGGTTCGGCAATGCGCCGCCGACGGCCTGGGGCCAGAAGAACTGGAGCTGGCGCAGCGCGGCTGCGTGGAAGGTTCGAGCCTGCACGCTGCCGACGCCGAGGTCGCGCAGCCGGCTGCGCATTTCGGCGGCGGCCCGGGCGGTGAAGGTGACGGCCAGCAGCCGCTGCGGGCTGTACACGCCGGAGTGCACGCCGTAAGCGATGCGGTGCGTGATGGCGCGGGTCTTGCCGGTCCCGGCGCCGGCCAGCACGCACATGGGCCCGTTCAGGGTGCTGGCGACCTCGCGTTGCTCGGCGTCGAGGCCGCCAAGGATCCGCTCCTCGAGGGAACGGCTGTCCGGCTCCGGAGCGTCAGCGCCGGAGGTGCCGTCGTGCGGCTGTCCGGCCAGGAAGGCGCTGGACTGGAAGATATTTGTGTTCACTTCTGCTGCTCAGTCGTTGGAAGGCGCGCGGAGGGTGCCGCGCACTGTGGATCCCGCCGCACGGAGGTGCCGCGGGCTGCTGTCACGAGCACCTCAGGCACTTTCCGGGCGGTCCTGGATGATGCCCCCGTACCAGTGCTCAATCAGGGCCCGCGCGATCGAAAGCCGGCTGGAGATGACGATCTCGCCGCTCAGCACCGCGTCCTGCAGCTCGGTGCGGCTGAACCAGCGCGCCCTGGTGACCTCGACGCCGTCGGGCGTGGCCTCCGTGTCCGCCGTCGTGGCGGTGAAGCCGAGCATGAGCGAAGCCGGAAACGGCCAGGACTGGGAACCGAGGTACTGCGATGCGGTGACCCGTACCCCGACCTCCTCGCCGATTTCACGGACCACAGCCTGCTCGAGGGATTCCCCGGGCTCGACGAAGCCGGCCAGGGTCGAGTAGTTCCGGGAGTCCAGCGGGCCGCCGCCGCCCAGCAGCAGCCGGTCGTCCGGGCCTACGACGGTGACAATGATAGCCGGGTCGGTGCGCGGGTAGTGCTCGGAGTTGTCCGAGGGGCAGCGCCTGACCCAGCCGCCGGCCTCAGGGACGGTGGCGGCGCCGCAGCGCGGGCAGTGCGTATGGGTGGCGTGCCAGTTGGCGATGGCACTGGCCTCAATGAACAGTGCGGTGTCCGTGGCGTCCAACTGCGCCGCCACCTCGCGGAAGCCGGCCCACTGCGCCCCCGCCGGGATGCCCTCGACGTGCGGCTCGAACGGCTCGGCCCGGACCTCAAACTGTTCCGGAAGGATAAACAGGACGTACTGGGTGCCGGCGGCCGCGCCAGCCCCGGGCAGCGCGGTGCCGAGGTAAATCACCTGCTCCGGCGCGTAGGCGGTTCCCTTGAGCCGGCTGGCGAGGCCGGCCGCGTCCAGGAAGACGAGGCCTTCGCCGCTGACCAGCGCTTGCCGCCGGGACAAAATCATTGCCTGCACGCCGCCGGAACGCAGCAGCTCCTCCAGCATCCCGGGCTTCAGCCGGGCTGCTGAACCCCGGTCGATCATCGCGGGGCGGGCCGGCAGGACGGTGTCACGCAACTGGTTGGCCGGTTGCCCGGGAATCGTTTGGCCTGTATCGAGCTGTCCGGTATGGAGTTGTCCGGTATCAAACCGTTCGGTATCAAGCTCTCCGATAGTTTGCCCGATATTTTGCCCATTGATTTCTGCATTACCGGGCTCCGGTGACTCCGCAAGACTCATGTACCCACCGTACCGACCCCCGCTGACAATTGACATTTCCGCCCGGCGGTTCGGGCCTTGGTCCCGGCCGGATGCGGCAGGGGGACGTTCGGCGCTATTTCGGGCCGATCTTTCAGACTCGCCGTGATGCAGCACCGTCTTGGGCCCGGCTCAATCTACCGTGGAAGCGTGAGAAGAAAACCAATCGAACTGGCAGCTGTAGCGACCGCGGCAGTCCCCGGCCTGACCCCGACCGCCGTGAGCTCCGCGCCCGACGATCCGGCAGACTTCGATTCCGCCCTTCTCCTGGACTCCGAAGGCAAGCGCTGGCGGGTCCGCTCACCACGGCACGCCGAGGCAAGCGCCCGCCTCGAAACCGAGTTCCTGGTGCTGCGTGCCTTCACCCCCGGCATCCGCGCCGAGCTCCCCTTCCTGATGCCGACCGTGGCCGGCACCGTCCGGCAGGGTGAGCTCAGCACGTTCGTGTACTCCCACCTGTCCGGCTCGACGCGTTCGGTGGAGGAGCTCAGCACCGGCTCCGCCGCGCTGGCCCGGGAACTGGGCGCGGCTCTCGCGGCCGTTCACGACCTTCCGCATTCCCTGGTCAGCAACGCCGACCTGCCGAGCTACACGCCGAACGAATTCCGTCAGCGGCGCCTCAACGAGCTGGACCAGGCTGCTACCACGGGCAAGATCCCGCCGCTGCTGCTGCGCCGCTGGGAACACGCGCTCGAGGACGTCTCGCTGTGGCGCTTCAACCCCAGCGTGGTGCACGGCGACCTGCACGAAGACAACCTCCTGGTCGACGGCGACCGGGTGACCGCTGTGACCGGCTGGACCGACCTGCGCATCGGGGACCCAGCCGATGACATGGCTTGGCTGGTCGCGTCCAACGACCAGGACTTTGTGGACGCCGTCCTTGAGCACTACACATCCAGCCGCCGGGACGCCCCCGACGCCCATTTGCTGCGCCGCGCCGCGCTCTCCGCCGAGTTCGCCCTGGCGCAGTACCTGGTCAAGGGCCTTGCGGCAGCGGACCAGGAGATGATCCGTGAAGCCGAGTCGATGCTCTCGGTGCTGGCCGAAGACGTCGCGGAGCATGGCGGCCAGCCGATCAGCGTCGAGCCGTTGCCCCAGCCCGCCGTGACTGTCCAGCCCGTCGTCACTGTCCAGCCCGCCGTGTCTGTCCAGCCCGCCGTCAGCGTGCAGCCGATCGGCCCTGACGCCACCGGCGCAGCGCCCGGACATGACTCTCCGCCCGTCATTGACATGGCGACCGCCGTCCACGTCACACCAATCCCCCGCGAGGAGCTTGCCGCCGCGTCCGACGACGCCGTCACCCCCGGCTCCCCCGGCGACAGCGGCACCGCCGCCGGCGGCGCCCCGGAGGACGACCCGGAACGCGGCAAGGCCGAGGACGCCGGCGCCGAGGACTCCGGCGCCGCGGACTCCGGCGCCGCCGCCGACCGGGATCCGAAGGATGGCCCGGGAGCGGACGACCACCCGGCCCCGCCGAAGCCGTCCGCGGCGGACGACACCTCTACGACGGCGCTCACCGTGGTCCCGGCGAAGCAGGACTGACCTAGCCGCTAGACCGGGGTCCTTCCCAGGGCCGCCGCGACGATCTGCTCCAGCCGTTCCGCGGAGCCCAGGTCGTGCGGGCGGACCACCTGGTTGTCGGCCACGTAGTAGAACGCCGCCCGGACGTGCTCGAGCGGGACGCCCTTGAGCCGTGCCCAGGCCAGCCGGTAGACGGCAAGCTGCACGGCCTTGGTCTTGAGCTGGCCTGCCGAGGGTCGCCGGCCGGTCTTCCAGTCCACAAGGTCCCATCCGCCGTCGGCGTCGCGGAAGACCGCATCGATGCGGCCGCGGACCACAACGTCGCCGATGCGGGTCTCCACCGGAACCTCGACGTGCGCGGGCGCACGGTGGGCCCACTCGGACTGGCGGAAAGTCTCCACCATGGCGTCCAGGCCGTAGGCCTCGTCGATGTGGTTGTCCGAACCGGCGGCCTCGCCGAGGTCCAGCATGCCTGAGGTGCCGAAGTACTCCTCGACCCAGGCGTGGAAGGCCGTTCCCTTGCGGGCGGACATCCCGGGTTCGCGCGGGACGGGCCGCCGCAGCCGTGCCACCACGGACTCCGCGTCCTCATCCAGGTCCACCAGGGTCGACGCGGAAATATGGCCCGGAAGGTGGACCTCCTGGAGGGCGGAGCGCCGGGAGCGGCGTTCCAGCAGCGTCGCGGCTTCCTGCGCCCAGCCTGCCGCGGGTCCGCGCAGCCTGCGTGCCCCCGACGCCGAAGCTGCGGATGCAGCGCCGGCAGTGGCAGCGGCAGGGATTGTCAACGGGCCGTCACCGGCCTGCTCGAGCTCCTCCAGCTGCTCGAGCACCCGTGCGGCGGCGGCCTCCATGGCTGCCCGGCGGCCCGGGACGAGCCGCAGCCGGGCCCCCGTGCGCGGGTGGACGGGGCCCTCCAACGGATCGTAGGGCCACAGTGCCAGCTCCAGTTCGGAGGTCAGCGGGCTTTCCTCCGGCAGGGCCTCCTCGGTCACGGAGAGCGGATGGATTTCGGCCGCGCCGGCCGCACTGAGCACCTCGAGTTCGGCCAGAAACGGGGACATCTCGGCCAGGCCGGCCCGGGAGCCGACCCAGGCCGCGCTGGAAATCCAGAGCACATGCTTGGCGCGGGTGTACGCCACGTACGCCAGCCTCCGTTCCTCGGCCTCGCCGTGGGCCTGGACCGCGGACTTGAACTCCTTCTCGGCGTCGAGCCAGCCTTTCTGGTCCGGCTGGTCCAGGTCCCACTGCGGCAGGTCGGCGCGGTCCCCGCGCAGCGGCCACGGCAGCGCCGCGGACCCACTGCTCCACCGGGAGTCCCGGCTGGACGGGAACGCACCGGCGTTCAGGCCCGGTACGAACACCACGTCCCACTCCAGCCCCTTGGAGGCGTGCACGGTCAGCAGCTGGACGGCCTCGTGGTTCACCTCCGGCGCGGCGGCGTCGAGGCCGTTTTCCTCGGCAGCGGCCGCTTCCAGCCAGGCCAGGAACGCCAGCACATCAACCCGCTGCGAGGTGTGCAGAAACCCGGCGGCGGCATCCTGGAACGCGTCCAGGTTGCGGCGGGCCTGATGGATGCTGATGCCGGGACGGGCCGCGACCTCGATGTCCAGGAGCATGGCACGCTCCACCTCGCCCAGCAGCGTGCTGAGGTCATCGCCCATGAAGCTGCGCAACTGCCTGAGCTCGGCGGAGAGCCGTTGCAGCCGGTCCAGGGCCTCGGCGCTCAGCCGGCGGCCGTGGGTGGAGGTCCAGTCCGGACGCGGCAGCCAGTCCAACGCCTCGACCAGGCTCGCGGCGTCGGTCAGATCGCCCTCGATCACAGTTTCGGGGGCGTCCGTGTCGCCGTCGCCGTCGGGATCACCGGGGCGGCCCCGGTGCCGTGCCAGGAAACTCGACCAGTCACGGAACGCCATCAGGTCCGCGGGGCCGATCCGCCACCGCGCGCCGGCCAGCAACCGCATCAGCGAGTCCGAGCGGCCCGGATCGGCGAGCACCCGCAGCGTCGCCACGAGGTCGACGATTTCCGGGGTGTCCAGCAGGCCGCCGAGCCCTACGATCTCGTAGGGGATGCCGCGCAGCTCGAATTCGCGGCGGATGCACTCCATCTGGGCCCGACGGCGGCACAGTACGGCCATGGCGGGCGGCTCGGGTTCCTCCGCCTTGCCGGCGTCGAAGTCGGTCCGCCGGAATTTCAGCACGTCGGCGGCGATGGCCGCCGCCTCGTCCTCGTCCGTGCCGAAGCGGCCCATCACCACGCGTCCCTGGACCGCGGCGGGGCTCGGCTGCAGGGGCGGAACCTCCACCGTCTCGGCGCTGTCCCGCGCGCCGGCAGCACCGGCGTGGGCTGCCGCCTTGCTCAGCGGGGCCGAAATGACGTTGGCGGCCTCGAGAATGTTCCGGCCGTTGCGCCACGCGGTGGTGAGGTACGACGTCGGCGCGACGGCGAACCTCGGCGGGCCGCCGGAATCGCGTTCATCGCTCAGGGCGTCGGCCCGGACGGGGAACTCACGGACGAAGTGGAAGAGCTGGCCCGCGGAGGCGCCGCGGAAGCCGTAGATGGACTGGTTGGGGTCCCCCACCGCGGTGACGGCGTGCCCGTCGCCGAACAGCCGGGAGAACAGGACCAGCTGGGCATGGGAGGTGTCCTGGAATTCGTCCAGCAGGACCACCTTGTAGCGCTGGCGTTCGGTCTGCGCGGCGACCGGGATCTCGTTGGCCACCCGGGCCGCGAGCGCCACCAGGTCGCCGAAGTCCAGGGCCCCGCGGGCCCGTTTGGCCTCCGCGTAGCGGCCCACCATGTCCGCGACGCTTGCGCGGGTCCGGAGCAGGGCGCTGAGCTCCCCCGCGGCCTGGCTAGGGTTCTTCTTGGCCGTGGCGACGTACGGGAGGGCCTCGAACTCGGCCACCCGGTCCAGCAGCCAGCCGCGGACCTGGGCGGGGTCCTGCAGGTGTTCCGCGCATTCCCCGGCGAGCTGGATGACCGCCTTGACCAGGGTGGATTTGGCGGAGCGGAAATGCTGGTAGTCGCCGTCGTAGGCTTCCACCACTTCGCTGGCGAGCTGGAAGGACTGGGCACCGCCGAGGAGCACGACGTCACGTTCGACGCCGAGCCGCAGCCCGTAGTCCGAGACGATGCCGCTTGCGTAGGAGTGGTAGGTGGAGACCTTGGGTTCCAGCGCGTCGGTGCTCAGCAGCCCGGCCGGGAATACCTTGTGCTCCGGGTCCACGGCAGCGATCCGCGCCAGCGCGGCCAGCTTGGACCGGATCCGGGTGGCGAGCTCGCCGGCGGCCTTGCGGGTGAAGGTCACGCCGAGGACCTCCTCGGGCCGGACCCAGCCGTTCGCGACGAGCCACACCACACGGTCCGCCATGGTGGCGGTCTTCCCGGAGCCGGCACCGGCAATGACAAGCCGGGGTGCCAGCGGGGAGGAGATGATCAGCGACTGTTCGGCTGTTGGGCTGTTCTTCTCCCCCAGCATCGCGGACAGCTCTTCCGGGCTGAACCGCGGAGCGGGCAGGTCCCCAGGACGTGCGGGCGCCGAGGCAGCCTCCGCCGTCGTGGTTGCCAGAGTGCTCATTCGGTAACCTGCTTTCCACGTGCGCACAGCGGGCAGACCTCGGGGAGCCTGCAGCCGTGGCCGCCGTGCCCGCCCTTGGCGGGGTCGTGGCGGGCTTCGAAGGTGCTTCCGGACATGACCCGGGCGGCTTCGCCGACCATATCCAGCGCCCAGTTGGCCTCCGGATCAAGCGGCGGCTGGCTCTGCACGCCGGGGCTCTTGGTGGTGGTGCCGAGCTGGGCGAGCACCGCCCCGCCGGGCCGCGGTGGCGGGCCGTCGTCCGGTCCCCCAAAGCCGCCGGCGAGCACCGCTGCCTGGTAGGCGCCCAGCTGGGGATGGCGCTCCAGTTCGGCTTTGCCGGGCTGGCGCTTGCCGGTCTTGAGGTCCACGATCACCAGGCGGCCTTCGGCATCGATCTCCAGCCTGTCGACCTGGCCGCGGAGCACGGCGGGCCGCGCCGGCCAGGACTCCTCGCCGCCGGGAGCTGTCCCGGCGGCCACATCGGGAAGCTTCACCTCGAAGTCCTGCTCGACGCCGAGCAGGCTCCTCCCCTCGCTCCGCATGACCAGCACGTACTGGGCGAGCTTGCGGACCATCGTTTCGGCGCGCTGGAAGTCCAGCTTGCCTTCCCAGTTGTCCTTCATTCCGAGTGCCGGCCAGCGCTTTACCAGTTCGGCCACGTATTCCCCGCCCGAGGCATCCGGGAGATCCTGGGCGATGGCATGGACCAGGGTGCCGAGGCTGCGGGCGAAATCCGTCGCGGCCTCTCCGCCGGCGGCCTGGACGAACCAGTCGAGCGGCGACTTCTGCACGGTTTCGACCTTGGAGGGCGAGACGAACACGGTGCCGCCGGGCGGCACGACGGGGTCCGTCGATGACAGCGGAGCCAGGCCCCACCAGCTGTCCGGGTGGGCACCGGGAACGGCCGGCTGCGCGGCCGCGAGCGCCCCGAGCACGGCGGCGGCCTCGGCCGCCTCGGTGGAGCCGCCGTCGAGCTGGGCGTACTGGCGCAGCTCGGCGACCAGCGCGCGCAAAGTCAGCGGCCGCTCCACGGGGGTGAAGCCGCGCCGTTCCTGGTCCGGGTGCAGGGGCGAGACGTAATCCAGGAAAGAGGAGGGCTGCTCATCCTCGGAGGAAACGGCCGTGCAGATCAGCACTTCACGGGCCCGCGAGACAGCGGTGGAAAAGCTGCGCAGCTCGTCATAGCGGATCTCGCGGAGCCGGCTCAGCGGATCGAGCTGCAGGGCGTATTCGACTCCGTGTTCGACGGCGTCGGCGAAGAGCGTGCTGCCGAGCAGTTCGCCGCGGAGCCGGGTATTGGGCCACACCCCTTCCTGCAGGCCGGGCACGATGACGACCGGCCATTCGCGTCCCGCGGCGCTGGCCGGGGTCATGAGTTCCACCGCGTCCTCTAGCTGTGCGCGGGCGGCCAGTGTGTCCATCGGCAGTTCCTGGCTGAGCAGGTACTCGAGGAACTGCTCCGGACCGGAGCCGGGGAGCTGGTCCACGTACCGCTCGGCGGTGTGGAACAGGGCCATCATGGCGTCCAGGTCCCGGTCCGCGCGGGCTCCCGCCGCCCCGCCGGCAAGCGCGGCCTCGGTCCAGCGGCCGGCCAGCCCGGTGGAGTGCCACAGGGCCCAGAGCACGGTCTCGGCGTTGCCGCCGGGCGCCGCGGCGGCCTCCCGGCCGGCGCGGATCATCCTGGCTACGCGCCGGGCGGAATGGCCCTCGATGCCGAGGGTCGCCAGGGCGCCGGGCTCGAGGAGCGCCTCCACGAGCAGCGCGTCGCTGGTGCGGCCGCCGCCGCCCAGCAGTTCCTCCCGCCGCAGCGACTGGCGGAGCCGGCGCAGCTCGATCGACGTGGCCCCGCCGATCCTTGAGGTGAGCAGCGACACGGCGGCTTCCGGTGTCAGGACGGCAGGGTCCAGCGCCACCGCGTAAGCGTCCAGCAGCGGCCGCACGGCCACCTCGTCCCGGACCGCGGATTCGGCCACCGGGATCCGGACCGGGATGCCCTGGCCGCTCAGGTGTCGCTGCAGCTGGCTGAGCTGGCCGCCGTTGCGCACGATCACCGCGATGTCGCCGAGGTCCCGGCCGTCCTTCAGCTGGGCTTCGAGGATCCGCTGCGCCACATAGCGCAGTTCGTGGACCGGGGAGGGCAGCAGGTGGGCCTCCACGGTGCCGTGTCCGCCGTCGTTGGTGGATTGTGGAACGTCGAGCCGGCGCGCCGCTGTCCCGCCCGAGCGCAGCGAGATCCGCTCGGCGACGCCTTGCCAGGCCTGCGCGACGGCCGGGGTGTGGCGGTGGGCGGTCCAGAGCGGGCGCTCAAGGACGGTGCCGCCGGACGGGGCGAGCAGCCGGGGAAGGTCGGCCACCAGGTCCGGCCGGGCCCCGCGGAATCCCTGCACCACCGTGTCCGGCGAGGAGGTGACGAGGACGTCCTTGCCAGCGGCGATGTCCGCGAGCAGTTCGAAAACGGCCGGGTTCGCCTCCTGGATGTCGTCCACCAGGATCAGCTGGAGCCGGTCCCGCTCCGCGGCCAGGAAGTCCGGGGCGTCCTGGAATATCTGCCGCGCCGCCGTGATGATCCCGGCCGGGTCAAAGGATTCGGGCATCCGCAGGTCAAGGACGTCGCGGTACTCGGCATAGAGGGCGGCCGCGGCGGTCCAGTCCGGACGGCCGCAGCGCTGCCCGAGGGCCGCCAGGTCCTGTGCGGTGCGCCCGGATTCGATGATCCGGTCAAAGAGCTGCCGCACTTCCTGACGGAAGCCGCGGGTCTGCAGGGCTGCGGCCAGGTCCTCGGGCCAGGGCAGTTCCAGCCCGGGCTGGGCGTGGCCTTCGAGGAGTTCCTTGATGATCAGGTCCTGTTCGGGCCCGGAGAGGAGTTTCGGAGCACGCGGCAGCGGCAGGATGCCCTCCGCCTTGGCGCGCCGGATCAGGTCGAAGGCGTAGGACGCCCAGGTGCGGGCCGGCGTCGTGCTGAGGCTGCGGTTCAGGCGGGCGGTGAAGCGGTCGCGCAGCGCGTCGGCGGCGAGGCGGCCGGGGGCCAGGATCAGCATCCGCTCCGGATCCAGGCCGTCGCGCTCTGCCCGTCGGACGGCGGCCTCTACCAGGACCGTGGACTTGCCCGTGCCCGGCGCGCCGGGGACAAGGACGGGTCCGGAGCCGTGCGCGACGTCGACGGCGTCCCGCTGGTCCGGGGAGAGGACAGGGGCGGCATTGTGCTGCGTCCGGGGAGGCAGCAGGCGCAGGCCTGCCTTGTTGGAGACGCTCTGGGCTGGCTTGTTGGGGGCTGGCTGGCTTGGGGTGGTCCGGCTGGGGCTACTCACACGGACATTTCATCATTGGGCACAGACAATCTGTGCAGCTCCCGCTCGAGTCGCTCGGCGATGGCGTCGATCTGTTCAAAGTCGGGCTCGTTCGGCGCCCACCGGCCCGCCATCAGGTCGACCCGCCAGCGGCCCTCCCCGGTGCGTTCGTAGTCCAGGTAACTGCCCAGCAACGGTGTTCCTTCGGCGAGGTAGAACGCCAGGGCCTCCCGTTCGTGGCCGGGCGGGGCGTCTCCATTGGCTTTGAGGATCCGCCACCAAGGAACCGAACTGCCGTGGTGGCTCATGACCGAGCCGACCTGGCGGGGGCCGCCCGCGCCCAGGAGTTCGGCGACGTCCCCGTAAGCGAGTGCGGCTCCCGCCGGGACCATGGCCGCGAGCTCCAGCACTGCCTCCACATACTCCGTCCGCATGCATCAAGGTTACCGTTGACGGCTGCCGCAGGGCACCGGAGGGCGTCGTCGAAGAACGGCACGGCCTTGCGAAAAACTGTCGGTGCCAGCAGGTAGCGTTGAAGCATGAGCACTTGGCACACCCTCCCCCGCGCAGCCTTCGACCTTGAAACCACCGGTCGGAATTCCCGGGCGGCCAGGATCGTCACGGCTTCCGTGACCGTGGTGGACGCCGACGGCTCCGTCATCAAGGAGCACGAGTGGCTGGCCGATCCCGGGGTGGAGATCCCGACCGAGGCCAGCGATGTCCACGGCATCACCACCGAGCAGGCCCGCCGTGAGGGCCGGCCCGCCGCAGAGGTGACCAGGGAACTGGCCGCCGTGCTGCAGGACCTGTTCGACGCCGGCGTGCCGGTCATCGCTTTCAACGCCAGCTACGACTTCACCGTGCTCGCCGCCGAGTCCGCCCGCTATGGCGTCCCGCAGCTGAGCCGCTTCCCGGTCCTGGACCCGTACATCATGAACAAGCAGGTGGACCGGTACCGCAAGGGAAAGCGCACGCTCACCGCCCTGTGCGAGGAGTACGCCGTCACCCTCGACAACGCGCACACCTCCGCGGCCGATGCGCTGGCCACGCTGCGGATGCTCGACGCCATGGCCGGGAAGTTCCCCAAGCTGCGGATGCCGGCCAGCCACCTGCACCAGCTCCAGGTCGAGTGGGCCTCCGCCCAGGCCGCGGATTTCCAGAGCTATTTGCGCAAGACCAAACCCGCTGCGGTCATTGAAGGCGACTGGCCGGTGCTGCCGCCGGAGGATGCAAGCCGGGGCGACTTCTAGCCCGGACCCGGGGGCACGCCCCTGGCGGGTTGCCGGCAAGCCACTGGGACGGAGATCACAGCAGCCGCCGCCGCCGCCGGCGACCGCTCACGCCCTCCGGGATTTGGCTGCCGTCAGCTCACCCGGGCACCGCCCGTGCCCCCGGCGCTCCTGCCGAAATAATCTACGCCGCTTGGCCCTTTGTGACGAACTAAATGCAGAAGTGGATGCCCCTTGGCGCCGCTGACATAATTTAGTTCAGAAGAGGGCGTGTGTTATGCCGCGCCCAAAACAAAACCGCCAAGGGATAAATGATCACAGTTACCGACCTTCGCAAGGTCTACCGGCAGGGCAAGAAGGAAGTAGTGGCGCTCGACGGCGTCACGCTCTCCGTGCCCAAGGGCTCGATCCACGGCATCATCGGACACTCCGGCGCCGGCAAGTCGACCCTGGTGCGCTGCCTGACCCTGCTGGACCGCCCCACCTCCGGGTCCGTCAGCATCGACGGCACCGAACTGAGTTCCGTGCGGGACTCGGAGATCCGCGCTGCGCGGCGGCGCATCGGCATGGTCTTCCAGCACGCGAACCTGATGGACTCCCGGACCGCGGCCGGCAATGTGGCGCACCCGCTGGAACTCGTCAAGACACCCAAGGACAAGATCCGTTCCCGGGTTGCCGAACTCCTGAAGCTGGTGGGCCTTGAGGGCTTCGAGAACGCCTACCCGTCCCAGCTCTCCGGCGGCCAGCGGCAGCGCGTAGGGATCGCACGGGCCCTCGCCTCGGACCCCGAGGTACTGCTCTGCGATGAGCCCACCTCGGCCCTGGACCCTGCCACCACGGAAGAAATCCTGGACCTGATCAAGGACCTGACCCGGCGGCTTCAGTTGACCGTCCTGATCATCACCCACGAGATGAACGTCGTGAAGCGCGTCTGCGATTCCGTTTCACTGCTGTCCCGGGGCCGCATCATCGAACACGGCGCCTTGCAGGACGTTGCCGGCGAGCTCGACAGCAAACTGGCGCGTGCGCTGCTCCCGCTGCCGCCGTCGGAGCCCCTGCACGGTGCGTTGCAGCGTGGCCCGGTCCTGGAGATCCTGTTCTCCGGTGACAGCGCCAAGGAACCGGTGTTGACCGGCGTCGCCCGCCGCTTCGACATGGACCTCAATGTCCTGGCCGGCAGCGTCGAGACGCTCGGCGGCCAGCAGTTCGGCCACCTGCGCGTACAGCTGGCCGAGAACGCCGATTTCGACGCCGTCCTGCGCTACCTGCACGAGCGCGGCATCAGCGCCAAGCGCGTGGCCGCGGATGCTGCTCCGGCGGAAGAAGGAGCCAACTAATGAACGACATTTTCAGCAACCCCGTCCTGGCCCGCGCCCTCCCCGAGGCGATCGTGGAGACCCTGCAGATGGTCGGCATCTCCGCCTTCTTCACCGTGCTGATCGGCCTGCCGCTCGGTGTCTTCCTGCACGTCACGGCTCCCGGCGGGCTCCGCCCGATGCCGGTCATCAACCGGATCCTCAGCGACGTGATCGTCAACATCACGCGGTCCATCCCGTTCGCCATCCTGATGGTGGCGCTCATTCCGCTTGCCCGCGCCCTGACCGGGACCAGCCTGGGCCCGATCGCCGCGTCGGTGTCACTGTCCATCGGCACCATCCCCTTCTTCGCCCGGCTGGTCGAAGCCTGCCTGCGCGATGTGCACCACGGCAAGATCGACGCCGCCCAGGTGATGGGCTCCACCAACATGCAGATCATCAGCAAGGTGATGCTGCGTGAGTCCCTGCCAGCCCTCGTTGCGGCCGCCACCACCACCGTGGTGACCCTCGTGGGCTACTCCGCGATGGCCGGCCTGGTCGGCGGCGGCGGCCTCGGCAAGCTGGCCTACAACTACGGCTTCCAGCGCTTCGACGTCACGGTCATGATCGTCACCATCGTCCTGATCGTCGTCCTCGTCCAGGTCATCCAACTCGTGGGCGAGCGGATTTCCCGCGGCCTCGACCACCGCTGACCGACAAAACATTCACCACAGCCTTGCAGCGGGTAGCCGCCCCCTGCATCTGCGCGGACGACGGCACCGCCGTCGTGTTTTCCGCCTATCTTGAAAGGAACGCATCCGATGCGTAAGTCACTCTCCCTCCTGGCCACCGGCATTGTCACTGCCCTGGCGCTGACGGCTTGCGGTGGTTCGTCCACCCCCAGCGCCCAGGTCACGACCCTGGATCCGGCGAAGCCCGCCACCCTGACGGTCGGCGCGAGCCCGGTCCCGCACGCCAAGATCCTCGAGTTCATCAACAAGGAGCTCGCCCCCAAGGCCGGCCTGAAGCTGGAGATCAAGGAGATCGAGGATTACCAGACGCCCAACACGGCGCTGAGCGACGGTTCCCTCGACGCCAACTTCTACCAGCACCTTCCCTGGTTCGAGGACCAGGTCAAGACCAAGGGCTACAAGTTCGGCCACGGCGCGGGCGTGCACATCGAGCCCTACGCCGCGTTCTCCGAAAAGGTCAAGGACATCAAGGACATCAAGGACGGCGCCAAGGTCGCCATCACGAATGATCCGTCCAACCAGGTTCGCGCCCTTAAGGTCCTCCAGGTGGCCGGGCTGCTCAAGGACATCAAGGACGACACCTCGGTGCTGACGATCAGCGATGAGCAGAACCCGAAGAAGCTGAAGTTCTCGGAGAACCAGCCCGAACTGCTGATCAACGACCTCAAGGACCCCTCGGTGGACCTGGCCCTGATTAACGGAAACTTCATCCTCAAGGCCGGGCTGAGCACCAAGAACGCCCTCGCCGTCGAGTCCGTGGACAACAACCCCTACGCCAATTTCCTGGCCTGGCGTGAGGATTCCAAGGACGACGTGCGGATCAAGAAGCTCGACGAGCTGCTGCACTCCCCCGAGGTCAAGGCCTTCATCGAGAAGGAATGGCCTAACGGCGACGTGACCCCGGCCTTCTAATCCGGACACCGCTTAAAACACTTTCGGCACCCGCTGCGGCGGGTGCCGAAAGTGTTTAAGGCGTCGGTGCGGGCCGCGGGCGGGGAGCCGCGCCGGCGGCGGACTAGCCCTTGGCCGCGGCGGCAGCCTGCGCGGCGGCCGGGAGGGCGTCGAAGATTCGGTTCATCGCGGCGTCGTCGTGCGCGGCGGACAGGAACCAGGCCTCGAACACCGACGGCGGCAGGTACACCCCGGAGTCCAGCATCGAGTGGAAGAACGGTGCGTAGCGGAAGACGTCCTGGCCCTGCGCGTCGTCGTAGTTGTGCACGCCGCGGGCCGAGGTGCCGAAGGCCACGGAGAACAGGTTCCCGGCGCGCTGGATGGAGTGATCCACGCCGGCGGCGTCCAGGGCAGAGGACAGGGCGCCGGAGAGTTCCAGCGAGCGGGCGTCGACGAACGAGTACACCTCGGGCGTCGCGTTGGTGAGCGTGGCGACGCCGGCCGCCATCGCCACCGGGTTCCCGGAGAGGGTTCCCGCCTGGTAGACCGGGCCCACGGGCGCGAGGTAGTCCATGACCTCGGCGCGGCCGCCGAGGGCCGCCGTCGGCATGCCGCCGCCGATTACCTTGCCGAAGGTCAGCAGGTCCGGGGCCCATGGCTCGGCGGCGTCGGCCGCCCCGCCGGTGAGGCCCCAGTAGCCGGAGTAGCCGGTGCGGAAGCCGGTGAGGACCTCGTCGAGGATCAGCAGGGCGCCGTGTTCGCGGGTGATCCGGGCCAGGCCGGCGTTGAAGCCCTCGCCCGGGGTGACCACGCCCATGTTGGCGGGGGCGGCCTCGGTGATGACGGCGGCGATGCTGTCGCCGTGCTTGGCGAAGGCGGCCTCGACGGCGGCCAGGTCGTTGTAGGGGAGCACGAGGGTCTCGGCGGCCGTGGCGGCGGTGACCCCGGCGGAGCCTGGCAGCGCGAGCGTCGCGAGGCCGGAGCCGGCGGCGGCGAGCAAGCCGTCCAGGTGCCCGTGGTAGCAGCCGGCGAATTTGATCACGAGGTTCCGGCCCGTGTAGCCGCGGGCCAGCCGGATCGCGGTCATGGTCGCCTCGGTGCCGGTGGAGACCATCCGGACCCGCTCGGCAGCCGGGACGCGTTCCTGGACGATCGCGGCGAGGTTGGCCTCGTCCGGGGTCGAGGCGCCGAAGGACAGTCCGCGGTCGACGGCGGCGTGCACCGCCGCGAGGACCTCGGGGTGGGCGTGGCCCAGCAGCGCCGGCCCCCAGGAGCAGACCAGGTCGACGTACTCGGCGCCGTCGGCATCGGTCAGGTACGGGCCCTTGGCGGAGACCATGAAGCGGGGCGTCCCGCCCACCGAGCCGAAGGCACGGACCGGCGAGTTGACGCCGCCCGGCATCAGGCGGCGGGCGCGGTCGAAGAGTTCCTCATTGCGAGGGTGGCTGGAAGTCATGGTTCCTATTCTTTCAGTGCTTGCGGGGTTCCGGCGTCGCACCGGCCAGCAGGGCGGCCACCCGGGGCGCCACCTCGGTGCCGAACAGCTCGATGGAACGCATCATGGCGGCGTGCGGGAGGGTGCCGTTGCTGTACTTGAGGTCGAAGCGGTCCACACCCAGGTTCCGCTTGAGCAGGGCGATCTTCGCTGCGACCGTCTCCGGCGATCCGACGTAGAGCGCTCCTTCCGGGGCGCACAGGTAGTCGAACTCGGCCCGGCTGCCCGGACCCCAGCCGCGCTCGGCGCCGAGCTGGTTGCGCTGCCCCAGCCAGTGCGGGAAGAATTCCTCGCGGGCTTCCTCGTCCGTGGCGGCGATGTGGCCGGGCGAATGCGTGGCCATCTGCTGCATCGGGTGCCCGTATTTGGCCATGGCCTCCCGGTAGAGACCGGCCAGCGGCGCGAATGATCCTGGCGTGCCGCCGATGATGGCGAAGATGATCGGGTACCCGTACTCGGCGCAGCGCAGCACCGATTCGGGAGTGCCGCCGACGCCGATCCAGGCCGGCAGCAGGTGGTGCTCCAGCGGCGGGTAAACGCTGAGCCCGTTGATGGGCCGGCGGGTCCGGCCCTCCCACTTGATCGGTTTCTGCGCGCGGACCTTGTCGAAGAGCTCAAGCTTTTCCTCGAATAGGACCTCGTAGTCGGCCAGGTCCAGCCCGAACAGCGGGAAGGACTCCACGAAGGAGCCTCGGCCCAGCATGACCTCGGCCCGGCCGTTGGAGATGGCGTCCACGGTGGCGAACCGCTGGAAGACCCGGATCGGGTCATCGGAGCTGAGCACGGTGACAGCGGAGCCGAGGCGGATCTTCTTGGTCCGGGCCGCGGCGGCGGCGAGGAAGACCTCCGGCGCGGAGACCGCGAAGTCCCGGCGGTGGTGCTCCCCCACTCCAAAGGCGTGCAACCCCACCTCGTCCGCGAGTTCGGCCTGTTCGAGCAACTGCCGCAGGACCTGGGCATGCGGGACAGGATGCCCGTCGGGGAACACGCCGACGTCGCCGAAGGTGTTCAGGCCGAGCAGGATGGTGTCCGGACCGACCGGCGCGGTCGGGTTGGCTCCCGAGGCCGGGTCCGGCACGTCCGCGGCGCTCAACGGGTTTCCTTCAGCCAGCCGGCGAGTTCGCTCGCCCAGTAGGTCAGGACCATGTTGGCCCCGGCCCGCTTGATGCCCAGCACGGACTCGGTGATGGCTGCGCGGCGGTCGATCCAGCCGTTCGCGGCGGCGGCCTCGATCATCGAGTACTCGCCGGAGATCTGGTAGGCGGCCACCGGCACCGGGCTCATCGCGGCGACGTCGGACAGGATGTCCAGGTAGCTCATGGCGGGCTTCACCATGACCATGTCGGCGCCTTCTTCGAGGTCCAGCTCCACTTCGAGGATCGCTTCGCGGCGGTTCGCGGCGTCCATCTGGTAGGTGCGCCGGTCGCCGGTGAGCTGGGAGTCGACGGCTTCGCGGAACGGGCCGTAGAAGGCGGAGGCGTACTTGGCGGCGTAGGCCACGACGGCGGTGTTGGCGTGCCCCGCCTGCTCCAGGGCCTGCCGGATGACGGCGATCTGGCCGTCCATCATGCCGGAGGGGCCGAGGACGTGCGCGCCGGCTTCGGCCTGGGCCACGGCCATCTGCCCGTAGATTTCCAGGGTGGCGTCGTTGTCGACGTAGCCGTGCGCGTCCAGCACGCCGCAGTGGCCGTGGTCGGTGAACTCATCGAGGCAGACGTCGCTCATGATGACGAGGTCGTCGCCGACCTCGGCCTTCACGTCGCGGATGGCCGTGTTCAGTACGCCCTCGGGGTCCAGCGACGCGGTGCCGCGGGCGTCCCGTTCGGCGGGGATGCCGAAGAGCATGATGCCGCCCACGCCAAGCTCCACGGCCTGGGCGGCGGCACGTTTCAGCGACTCGGTGGTGTGCTGCTGCACACCGGGCATCGAGGCGATCGGGTTCGGTTCGGTGAGACTCTCGCGGATGAAGGCCGGGAGGATGAGTTCGGCCGCGGAGAGGCGGTGCTCGGCCGTCAGCCGGCGCATCGCGGGGGTGGTGCGGAGCCGGCGGGGGCGGTGCGTGGGGAAGCTCATGTTTGGTCCTTCACAGTCTGCTCGGGGTCGGGATGGAGTGTGGGGTGCGCCGGGTCCAGGGCCTGGATGACGGCGGCGACGAGTCCGGAGGCGGTGGGTTCCTCGGCAATGGCGGCAACGGGAAGTCCGAGTGCCCGGGCCTCCGTCGCCGTGGAACGGCCGATCGCGACGAGCAGGCAGTCGCCCAGCGGCGAGAGCCCGGCGTGGACCCGGCGGGCGGCGCTCGGCGAGGCCGCGACGACGGCGTGCAGGGTCCCGGCGTCGACCGCGGCTTTCGCGTCCGCCAGGGTCAGGATCGCCGCCTCAGGCCCCTGCGGGGCCGGGGGTGCAACCAGGCTGCGCCGCGGGTCCGCGGGGAAGTCGACGGTCTGGTAGGCCGTGACGGCCTGGACCGAGGCGCCGCGGGCCTCCAGCCCCCGGCGGAGCCGCGGATCGGCGACGTCGGCCTGCGGCAGCAGCACGCTGCCCTGGCCTGCGGGCCAGACCTCCAGCAGGCCAGCCCCGGACTGCTGCCCGGCAGGCGCGAGGTCCACGGCAATGTCCAGCCCTTCAAGGGCGCGGCGGGTGGCGGGGCCCACGGCGGCCACTTGGAGGCTGCCCGGCAGCCACGCGCTGAGAGCGGCGCCGCGCTCCGCAGCCTTGGCCTCAAGGACCTGGACCGTGGTCACGCTGCTGACCACCAGCCAGGCATAGGCTCCGGCGCCCAGGGCGTCAAAGGCCACGTCCAGCGAATGCTGGTCTGAGGCCCGTTCAAAGTCGATGAGCGGCAGCAGCAGCGGCTCGGCGCCGGTCTCCCGAAGGGCGGACACCAGGGAAGCGGACCGGTCCGGATGCCGGGTCACCAGGACCCGGGCGCCTTCAAGCACCCGTGGCCCGGCAACCCCGTCCGGCCGGCGGCTGGCACTGCGGCGTCCCATCAGGCGAGGATCCGTCCCGCTCAGGAAGCGGCCAGGTCGGCGATGTCGGCGGCCCCGGCCGCCAGGAGCGCCTCGGCCAGTTCGATCCCCAGCAGGGTGGCGCCGACCTCGGTCAGCCCGTCCGTGGCTTTCTTGTCCCGGACCGTTGCGGTGCCGTCCACGGCGCACACCACGGCTTCGAGGTGCAGCATGCTGCCCTTGCGGTAGGCGTAGGCGCCCACCGGGGCGGCGCAGCCGGCTTCGAGCCGGGCCAGCAGTGCCCGCTCGGCAGTAACGGCGAGGCGCGTGTCCGGGTCGTCGAGGGCTGCGAGGGCCTGGGCGAGGACGCCCTGGGATCCCTCGGTTGAGCCGGCCTTGCGCGGCGCGTCGGAGGTGCGGCATTCGATGGCGAGTGAACCCTGCCCGGCGGCGGGCAGCATCACATCCGTCTCGAGGTATTCGCTCACCGCGTCCAGCCGGCCGATCCGGTGCAGGCCGGCGGCGGCCAGCACGACGGCGTCGAGGTCACCGGACTTGCCCTCCTCAACCTCGCCGGCACTGTTGCCGGGCAGGCCGGGGACGCGGCCCAGGCGGGTGTCCACGTTGCCGCGGATGTCACGGATGTCCAGGTCCGGGCGGGCGGCGCGCAGCTGCGCGGCCCGACGCGGCGAGCCGGTGCCGACGGTGGCGCCGGCGGGCAGTTCGGCGAGCTTGAGCCCGTCCCGGGCGCAGAGCACGTCCCGGACGTCGACGCGTTTCGGCGTCGCGGCCAGGCTGAGCCCGAAGGCCGGGCCGGTGGGCAGGTCCTTGAGCGAATGGACCGCGACGTCGCACGCGTCCCGCAGCAGCGCATCGCGCAGGGCCGCGACGAACACGCCGGTACCGCCCATCTGGGACAGCGGACCGGTCAGGATGTCGCCGTCGGTGCGGACGTGGACGAGCTTCACCGGGAAACCGCCGACGGCGGCCAGCTGGTCCGCGGTCTGCTGGGTCTGGGTGAGGGCGAGTTTGCTGGCCCGGGTGCCGATCCGAACGGTCACGACGTGGCCTGGCCTGCTGCCGGAACCGAGGTGGCGGCCGGGTAGGGATCGTGCCCGGTCCCGATGGTGGTGTCCGCGCCGGCGATAGTGGGCTTTTCGCCGCGGAAGTTGGCGCAGCAGCCGGGCCGGCAGACGTCATACCAGGGGCCGAGCTTGGTCAGGTGCGGCCGGTCGGCGATGTTGTTCGCCGCGGTCCGCTCGCTGATCAGGTCCACGATCCCGGCGACGAATTTGCGGTGCGTCCCGGGCGTGGGGACGCGGGTTGCCGCGAGGCCCAGCTCGCCGCAGGTTTCCAGCGCCTCGGTGTCGAGGTCCCAGACGACCTCCATATGGTCGCTGACGAAGCCCAGCGGCACGATCACGACGCCCTTGATGCCCTGGCCGGCGAGCTCCTCGATCGCGTCGTTGATGTCCGGCTCGAGCCACGGCACGTGCGGGGCGCCGGAGCGGGACTGGTACACGAGCGACCACGGGGCGGTGAAGCCGGATTCGGCCTCGACCCGGCGGATAACCTCGGCGCCGGTGGCCAGGTGCTGGGCCACGTAGGCGGAGTCCTGTTCGAACTGGCGCGGCTCGCCCTCGGACCGGCCGGCGGCCTCGGCGTCGCGGGTCGGAATCGAGTGGGTCGCGAAGAGGATGTGGACCGGGGCGTCCGGAGTGCCGGCGGCGGCCAACTGCGCGCAGACGTCGGCGAGGCCTGCTGCGGTGCCTTCGACGAACGGCTCCACGAAGCCCGGGTGGTCGAAGTACTGGCGGACCTTGTCCACTTCGAGCTTGCCGTCCAGACCGGTCTCGGTCAGGGCCATGCCGATGTCCTCGCGGTACTGGCGGCAGCTGGAGTAGCAGGAGTAGGCGCTGGTGGTGATCATCAGGACCTTGCGGTGCCCGGCGTCGTAGATCTCCTGCAGGGTCTGCGGGATGTAGGGATCCCAGTTGCGGTTGCCCCAGAAGATCGGCAGGTTGATCCCGCGGGTGGCGAACTCCGCCTCCATGGCGGCCTTGAGCTGGCGGTTCTGCTCGTTGATCGGGCTGATGCCGCCGTTGGCGCGGTAGTGGTGGGAGACCTCTTCGAGCCGTTCGTCCGGGATACCGCGGCCGCGGGTGACGTTGCGCAGGAAGGGGATGACGTCTTCCTGGCCTTCGGGGCCGCCGAAGGAGGCGAGCAGCACGGCGTCGTATTCCTTGGGCGCCATCCGGCCGGCCTCGGTGACCGGGTTCACTGCGGTCAGCTCCGGGGAATCCTGGGGATCGAGCGGGCTCATGCGAGGACCTCGGCAATCTCGGCGGCGCTGACGCGGCGGCCGGTGTAGAAGGGCACTTCTTCGCGGACGTGGTGGCGGGCCTCGGTGGCGCGCAGGTGGCGCATCAGGTCCACCAGGTCCACGAGCTCGGGGGCCTCGAGGCCCAGAATCCACTCCCAGTCGCCGAGGGCGAAGGAGGAGACGGTGTTGGAGATGACCTGCGGGAAGTCGCGGCCCAGCAGGCCGTGGTGGC
>Ga0213837_1000846_pt1 | contig 22226 bp, 20 predicted proteins | sample SWPATP12_FD_160572 | JGI IMG/M metagenome (GOLD analysis project Ga0213837, IMG submission 160572) | Coastal seawater microbial communities from Marineland, Florida, United States - SWPA TP1 #2 | ecosystem: Environmental > Aquatic > Marine > Coastal | place: USA: Florida | collected 2016-08-06
TGAGCACCCTGTGTGGTTACTTGCTTTGTACAGCAGTATTATCGCCCGTAACCATGATGCCATCGCTTACTTAACGGCTATCGATAACGATGTGTTTAAAACATCTAATTATGGTAATCAACTTAAACCCTTTGATTATGCATTGTCTGATTTACTTAAAGGCTTATTTAACCCTAGTGCTGATTTAGCCAACTTAATTGAGCAAGCATACCTTACCTGTAACCCAGATGATTACGTTGATGATGAAGCATACCTCTATGTAAGTCGCTTGGAATGGCCGCTTATCCCGGTGATCACCGCCATATTCACTGATAACGGTGAGCAAGAATATAATCAAGCCATGGAAAAAGCCTTGCTGGCCCATAGAGAATATTACAACAACGAAGACCACGAAGGTGCAAACGAAGGTGCCATCCCGTTAGCTTTAACAGCCTTAGCCATCATCGCTAAAGACGTAAAAGGCTATAAGCTCACAGTTGACAATGGCTATATTCCAGCATGGCTAATTGATGTAACACCACCAACAGAGCCAAATTAATAAACGACAGTAACTGCTCTTTAACAACATGGATGTTGGCAGCAAAGCATGAACTTATACCCTGCTTTGCTGCCGTTAATACTAATCATGTATCAAAAGCCAATGACGCAGGGCTTATCGAAGTTATTGACGTATCGATTTTTGATATAGGATTTTAAGGAATGTATAAAATGATTGAGAGCCACTATAGTTTTGCCAAACTTAGTTATGACGAAATGGTTGAGGAGTACATTAGGCACGAAGATAAAAATATACCCCGTATTCAAAAAAATCCTCGCTTAGGACTCTATACACAGTTTACCCGTAATATCATTGACTCGTTCCCCATGGAAGCGATTCAAAACCCCAATAGCTACCATGCTTGGCTCTATGTTATTCGCGCTTCGCAATTAGGCCACGGCATATTTCAAAGTAACGCCCATGACGGCCAACCTTTCCCTTTCTTTTACGATGATGAATATTTAGAAGTGATTGGAAAAAAAGACGACTATGGCACTAAACACAATAACTGGTTACTTGCATTTTATAGCAGCATCATTGCTCGTAATAACGAAGCTATTAACTACCTGATTACTGTCGACAACGATGTATTTAAACAAGCAAGGCTAAGTGAACAGCGCACCCCATTTGATTATGCATTATCTGATTTACTAAAAGGTTTATTTAACCCTAGTGCTGATTTAGCCAACTTGATTGAGCAAGCATACCTAACTTGTAATCCAGATGATTATGCCGATGATGAAATTTACTTATATGTTAGTCGCTTGGAATGGCCGCTTATCCCGGTGATCACCGCCATATTCACTGATAACGGTGAGCAAGAATATAATCAAGCCATGGAAAAAGCCCTGCTGGCCCATAGAGAATATTACAACAACGAAGACCACGAAGGTGCAAACGAAGGTGCCATCCCATTAGCTTTAACAGCCTTAGCCATCATCGCTAAAGACGTAAAAGGCTATAAGCTCACTGTTGAAAATGGCTACATTCCAGCATGGTTAATTGATGTAACACCACCAACAGAGCCAAATTAATAAACGACAGTAACCGCTCTTTAACAACATGGATGTTGGCAGCAATCATGAACTTATACCCTGCTTTGCTGCCGCTAATACTAATCATGTATCAAAAAGCCAATGATGCAGGGCTTATCGAAGTTATTGACGTATCGATTTTTGATATAGGATTTTAAGGAACTAATAAAATGATTGAAAGCCATTACAGCTTTGCACAAGTTAGTTATGACCATATGGTAGAGCGCTATAAAAAGCACGAAGATAAAAATATACCCCGTATTCAAAAGAATCCTCGCTTAGGACTCTATACACAGTTTACCCGTAATATCATTGACTCGTTCCCCATGGAAGCGATTCAAAACCCTAATAGCTACCATGCTTGGCTCTATGTTATTCGCGCTTCGCAATTAGGACATGGTATTTTCCAAAGCAATGCCCATGACGGCCAACCTTTCCCTTTCTTTTACGATGATGAATATTTAGAAGTAACTGGTAAACGCGACCCTGAACATGCTGAGCACCCTGTGTGGCTACTTGCTTTTTATAGCAGTATTATCGCCCGTAACCATGATGCCATCGCTTACTTAACGGCTATCGATAACGATGTGTTTAAAACATCTAATTATGGTAATCAACTGAGACCCTTTGATTATGCATTAGCCAATTTACTTAAAGGCTTATTTCACCCTAGTGCTGATTTAGCCAACTTAATTGAGCAAGCATACCTAACTTGTAACCCAGATGATTATGTCGAAGATGAAGCATACCTCTATGCAAGCCGTTTGAAGTGGCCACTTATCCCGGTGATCACCGCCATATTCACTGATAACGGTGAGCAAGAATATAATCAAGCCATGGAAAAAGCCCTGCTGGCTCATAAAGAGTATTACAGTGATGAAGACCGAATGTGGAACAATCGAGGTGCAGTTTCTTTACCCCTTGCAGCCTTAGCCATCATCGCTAAAGACGTAAAAGGCTATAAGCTCACTGTTGACAATGGCTACATTCCAGCATGGCTAATTGATGTAACACCACCAACAGACCCAAATTAATAAACGACAGTAACCGCTCTTTAACAACATGGATGTTGGCAATATAACTAAAACTAATACAGAGAAATTCCGTTAGTTAGACAGTTTATTCAAAGGAGCAAACTATTGTGTAGTTGAAACATTTAATTTTGAGAGAAAGCTGATCAACTTAGAGCAATTTGGGAATGCTATCACAATCACACCTGTTACCACTCCCATTAAAGGAGGCATTTAAATGACTAAACAATTTTTCCCCCCCTTAAAAGAAATAGTAGACCCCAATAATCCTCCCGAGGGGGTAAAGTACCTCATTATGACTGAAGATTTACTAAATTACCCTGGGCGCTTTAAGTATTTTTTTATTCAGGAGAGTCATCTCTCTATTGTGTCGTATCGAGTCGTTAAACGAAGTTGTGAGCCTGACTTTATATCAACTTGGCAATTTGATGCACCGCTGTCAATTTTACCTTGGTTCGTTAATAAGTTTGAGTTTTTTACTAAAATGCCTCACGAAGGTGGGTTAGCCCATGGAAAAATAAGCACTGACGATTTAGTTGATGGTGAAGATATCGGCCTTACACGTTTAATGGGGAGGTTAAATGAAAGAGGCGACCAAGGTTATAGTTTATATAACTATTCTCGCAAAGATTTTGATGATTCAGGCTATCAATCATTAATTATTTCAGATAGCTACCTATTTCAGGGCGGTTTTTTTGAAACATGGAAAGAGCTTGCCAATAAATACGAAAACGGCACTTTATAGCAACAACGCTAAGGACAGCACATGACACCCAACTCACAAATCCCACAACAACTGGGTCAATACCTCTATCAACAAATTAACGATGACTGGTCGAAAGCGATGTTAGTTTTAGATTGCCAGCACGATGAAGTCATTACATGCCAAGCCTTTTATGAAAAAGAGGCCGATGAAACACAGCACCCTATTGCCGTTTCTGACCACATTATTGATTTATTTAAAACACTGTTTGATTCTGCAATACAAAATCAACCAGAAAATTGGCAACGTGCGATTTTTAATCTCACTCGGCAGGGTAAATTTAGCATAGCTTTTGACAAAGAAAATAATGATGAAAACCAATAAACATCACTTTCAAAACCACAACAAACATAATAAGTAAAAATCATTAATTAATAACATTAATGAAACTATAATTTGAACCTTATTAGGATACATACTAAAATAGCTCAAAATTTATTATTGATGATAAATATGAAAGTCACGGAAGACGAATAATAGCTACCCCCCTCTATTGTTATTCCTTGATTCTTCATGAGTTTTCAAACTATAAGCGGTTTCGTTTATTGTGAACTATTAAATGGAGTATTTATGAAAAAGTTAAGCGCATTATTTGCCTTATTAGTTTTAGCAGGCTGTTCATCAAGCCATGATGTTGAGCCAGAACCAGAGCCTATTGCAGAAGTAACGCCTGAAGTGGTTGTAGATGAATCGGTAATTTCATTAACAGTGGTCACAACACCTGATGATGCGCGTGTTCGTATTATGAATATTAAACCTGTTTATGAAGATGGTATCGAACTTGATGAAGGTAAATACGATATTGAAGTAACAAAGCCAGGTTACTTAACTTACCGCAAATGGGTTGTTGTTGATAAGAAAACGATTCTAACAATTGAGCTTGATAGTATTGAATCAATTCAAGCTGCTCAATAAGTGGTTTTAATAAAAAAGGAAAGCAATGGCTTTCCTTTTTTTTGATCTTCTTTTAAATTAACTGCAAATAATACAGTGACGACAGTGCACTACAATTAACAATAATTGTTAGCCAAAGTACGGCAATAAAACTGCGTTTTTTAGATTTATGTCTTAACCATTGCTGTGCAATTAATGAACCTGGCCAGCCGCCGATTAACCCTAAAATATGCAGTGTACGCTCAGGTACTCTTATCACATGCTCGCCATGTTGCATCGCTAAACGTTTATCCCAGCCATATACCAAAAAGCTTATTAAGCTCGCTACGCTGTAAGTGCTTGCAATAAAGAAGGTAATATTAAGTTGCCACGATACCAACCATAGCAGCGCTAAGAACAACAATGAAAATGTAATTAATGTTTTCTTAATCAATGAACTATCACCTATACTCTGCAAAACAAATTAATTTTATCGGGGCGCTATTATGGCATACCTAAAATCACTTTTACTATCAATCTGCCTATGTTCACTTTCTGCTATGGCAGCAGAGCAACAACTTGATGACAAGCTAAAAGTGTTTGAGCCTTACTTAGGCACGTGGCAGTCAGACTTTAATGTCGCAGCAGGTAAACCTGCGGTGCAAGATGTGAGTACCTGGCAACGCGCGCTCAATGGCACGGCGATTAAAACCATTCACTCTATCAATGAAGGTGAATATGGTGGTGAGTCGATGATTTTTTGGGACAATAAAAAGCAGTCTTTGGTGTTTTATTACTTCACTACGGCAGGGTTTTATACTCAAGGTACTATGAATGTACTTAGCCCTACTCAATTTGTTGCTTATGAAAATGTAACGGGTAATAAAGAAGGGATCACTAAGGTGAAATCGACAAGCGAGTTTAAAGACAACAGCTTTGTGGTGTCGACCTCTTACCTTAAAAAAGGTCAATGGACAAAACCCGATACCCGAACTTACACCCGCAGCGAAAAAACAGTTAAGTTTAAATAAAAGCTTTAAAAAAGGGTAAGGCGTTTATCACCTTACCCTTATATATTAATGTCTAAAGTCTGCCATTAATGCTGGAATACCTGGCAGCATACCTACCATCGCCATTACGCTTGTTAAAATAACAAACATTACTAATGGAATGATCCAGCGGCTCATTGGAGACAGCTCAGAGCTTCGTTCTTTACAACCAATTAAGCCCAGATTGTCGAGTAACATAGTTAATGACCAGCCAAATGCAGGATTAACTAAAGTCGATGAAAACACCACAATAGCAGCCGATTGCGTAGTTTTACCTTCGCGGGTCATTTCCATACCCGCTTCTAGAAGTGGGATAAACACACCAACTATTAGCGCGACGCATAACACGGGTTGCCAAATAGCTAAATCCATTGGGTAACCCCAAATACTGGCAATAATACAAAATAACGCCGTTAATACCGCACCTGCTGGAATTGGGCGTTTAGCGATGGCTGCTGGCACGATGTAGGTTCCCCATGAAGAGGTAAAGTTAGAGCCGCCTAACAAAGAACCAAACGTTTGGCGGATTGAAGCACTGAACATGGTATCGTCAATGTTCATTTGTACTTTTTCTGTGCGTTCTGGGTAACTAATTTTTTGGAATACTTGATGCCCTAAAAAGTCAGGTGACCACATAGCAACCGCAAGCACCGCGAATGGCAATACCACAACAAAGCTCTCTAGGGTCGGTAAACCCAGCATCCAACCAGTGTTTTCACCCCACCAATACATTGGGTTCATATTTGGTAAACCCGGTGCTGTTTTAAACTCAAACGGCGCTCCCAGTAAAAATGCAATTAAACCGCCAAGTAAACAGCTTAATGGCACGGCTAACCAACGTTTTTTGTAGTGCTCAAGTAATGCATATAACACGATAGTCGACAAAATCACAATGAAAGCAATATGGGTCATATCAATACCTTCAGCCCATGCAAACAGCTTTTTAACCTGCGAAATCGTGCCAATAAAACCAAGGTAGAGCAGTAAACCTCCACACACGCCTCGGCTGGTTAACCCCGCCAGTAAACTCCCGCCTTTACTAAGTGCCAGTAACAGACCAAACGCACCTATTAATAGACCGAAGGCCATTGGGTGACCCCCTGCAGCAACCACAATAGGGATCAAAGGAATAAGCGGCCCATGCGTACCTGCTAAGTTTGCTGTTGGTAAAAAGAAGCCCGAAAATAATAAAATGAAGATCGATACAATTAACAGTTCATAACGCACGTTTTCTAGAATAAAGCCTTCACCTAAGCCCAATGGCGCGGCAAATGTTGCAGCAATTGCACCCACCATGACCACCTTGCCTATGGTGCCTGCCATGGCAGGGATAGAGTCTTCTAATTCAAACCGATAATCACGAAACGGTAAGTTAGGACGCCAGCGCTTAGGCTGCATAATTTGTAATTCGTGTTCAAGGTATTCGTCACGACTCGAAAATTCACTGCTGGGTTTATGAAGAGCTTGATAGCTTTGCTGGTCGGCATGAGTATCCGTTCCCTGCTCAGCAGGCGTTGTTGACGCTGATTGCTGCCTCGTATTCATGAGTTCTCCTACTGCCTATCTTGAAAAATTGTGTGAGTTTTTATTATGCAGTTAGGGTAAAGCAGCCAGATACAAAACACGATTAGGCAAAAGGTCGGGTATGAATTTATAAAATAGGTGTTTTTAATAAGTTGAGAACATCTGAATATAATCTTAACACATTGATATTTATTGAATTACTGATAATAAACCCTTTTAAAGAATAAGCTCTTGGTTGTTTTTTAAGCACATTAACTATTAGTCTAATAAATTGTATGAATAGCAAACAACTAGAGAAAAATCACTTTTAGTTTAATCTAATTTGCCTATTCTCCAACTGCTAATATACTAATTTATTAGTAGCTTTATTAATACTAACTCGCCGGTCGGTGGCTTTCTTACATAAGCGCATAAAGGGATGTATGAACACACAGCTCAAACCTTGGCAATTTAATATCATTGTTTGCTCTGTTTATCTGCTGTTTGGCTTGTTTACTATGCAAGTGTTAAAAACACTGGCGGTATGGCCACCAGCAGGAGTCGCATTAGCAGGCTTGATGTTATTTGGTCGTAAAGCCTGGTTGGGCGTTGCATCAGGCACCTGTTTAGTTGTGCTTTGTTACTTTTATCTAAGCGGCTTAAATCCATTCACGTTTAAACACATAGCAATAAATGCCGCAACAACCACAGGTAATACTCTCGCTGCTTTAACTGCATTTTGGCTAATTAACCGAAAACTTAAACAACACACACTGCTGACAAGCGTCACCAGTTTAGCCAGAGTGTTTATTGTTGCTTGCATTGCGATTGGCGTAATTTCTGCGCTTTTCGGTGTGGGCATATACTCGCTAGTTAGTATCGAGTGGTTTAATGGCTTGTATGTTGGCATATTAAATTGGAGCATTAGCAATGCCCTAGCGGCGATTGTATTCACCCCAGCCCTTTACTTTTTCTGGCGAAATTGGCCACACCCGGTCACGCCTAGTGAATTTTCTAAATTTCTGTTGCTAACTTCGACCGTGGTTTTGTTGTGTTATTTTATTTTTGGCCCCGCATACACAACCATGACATTACCATTTTTGCAACCTGCATTACTGTTGTTTCCGCTACTTTATGCTGCCACGCGATTATCACCAACCGCCACCAGCTGCATGAATATGTTGGTGTTTTTTGCAGCTTGGGTCGGAAGTAATCAAGGCTGGGGCTATTTTTATTATCATCATCCTAAAACAGCAGAAGTGACCATGCAGTTTTTCTTTTTATTCACTCTTTCAGCGGTATTACTTATTCAAGCTGTGTTTATTCAGCGCAAGAAAGAACAACAAAAGCTGACCACCATGCTCGAACAAAAAGTAGAAGAAAGAACCTATGAGCTAGAACGTGCTAAGCATGAAGCATTAGCCTTATCTGTGACAGATCATCTAACACAACTTTATAATCGCCGTGGTTTCTTCGAAAAGGTTAATCAGCAGTTTGCAAAATATCATGACGCACAAGGTACCTGCTCCTTATTACTGTTAGACTTAGACCAATTTAAAGCTATAAACGACAAGTTTGGCCACGCTACTGGCGATGAAGTAATACGAACCACCGCACATAAGCTCATCCAACATAGCAAAGCATCAGATATTGCTGGACGCATTGGTGGTGAAGAATTTGTCTTATTTTTACCTATGGCAAATAACCACACAGCCTTTGCTATCGCAGAAAAGATCAGAGCCGATATCGAACAACAAGACATCATCGCCGACAACAAACACGTTAAATTCACCGTGAGTATTGGCGTAAGCACCTTACAAGCAAACGATCAGCATATAGAATCAATGTTAAAACGCGCCGATAAAGCATTGTACCAAGCCAAAAACCAAGGCCGTAACCAGGCGCAATGTAGTTAGAATGAGTTTCGAGTTGCTAGTTAGGAGAGACGAGGTACGAGGTGCGAGATGCGAGGTGCGAGGTACGAGATGCGAGGTGCGAGGTGCGAGCATGTAGCAGCGGTTTTACATCGCGTTTTATTCTCCTATCGCCCTTACCTCACCCATGTCGCGGCATAAAGCTGCTGCTACCTTGTAGGCGTCACGCTTGCTTGGCGCGCGAAACGAGTTTCACGCCTACGTCCAAGGGTTTAGCTTTTGTGTGGTGGTTAATTATTCATGACTAAAGTCATTCCTACGAGATGTGAGGTGCAAGATGCGAGAATGAGCTTAAGACTCCTTGCACTATACGACTAGTAATTAATTAACGGCTCTGTTAAAAATACACTGACTATGGAAGAAAACGAGCTATAAGCCCGTTAAGTTTAATGGAATTACTATCCTTGTGAGGTTCAAATGGAAATTGAAGTAAACAGACCAAAACAATATCATGATAAAATTAGAGATTACACTTTATGGGCCGACTCTAAAAAAATCGGCAAAGTCAAACCCAACTCTTTAGCCAACTACACAATACCTGATGACGCTGAATTTATCTGGTTCTCCATTGATTGGTGCTCTAGCCCTAAACTTTCTGTCAAAGATATTCAATCAAATAAAGTAACTGTTTCGAACACTATGAGCAGAAACTTACTATCGGGACTATTTTTACCCATTTATTACGTTACTTTTGGTAAAAATAATTATCTAACAATTACGAGCGATGTATAACCACCCTTAATCGATTTTAGGTTCGATTACTTCATCGCATAACGATATTTTTACCCTTTGTCGCGGCATAAAGCCGCTGTAACCTGTAGGCGTCACGCTTGCTTAGCGCGCGAAACAAGGTATTAGGAACGAGAGTAAAGTTACGAGGAACGAGATGCGAGCATGTAGCAGCGATTTTACATCGCGTTTTTCTCGAACCTCGCACCTAGCAGCTGCCACCTAGCTCCTAGCTCCTTAAAACTACTTCGTCTTCAACTTATTCAACTCATCATCTTGTTGTGCAACGAGTGCATTGAGTGTTTGGCTACCATCTCCGGCTTGGGTAGATAGCTCAGCTAGTTGCGATGCGGCATCTGAAATTAACGTCAGGTTGCGGTTTATCTCTTCTGTGACTGAGCTTTGCTCTTCTGCAGCCGTTGCAATATGGGTAATTTGCTGCGTGATTTCGTCCACTTTGACGACAACTTCGTGTAATGCATCAAATGCAACGGAGGTTTCATCTACCGCGGTTTGTGCACGCACAACACCTTGTTCAATCACTTTAGACGCGTTGCCTACTTCTAGCTGTAAGCTGTCGATTAGGCCGCTAATGTCATCGGTTGATGAACGTGTTTTTGAAGCAAGTGCCCTTACTTCATCAGCTACTACCGCAAAGCCACGGCCTTGTTCACCAGCCCTTGCCGCTTCAATTGCTGCATTCAGTGCAAGTAAGTTTGTTTGCTCTGCAATTGTTCTGATCACATCTAAAATTTGTGTAATGTCGTTACTGCGTGCCGCAACTTTTTCAACCGCTTGATTGGCCTCTTTGATTTCATCCGACATGGTTTTAACTTGGGTAACTGCAGACGACAAGCTCGATTCACTGCTCACAACAAGGCTGTTTATTTCATCGGCTTGTTGCGCTGATTGCTCTGAGGCTCTTGCTACTTCGAGTGCTGTTGCGCTCATTTCATTCATGGCGGTTACTACGCTCTCAATTTCTTGGAACTGAGCTTGAACGTTGTGCTTAGTATCAACAGCAACACTGGTCGCTAAGTGAGCCTGCTCTTTGGTTTGCGTTGATACATTTTTAAGCTCACCAATTAAATCGCGCAATTTAGCAAGAAACGCATTAAAGCCTGTTGCCAATGCTATTAGCTCAGCGTGGGTATCAACATGCAAGGTTTGGGTTAAGTCACCTTCAGCGCTGGCAAGGTTATCAACACGCTGTTGAATTTGTTGTAGTGGTGCCACAATGGTACGGATCACTAAGGTCATGATAACAAAGGCTGCACCAGCAATAATAATACCTGTCACCAAGATTAAGCCGCCTAGTGTATTGGCATTTTCACTCATGCTATTTGCCAGTGCATGCGGCCCTTCAAGGGCAAGCTCAGCGGGTACTTCAATCAATAAGTTCCACTGTGTTTTCGCAAGCTTAATGCTAATTGGATAGTTAACTAAATACTCATCACCGACTTTAAATACACCACTTTGTTTTTTCGCTTTAACGTAATTGTCTAAAGTGCTTTTTGCCACCGCCTCTTTTAAGGGTCTGCCTAGCTTATCTTTGTAATGGCTACTTCCAACCACTAAATCGAGTGAACTTAGTAAAGTAACACGGGCTTTACCGTTGTACAGCTCTTTTGAGAGTTTTTCGGTCATACTTTGAAATACAGGCAATGTTAAATCAACCCCAGCAACACCAATAAATTCGTTATCACGAAGAATGGGCACAGTTAAAGAGGTCATCATTTCAGAGTAACCGGGGGTGATTTCGTATAAGTAGGGCTCCATTATACAAGGCACTTTGGTGTCTTTTACACACAAGTACCACTCAGCTTCTCGCTGACCAAATTCATTGAGCGTATCGACATATTTCTCAGCCGCATCGTCAACCACCTGTTGTTCAATGGCGCCGTCTCGATTGCGCGTGAAATAAATTTCGAGTGTGCCAACACCTGCTACAGAATGATCATACCCGCTGATAAAATTAGCATCACGGCCATCAAACGCATTTGCTTCAAATTGCGAGTAGATAGATGAAAGAATATCATTTTTTTGTAGTAACGAGCGATTCAACTCAACCACAGCATCGCGGGTTAAGGTAGCTGCCGCATCGTTGTCACCTAAGATAGCGGCGAATGAGTAAGGCACTCGGTACGCTTCGTTAATAAACCCAGCAACTTGTTCACCATATGCGGCGGCATTTGAGGCGAGTTTGTCTTCAACTTCAGCAACAATCAGCTTTTCTGATTGCGCAGCTAACTGTTGGTTACTGTTTGACAGTTGCCACCATAAAACACTCGATAAAACAAACACAGTAATAAATATACTGCCTACCGTAAGCCATAATAACTTTTTCGCTAATGCTAACTGCCGCATCGACATTTCCTGTTTTTATTGTAGGTTTGCTAATAGTTTAGACCATTTGCATGACTTTACAGGGACAATTAGAAAAAAAGTATGGAGTTTTACTGTGATTGAAGCTTTTTGTAAAGTTAGCGCAAATTTTGCTGCCATTCGGTGGGTGACACACCAAACCATAGCTTAAAGCGACGACTAAAAATCGACAGCTCCGCATACCCTAAACGCAGTGCTAAGTCGGTCATATTGATATGCTTTTTTTGTAATAGCCGCATTGCCTCTGACTTTCTTACTTCGTCCAACAATTGCCGATAACTAGTGTTATGCTCGGTTAATATGCGCTGCAGCTTTTTGGGGTGTAACCCTACACTTTTGGCGGTATTTTCTTTATTGCACTCACCGGTTGCTAGCAACATTTTCATCGCACTTTCTATTTGCAGCATTTCATCGGGGAGTTTATTAAGGCGTTGCAGCTCAAGTTGATCGGCTATTAGGGTGTCTAAAATGGCATCATTGAGCTGGGGTTTATAGGATAAAAATGCGCTTGAAAAGTAAATCGCATCAACATCACTGTTAAACTCAACCTCGCAATTAAGCACTTTATTAAATAATGGCCGCTGTTTCACCGCCACAGATTGCCGTAAACACACTTTATCAGCGCGCCATTTCGGGCCAACTAGTTCTTTTAATATTTTATTGACCAAACACACTGCCAACTGAGACTTTTGCTCAAACTCGTGTTTTTCGTCAGACAGTCGGACAAAACGGACCTCACAACTCGTTTGCCCAAATAAGGCAAGGTTGAGCAAAATGCCTTCGGCATGCAGGTATATGTATTTTTGAGCAACATTAAGGGCATCAAGAATCGTAGGTTGGCGCGACATGTAAGCACCAATTAAGCCCACAGTACTCATACTTTGTGATGCGCCAAGCTTTAAGCCAAAGCACGGTTCATCACACGCTTGGGCTGCAAGTTCAAGTAATTCAAGGTAATGAGCGTAAACAACAAAGCTGTCTGGGTCGCGTAGTTGTGCGGGTAAAATACCCGCTTTCTCCAACAAAGTAATAGGGTTTACACCATATTGCCTCACTAAATTCTCAAACCCAGCTAAACTAGAAGAGCGAATTAAACTTTCCAAGCAGTGTGCCTTTTGTCCTAAAGAGTCATTTCAGTGTCCTAAAAAGTCAAACCAACTGCAAGTGATTTATTTATGCTAGAACAAACTCTGACAAACAGAACATACAGATGAACATTGCAGCAAAACCGATAAACATCGACAACATTTTAATGGCCGACCTAGTCGCGCAGCGCAGACACGCTAAAGCAGCAGGTATTGAAAACTACCAGCAAAGACGTGAACACTTACTTGCGTTAAAAGCCATGATTACTGAGAACCAAGCACGTATTATCGAGGCCATTAATCAAGACTATGGGAATCGCTCTCGCCATGAAACCTTACTTGCCGAAATCATTAATGCCTGTGCAGATATCAATAGCACTTTAAAGCACCTTAAAAAGTGGATGAAAGTGCAAAAGCGACATGTTGATCACCGTATGTATTTAGGGGCAAAGAACCGAGTTATTCCCCAGCCGCTTGGTGTTGTAGGGTTAATTGTGCCGTGGAATTTCCCGATAAATTTAGCCTTTAGTCAATTAGCCGCAGCATTTGCAGCAGGTAATAAGGCGATGGTTAAAATGTCTGAAAACTCTCGGCATTTAAGCGCGCTTTTAGGCGAGCTAGTGGGCAATTATTTTAAGCCCGAAAAGCTGCAATTTTACTGTGAGACTGGTGAAGTAGGCATCGCCTTTTCAAAGCTTCCCTTTGATCATTTAATGTTCACAGGCTCAGGTGAAACCGGCAAAAAAGTGATGGCTGCAGCGGCGCAAAACCTAACGCCTGTAACCCTTGAGTTAGGAGGTAAATCTCCTGCTGTGATTGCTACTGATTACCCGATGCAAAAAGCTGTCGAGCGCATCATGTATGTAAAGCAAATGAACGCTGGGCAAATTTGTACCAATGTTGATTATGTATTTGTGCATCAGTCTCAACTAGCACTATTTATAGATACAGCAACTCGTTGGGCGAAGAAACATGTGCCAGATATCCAGAGCCAAGATTACACAGCCATTATTGATGACCGCGCATTTAAACGCCTTACAACCTGTATTGAAGAAGCCAAACAACTCGGCGCTGACGTTATTACGCTTAGCGACCAAGTTGCAGATGCCAACACTCGAAAACTGCCACTGACATTAATTTTAAACAGCAATGACAGTATGAGCATTGATACCCGCGAGACATTTGGACCTATTTTAATGGTAAAAACCTATCAAGACTCGCAGCAGGTCGTTGAGTATATTGCAGGACGAGATAGGCCTTTAGCGTTTTACCCTTTTAGCTACGACAGACAGCTTATTAACTTTTATATTGAGCAGGTGATGTCGGGTGGTGTAAGCGTTAACGATGCCCTTTTTCATGTCGGTCAGCACGACTTACCTTTTGGTGGCGTAGGTGCCAGTGGTATGGGGCATTACCATGGCTATGAAGGCTTTTTAACCTTTTCAAAATTACGTCCGGTGTTTTATCAAGCCAAGTTTTCGAGCGTGAAATTTTTAATGCCGCCTTACGGCAGGTTTGCCGATAAGCTTTTAGCCTTTTTAAGTAAATTAAATTCATAATAATAAACACCAACAGGTGATAATAATGCAGCAACACACATTTGATTTTGACCAAATTATTATAGGCTCTGGTTTTGGCGGCTCTGTGAGTGCGCTTCGCCTAAGCGAAAAAGGCAACCGAGTTTTAGTACTCGAAAAAGGCCTACGCCGCGACGATAAAGAATTTCCAAAGACCAACCTAGATATCAAAAATTATATGTGGCAGCCAGAAATTGGCCTAAAAGGCTGCATTCAATTTTCGTTTACCAGTAAAGTCACTGTACTGCATGGTGTGGGTGTGGGTGGTGGCTCACAAATTTATGCCAATGTGCACCTTATTCCTGATGATGAAGTGTTTCAATCTCCAGCGTGGACACGCATAAAATCAGACTGGAAAGAAAGCCTAATGCCCTACTATGGCCTTGCACAGCGCATGTTAGGCAGTGCCAAAAATACCTATACCAATGTTGCCGATCACACACTAAAAGAGATTGCAGAGCAGATGGGTCAAGGTGACTCATTTAAAACCGTGAACACTGGGGTACTTTTTGCAAAACCCGGCGAAGCCTATAACAAAGAGCTACCCGACCCATACTTTAATGGCGATGGTCCAAGGCGAAATACCTGCCATTACTGTGGTAGCTGCATGATTGGTTGTCGCCATAATGCCAAAAACACCTTGATGAAAAACTATCTTTACTTTGCCGAACGCAATGGCGTAGAAATAAGACCCAGCTCTGAAGTAATCAAAATCACCCCGCTCAATGCAGATGGTAGCGCCGGATACAAAATTAAGATTAAAGATACCAGTCATCGCAATAGCCATGTTTATACGCTAACAGCACGTGGCGTTGTGCTAAGCGCAGGGGTCATGGGCACCGTGCCTTTGCTTTTAAAAATGCGCGATAAAGACAAAACATTGCCCAATATTTCAGCTTGGCTAGGTCAGCAAATTCGCACTAATTCAGAAACCCTCACCACCGCGAACAACACCACTAAAAAAGTTGATGATGGTGTTGCGATCAGCTCATTTATTTCGGTCGACAAAGACACCAACATTGAAATTTGCCGCTTTAGGGAAGGCGCCGATGGCACATGGCTATATTTACCTTACGTTCCTATGGTGACTGGAAAAGGCCTCAAGCGTATTGCTAAGTTTTTAGTGAATACACTGCGCCATCCAATAAAAACAGCCAAAGTATTGCGGCCAAAAGGAAAAGCCAGCAGCTCAATTCTCTTTTTGGTGATGCAAAAATCCGAGGCGTTTATTCACCTTGAATGGCGACGTAAATGGTATCGATTATTTAAAAACGGCATTACTGCGGTGCAAAAAGACAATGACACGCCGCTTAGTGTTAGTTTTCCAAAAGCAGAAGAAGCAACCAAACTCTACGCCGAAAAACTCGGTGGCGTGCCAGGCTCTGCCTTATCTGAAGTGCTCTTTGGTGCCCCGATGACGGCGCATATAATGAGTGGAGTCGCCATGGGAACTGATGCCACTAACGGCGTAGTTGATAGCTCAGGAGAAGTGTTCGGCTATCAAAACTTGCGTGTTATTGACGGCTCAATCATACCGGGTAATTTAGGGGTAAACCCATCATTAACCATTACCGCATTGTCTGAATACGCAATGAGCCAAGTGCCGATATTCGATGCAGCCCGAGCAAGCAAGATAAAGCCAATACAATTTAGTGAACCACGCGTAGGCCTAGTATCAGCGCTTACTGGTTCTGGTGATTTAGCAAAATCGATTGCTGAAAAACAAAAAAGCCGTGCATAAAGCACGGCCTATTTTGATAAATAGCAATTAGATCACTGATAATTCTACAGCAATGTTACCGCGCGTTGCGTTTGAGTATGGGCATACTTCGTGCGCTTTATTAACAAGTGCAAGAGCGGTGTCTTTATCCAGATCACCCACCGATACCGCAAGCTTAACAGCAATACCAAAACCACCTTCAATAGGACCAATAGATACTTCAGAGTTAATGTGAGTATCTGCAGGTAATTTAACTTTTGCTTGGCCAGCCACTAACTTTAATGCACCGATAAAACAAGCCGCGTAACCTGCTGCAAATAATTGCTCAGGGTTTGTACCTTGACCATCATCACCACCTAACCCTTTAGGAGTTGATAGTGCCACATCTAAACGACCATCATCTGATTTTGCTGTGCCTTCACGGCCACCTGTTGCTGTTGCTTTTGCTGTGTATGCGACGCTTTGTAGTTCTTTCATGATTACTCTCCTAATTGAGTGAAAATATACTTTGCATGCAAAATATATTAGATCAGCTTTTTCGGGATTGCAAATACTTTGTATGCAAATTAAAATGCTCGTATTGAATTTTGAGGATCGAGTATGAAATACCCACAACTAAAATTAGATAACCAGCTATGCCATCGCTTATATATGGCATCGAATGGGATTGCCCGTGCGTATCGAGATTCTCTCAATCAATTAGACTTAACCTACCCGCAATACGTTGTGATGATGGCGCTGTGGGAAAAAGATCAGATCAGCATTGCTGAATTACTTGAAAAAACTGCCATTGATGGCGGTGCTATGACGCAAATTTTGAAAAAAATGAGCGATAAAGCATTGTTGTCGATCACCAAAGATAGCCAAGATAAACGCAAACGACTCGTGCAGCTCGAAGCCAAAGGCAAGGCGATGCAAGATCAAGCCGCTGAGATACCGTCGCAAATTCGTTGTCGCTTCCCAAGCATTAACGAACAACAAGCACTGCAGCTGATTGAGTTACTCGATTTAGTAAATAGTGACCTCAATTAACAAAAATTATTTGAAAGTGAATTTGGATAATACCAACTTGCTTAATAAAGTGGGCTTTTTGAGGCAAGAAAACCTCGTTGATAACAAGGCAAAAATTTCGTTATTTAGTTGTTCTAAATGAGAAATTTTTAACGCTGGTAGCGACAGGTTTGCTCCCTCAAAATGATTACGTATTATTGCGAGCTGGTATTTAAACCTCTTTTTAATATAATTCTATACGCTATAGTGTTCAAAACTCATCAAAACGGACACCATCATGAAAGCATTTGGATACACTACAGCAACCCCAACGTTATCGGACTCATCACTACAAGCGATTGAGTTACCTGCTCCCGTTGCTACAGGTCACGACATTCTTGTAGCCGTAGAAGCAATTTCAGTAAACCCTGTTGATACTAAAATTCGCGCCAATGTGTCACCAGACAATGGCTACAAAGTTATTGGCTGGGATGCCGTGGGAACCGTTAAAGCTGTTGGCGACAAAGTTTCGCTATTTAATGTCGGTGATCGTGTGTTTTATGCTGGCGACTTAACGCGCCAAGGCAGTAATGCTGAGCTGCAACTTGTTGATGAACGCATTGTCGGTCTTGCACCAACAAGCCTCAGCAATAGTGAAGCAGCCGCCCTGCCATTAACCAGTATTACGGCATGGGAGTTATTGTTTGACCGCTTACAGATTGAAAAGTCTCAAAACAATAAGCCAGCCTCTGTATTAGTGATAGGTGCCGCCGGTGGTGTAGGCTCAATTTTAGTGCAGCTTGCCAAACAGCTTACCAATTTAACGGTTGTTGGTACCGCCGCACGAGAAGAAAGCGCCAACTGGCTTAAAGACTTAGGTGTTGATCATGTGCTTGATCATAGCAAAAACCTTAACGAGCAACGTCTTGCGGCCGACTTAAATGAATTTGATTACGTAGTGAGCTTAACGCACACCGACCAACACCTTGATAGCATTATGGAAGTGATCAAGCCACAAGGTAAATTGGCACTGATCGACGACCCTACAAGCTTTGATATTTTAAAGTTAAAGCGTAAAAGTATTTCGTTGCATTGGGAGTTTATGTATACCCGCTCAATGTTCCAAACCGATGATATGATTGCCCAGCATCAGCTTCTTTCTGAGCTCTCGACCTTAGTTGATAACGGCACAATCAAAACAACATTGGGTGAGCATTTAGGTAAAATAAACGTAGCAAACCTTATTAAAGCCCATGGGATTTTAGAATCTCACAAAGCTCGCGGAAAGCTTGTGTTGGAGGGGTTTGAATAGCTAGCTGCGAGGGGAAAGTTAGCGAGAGTAAAGTTAGCGAGAGTAAAGTTTTGAGAAGCGAGGTGCGAGCATGTAGCAGCGATTTTACATCGCGTTTCATTCTCGTACCTTCCCTACCTCACCCATGTCGCGGCATAAAGCTGCTGCTACGAAAAACGAGATACGAGAGTAAAGAAGCGAGGGGCGAGAAGCGAGGGCGAGCATGTAGCAGCGATTTCACATCGCGTATTTCCTCGATCATTAATAAAAAAACGCATCATTAAAGTGCATTACTACGCTTGCCTTTCACTATTTTAGTGCCAGTTTTTGGGGACGCCCTTACCGCTGAATATTAACCAATTGATTTTTAATGCATTTAATTTTAATAAAGGTTTGGCACAGATCTTCCAATAGTGAGTATGAACTGGCACTAACAAGGAGACTAACGTGACTAACTTCTTTCACACTCTTTATCTACTTTGGCGATTAGACATCAGCACATGGCATATGCATGAAGCAAACGATCCGCATAATGTGGCTGATTTGGAGCGTCGCTATGTTAAATAATGACCCCGCATTTATTGAAGCGCTTAAAAAAATTTCGGTTCATCAACTAACAATCACTGAAGCGTCTGAGCAGTACGACATTCCTAAGCGTGTGTTATACAAAGCCGCACGACAGCAACAAGTTAAACAGAACAAACAAAAAGCGTATTTAATTGCCACTCAGAAGCGCCTTCAACAAAGTCTACGTAATGTAGAAATGGAGTTAGCTAGCTTCAGCTAAATAACTTCTGTATGGTTAAAATACACGCACAATAATGATGGATTAAGTATGCACGCAGTAGAAGTAAACTTTGATGGCTTAGTGGGGCCTACTCACAATTACGCGGGATTATCTTATGGCAATGTCGCTTCACTAAGTCACGCCTCTTCGCATTCCAACCCTAAAGAGGCCGTGCTTCAAGGCCTTGAAAAAATGAAAGCAATGCACGAATTAGGGCTAGAACAAGGTATTTTTGCACCTCATGCTCGCCCCGACATTAATGTGCTAAAGCGTTTAGGCTTCTCAGGCAGTGATAGCCAAATTATTGAAAAAGCATTTAAAGCAGATCCTATTTTACTGCGAGCTTGTTATAGTGCATCGGCCATGTGGACAGCCAATGCTGGCACTATCTCGCCTTCAGTCGATACGCTTGATGGCAAAGTGCACTTTACAGCTGCTAACTTAAATAACAAATTTCACCGCTCGCTAGAGCCCGTTACAACTACGGCTTTATTAAAAGCCATGTTTAACGATGAGCGTTACTTTAGCCATCATACGCACTTACCTGATCAAGGCTTTTTTGGTGATGAAGGCGCCGCAAACCATAATAGATTATGCGACAGCCATGCAGATACAGGGCTTGAGATCTTTGTTTATGGGGCAAGTAGCTTTAATAGCGCCTTACCAAAACCCGTTAAATTTCCTGCAAGACAATCTCTTGAAGCTTCGCAAGCAATTGCCCGTCTACATCAGCTAAAGCCAGAAAATCAGTTATTTATTCAACAAAATCCTGATGTGATAGACCAAGGTGTCTTCCATAACGATGTAATCGCTGTAGCCAATGGCAATGTACTTTTATGCCACGAACAAGCGTTTTTACATCAAGCTGATACGCTAAAACAGATTAAACAAGCTTACTTAGGTAACAAGCCACTCCATATTATTGAAGTGCCAACCAACAAAGTGAGCATTACTGATGCTGTAGGCAGCTATTTATTTAATAGCCAATTAATTACCTTAAGTGATGACAGCATGATGCTGGTTGCACCTAAAGAGTGTCAGCGTAATCAAGCTGTTCACGATTACATTCAAGAAATGATATTGGCAGATAACCCTGTTCAGCAAGTGCGCTTTTTTGACTTGCGCCAAAGCATGCAAAATGGCGGTGGCCCTGCTTGTTTACGCTTGCGTGTTGCACTCAATACTGACGAACTAGCCGCGGTCAATCCGGGTGTACGATTCAGCGAAGAAAAATATAACCAATTAGTGAGTTGGGCGAATAAGCATTACCGTGACTCGTTAAGTAGCGACGACTTTGCCGATCCAATGCTTTTAACCGAAAGCTACCAGGCACTTGATGAGTTAACCAACTTACTTAACTTAGGCTCTGTGTATCCATTTCAACAAGAATAAATAATGAAAATTAAAGCTGTACACTCTATTAAAGGGGTGTCTAAATCACTCAATAGTTTACTGATTGATAGCGTTGCCAGTGGCGCATCAATCGGCTTTATTGCCCCGCTATCATTACAGTCAGCACATGACTACTGGCAAGGAGTCGATGGGGATTTAGCAACGCCTTACCGTAGGCTTTATCTTGCCCTTGATGGTGATACGGTGATTGGCTCAGTGCAGCTTTCTTTGTGCGCTAAAGCCAATGGCACTCACCGCGGCGAGGTTGAAAAGCTCATGGTGCACAGCGAACATCAAGGTAAAGGAATAGCAAAACAATTGATGAATAGCCTAGAAACCGACGCCCGTATATTAGGGATTCAATTATTGGTACTTGATACCCGCCAAGGTGACACTGCTTCATATTTATATCGCAAACTCGATTATATTGAAGCTGGCACGATTCCTGGTTTTGCGAAAAGCTCATCCGGTGAATTTGACGCAACGGTGTATTTTTATAAGCAGGTCGCTTAGATCTGCTTTTTATAGCCAATTGATATAATCATAAAGTCGACTAATAAAAATCTTTAAACGTACTAAACTAGTACTGCGGATTTTTATTAGGAGCGATAAATGGCGCTATCAATACAGCAACGGGTACTCTTTCTAGCCCTACTTCCCCCCCTACTCATTGCAATTATGCTGACACTCTACAATTATGTGCAGTCAAAACACAGTGGTGCGCAAACCGTTGAAAGTTTTGCTACACAAATGGAAAACGACCGAAAAGCAGAAGTTAGTAACTATCAAAAAATTGCCATGAGTTCGATTGCTCATCTCATCGCACAAGATGATGGCTCTAATACTGAACAGCTACAAAACCAAGCAAAAAGCATTTTGCGTAATTTGCGTTTTGATGATGCTGGCGATACAGGCTATGTGTTTGTATATGATGTAAAAGGTGTCAACATTGCTCATGGCGTTAACGCCTCACTTGAGGGTAAAAACCTTTATGATTTTAAAGACCCTAATGGGGTTTATCTCATTCGAGAACTGATTGATGCTGCAAAGAACGGCGGTGGTTATGTTCAGTATTCTTGGAAAAATACCAATGGCAGTGTGAATCCTAAGCTCGGCTATGCCGCTTTAGTACCAAAATGGAATTGGGTGCTAGGAACCGGTTTTTGGATCAGTGGCCTTGAGCAACAAGTTGCAGTGACAGAGCAACGTGTTAATGAAGGTATCGATAATGCCTTTATAAACACCGTTATCGCTTCAATATTCGCAGTTGCAATTACCGCAGCGATTGCAGTGGTGGTATCGCGCAGTATTACTAGCCCTCTGCACACAACCGTACTAGCAATGAACGATATATCACAAGGTGATGGCGATTTAACCCAACGTTTAATGGTGAAACGAGACGATGAACTCGGCAAGCTTGGCAGTTCGTTTAACCGTTTTGCCGATGACGTTGGTAAGATGGTCATTGATATTCGCCAATCATCGCAATCGATGAATCAAGCGTCACACAAACTCAACGAGCTACTTGCCAATATGCACGCAGGT
>Ga0213837_1000859_pt1 | contig 21856 bp, 20 predicted proteins | sample SWPATP12_FD_160572 | JGI IMG/M metagenome (GOLD analysis project Ga0213837, IMG submission 160572) | Coastal seawater microbial communities from Marineland, Florida, United States - SWPA TP1 #2 | ecosystem: Environmental > Aquatic > Marine > Coastal | place: USA: Florida | collected 2016-08-06
TTTGCCAAATCTATTGCTAATACACTAAAGTTAGTCATGGTCTTCTCCATTTTGATTGTTGAGTTAACACTACAATCATGGCACATAGATGCCGATTATGGGTGGAGGAGACCATTACATCGAACGGGATTAACTTTCCGTTCGTGCTAAGCGCGTCTTTCTCTTGGTTCACTAATGAGACTATCCATCATTCGTGCTGAGCGCCCTTCGATAAACTCAGGATGATTGAGAATATAATCGAAGCATGAACGCACTCTTCAATAAACTCTGGATGAAAAGTATTTTTTTCACCCTTCGATACGTCGTTCATCCAAATCATGGCGAACGGGTGATTAGTACGGTACTTAATAAAATTAAATAGTCAGAAAGTAAAAAGCCCCGTGTGATAAATCACACAGGGCTTTTTCAAACTATGGAGTAATTTTAGAAAACTAAAATTACTTCTTAGCCAACTTCTCTTTGATACGTGCAGAACGACCTGAACGATCACGAAGATAGTAAAGCTTAGCTTGACGTACGTCACCGCGACGCTTGACTGTAATTGAGTCAACTAACGGGCTATGTGTCTGGAATACACGCTCAACACCTACACCGTTCGAAATTTTACGAACAGTGAAAGCAGAATGTAAGCCGCGGTTTTTAACAGCAATAACAACACCTTCAAATGCTTGAAGACGCTCTTTATCACCTTCTTTAACTTTTACTTGAACTACAACAGTATCACTTGGTGCGAATGCTGGTAGGTCTTTCTTCATTTGCTCTTGTTCGAGCTCTTTAATAATGTTACTCATATTTACCTTCTTCCTAGGATTCACAGTCAGTGGAATGTTGTTGCTTGATTGTTTCAAGCATCTTTTCCTGTTCTGCTGTCAGAGCTAGGTCAGTTAATAGTTCTGGTCTTCTAAGCCAAGTTCTTTCTAATGACTGAAACTGACGCCACTGTCTTATGTGTTCATGATTACCACTTAACAACACTTTGGGTACCGACTTACCGTCAAGTACTTCTGGTCTTGTATAGTGAGGACAATCAAGCAATCCATCAGAGAAAGAATCTTGCTCTGCAGATTGATTATGCCCTAGTACTCCAGGAACCATACGGGCTACCGCATCAATTACATTCATTGCTGGTAATTCACCACCACTTAAAATGTAATCGCCGACCGACCATTCTTCGTCTATATCAGACTCAATTAATCGCTCGTCTATTCCTTCATATCGTCCGGCTATAAAAATCAGACAATCGTCTTGTGCTAATTCGCAAACACCAGTTTGATCGAGTTTCCGTCCCTGAGGCGATAAATAAATGACCTTAGCTTTTCTGCCATCGTCTTCTGCGGCTTTTTTCGCAGCGCTAATGGCATCACGTAATGGCTGTACCATCATCAACATCCCCGGACCGCCGCCATAAGGACGGTCATCAACAGTGCGATGTCGATCATGCGTAAAGTCTCTTGGATTCCACTTATGAAATTCAATCAACCCACTACGTATTGCACGGCCTGTCACCCCATACTCAGTGATTGCATCAAACATTTCAGGGAATAAGCTAATAATCCCTATCCACATTTTACTGCCTGCCACGAGTTAAAAACCTGGATCCCAGTCAACACAAATTTGTTTATTTTCAATACTAACCGACAATACCACTTGTTCAAAAAGATAAGGAATTAACCGTTCTTTTTTACCAAAGGCATCATTACGATTAGCCTTAACAACGAGCACGTCATTCGCGCCAGTCTCCATAATGTCAGTGACTTCACCAAAGTTATAACCTTGATCATTCACAACTGCCATTCCAATTAAATCACGCCAGTAAAACTCACCTTCTGGTAATTCAGGTAAAGCTTCGCTGTCAACAAATATCTCTGAATTAACAATCCCTTGGGCTTGTTCTCTGTCGTCGATACCTGCAAATTTAACGATTAAGCCGTTGTTATGTTTACGCCAATCAGTTACTTCAACACGTTGTTCGTTATTCCCTAATTTTAACGACCAAGGGAAATAGTCTAAAATTGCTTCTGAGTCTTCTGTAAACGAATGAACCTTAAGCCAACCCTTAACACCATAGACAGAGCCTAATTTGCCCAGGATTACTTTTTCTTCTGTACTGCTCACATCAGCTCCCAAAAACTACTAGTTAATTAAGCAGCCGCTTGCGCGTCTTTAACTAACTTAGCCACACGATCAGATAATGCAGCACCTTGGCCAACCCAATGGTTAACGCGGTCTAGGTCTAAACGTAATTTTTCAGCTTGACCTTGTGCTGTAGGGTTGAAGAAACCTACTTTCTCGATGAAACGACCATCGCGAGAGTTACGGCTATCTGCAACAACAACCTGATAGAATGGACGCTTCTTAGCGCCACCACGAGCTAAACGAATGGTAACCATATCGCCCTCTATTTTATTAAGTTAAACGGATTTTCCAGACACTTCCTATCGCCTAAGCGACAGAAAAGCTCGCGTATTCTACGCTTTTCGCTCAAAAAATCAAGCTTTGCTTTGGATTAACCGACGCAAATCATCCGAAAATTAAATTACCACTTCCATTTTAGGATAGCTTTGAAGTTATGCGTAATTGTACATTGGACTATAGCATTTAAAATTTACGTCCTGTAGAAACAAAAAAAGCAACCTAAGTTGCTTTTTCTTTTCATTAAAATGATGATTTAACGGCCAAACATTCCGCCGCCCATTCCGCCTGGAGGTAGCATGCCTTTCATGCCACGCATCATTTTTTGTAAACCGCCTTTACCTGACATCTTCTTCATCATTTTCTGCATTTGCGTAAATTGCTTAAGCAGTTTATTTACATCTTGAATTTGCGTACCAGAACCTGCCGCTATTCTGCGTTTACGTGATCCTTTGATAATTTCAGGTCGCGCACGTTCTGCTGGTGTCATTGAATTAATGATGGCTTCCATGCGAACGGTAATTTTGTCATCCATTTGATCTTTGATCTTATCAGACATGTTGCCCATTCCAGGCAATTTATCCATTAAGCCCATCATGCCCCCCATGTTTTTCATTTGTACCAGCTGCTCACGGAAATCTTCTAAATCAAAGCCTTTACCGCTCTTTACTTTCTTAGCCAGTTTTTCCGCTTGCTTGCGATCAACCTTTTGTTCAACTTCTTCGATAAGTGACAGAACATCACCCATACCAAGAATACGAGACGCCACACGATCTGGGTGGAATGGTTCTAATGCTTCGATCTTCTCGCCAACCCCCATAAATTTGATTGGCTTACCGGTGATATGACGAATAGATAACGCAGCACCACCACGTGCGTCACCATCAGTTTTGGTTAAGATAACACCGGTTAATGGCAATGCATCATTGAACGCTTTAGCTGTATTTGCCGCATCTTGACCTGTCATGGCATCAACAGTAAATAGAGTTTCTACAGGGTTAATTGCACTATGTAATTCCTGAATTTCACCCATCATGTCTTCATCTACGTGCAAACGACCCGCAGTATCAACAATTAATACATCGAAGAAATTTTTCTTCGCGTGGTCGATTGCCGCATTGGCGATATCGATCGGCTTTTGTTTGATATCACTCGGGAAAAACTCAACGCCTACTTCACCAGCCAGTGTCTCTAGCTGTTTAATAGCAGCTGGACGATAAACATCGGCACTCACCACTAACACTTTTTTCTTTTCGCGCTCTTTTAAATATTTTGATAATTTGGCAACAGAGGTCGTTTTACCCGCACCTTGTAAGCCCGCCATTAATACAACCGCAGGTGGTGCAGCTTTAAGGTTAAGTGATTCGTTCACTTCCCCCATCGCATTTTCTAATTCAGTACGAACGATTTTTACGAATACCTGACCTGGCGTTAGACTTTTTGATACATCTTGCCCGACAGCGCTTTCTTTAACTTTGCTGATAAATTCACGCACCACAGGCAATGCAACATCTGCTTCTAGCAATGCCATACGCACTTCGCGCAAGGTATCTTTGATATTATCTTCAGTCAGTCTTCCGCGACCACTGATATTTTTAAGCGTTTTGGTTAAACGATCAGATAGATTCTCAAACATGAAACTCTCTTCGTATGGCAAAATTGAACAAAATAACGAAGTATTATACGCAGTCGATAAGCAAACGAGAATAGCAAATGCGTAATCAATGGCTATTTATCACTACAAATACGTTTAATTTATACTGCGTATTGGTGCGATTAATGAATATACGACCAACTAAATTGTGATATGCTGCTTTAAAGTAGTTTTGTTCAAGAGATAGTAGATGGCTGAACTATTCAGTAATTTCATTCAACTTTGCAACGAAGCAAGCCCATGGCTGCTACTAGGGCTTATAATAGCTGGATTGATGAAGTCATGGCTTCCTGCCAATATTCTTTCACGTCATTTAGGCCAAGGTAAAAAAGCGGTCGTAAAAGCTGCGTTAATTGGCGCGCCATTACCTCTTTGCTCCTGTGGCGTAATACCTGTTGCAACTGAATTAAGACGAAGTGGCGCATCTTCACCAGCAACCGCCTCCTTTCTGGTCGCAACGCCCGAAACCGGTGTCGATTCAGTGTCAGTTTCTTATGCGTTGTTAGGCCCTGTTATGGCAATTTATCGACCATTCGCCGCAATAATGTCGGCCATTATCACGGGCTTGTTAGTCGCCACAACAAAAGATCAAAACACGCAAGCGCAACAAGAGCAAAAAAGTTGCTGCCACGCCAATTCTCACAAACATACCAACGCATCAGCAAGTTTTGTCAATAAAACTGTCTCCGGATTAAAATATGCGGGTACACAACTTATAGACGATTTAATGGTATGGCTTATCATCGGTTTGGTATTCGCTACAGTAGTACGTACTTACATACCAAATGAGCTATTGCTCGAATATGGTAGTGGTTTGCCTGCGATGATATTAATGATCTTAATTTCTATCCCAATGTACATTTGTGCTACAGCTTCCACGCCAATTGCCGCAGGCTTTATTATGGCGGGTATTTCACCTGGAACAGCTTTAGTGTTTATGATGGCAGGTCCTGCTACTAATATTTCAACGCTTGGTGTCATAAAGTCCGAGATGGGAACGCCAGTGCTAATCCGCTATCTATTAGGTATTGCCCTCTGCTCTATTGGCTTTGGTCTACTACTAGATTGGTTGATGACAATCTGGCAAATCAATATCGTCCAACAGTTGCAGCACAGCCATGAGATACTACCAGCTTGGATCGGCATGACATCGACCCTGTTATTAACCTTTTTTGCCATTAAGCCAATGCGTCAGTATGTGATTAGAACGTGACATGGTAAATAAGTAAAATAACAAGGAAAAACTAGCGTAGACTAACGAATCTGATAGAATCGGCTTTTATCTTCTATCACCTTGAGAATTTGAAGATACATAGCTGTTCAATAATAGTAAAAATGCATGATAGGCACGTTCTTTACTTTTTGAGTACCGCATATAAACGAATTGTTCAGCAAACATAATGATTTTAGTTCTGACCTTTAACTTACGGAGCAGTTAGTGGATTTATCAAGCATTAGCGCACTTGTCGCATTTGTTAGCTATACAATTGCAACAACGCTGATTGTGGCAAGATTGTTTCATCCAGACGGACCAAACTTAATTAAAGTACTGGCTTTTGGCAGTTTAGCTATAGTGCTTCATTCATTATCAACAAGTAATTTTTTATATGACAGCGGCACAATCAACTTTGCACTACCCAATGTTGTTTCGCTTGTTAGTTTGGTCATTACATTCTCAGTAACCGTTATTGCGCTCAAATATAAAGTCAATTTGCTGTTGCCTGTAGTGTATGGCTTTGCAGGATTTTGGCAGTTAATAATGGCCTTAATACCACATAATAAACTTACTCCGCTGGTGACAGATAATCTCGCCTTATTTAGTCATGTAACTTTGGCGCTTATCGCTTATTGCGTGTTAATCATCGCGATGCTTTTCGCCTTCCAAGTAGCCTACATAAATATGAAGCTCAAAGAAAAGGCACTCTCAGCTGTTAGCCACTTACCGCCTTTAATGCAGGTAGAAGCTCAACTATTCATCATTTTGGCGGCTGGCACGATTTTATTATTCATTAGCCAACTAACTGGTGTATTTTTTCTTGAAGAGTTCTTTTCCAAAAGCAATGCACACAAAGCGTTTTTCTCGCTGTTTGCGTTGATCATTTATATTGCGATTTTGTGGGGGCATTACCATAAAGGGTGGCGTGGCCATCGTGTATTGTTTATGACAACTATTGCAACAGGATTACTGACACTGGCATATTTTGGCAGTAGATTCGTGAAAGAATTTTTAATCTTATAACATTTAAGGTATAACGATTAATCTGTGAACAATTTATGCGGTTGTTCATGCGTTTTTAACTAACATAGGACCCTTTTTTGGACAGCATCTCTACAGGCATGTTATTTGCCATACTTGGCATTCTCATACTAATTTCTGCATTTTTTTCTAGCTCTGAAACTGGCATGATGTCGATTAACCGCTATCGTCTACGCCACCTAGAAAAACAAAAACATGCAGGCGCACGTCGCGTAAGTCGATTACTCAATCGACCAGATAGACTAATCGGTTTGATTCTTATTGGTAACAACCTCGTTAATATCGCGGCTTCGGCGATTGCCACAATTATTGGCTTGCGTCTATTAGGTGATGTGGGCGTTTTGGCGGCAACTGTCATATTAACATTAGTGATCCTGATCTTCGCAGAAGTTACTCCTAAGACGCTTGCAGCTACGCATCCTGAAAAAATCGCTTTTCCAAGTTCACTAATTTTAACGCCTTTACTTAAACTGTTCTTCCCGTTCGTTGCAGCCGTTAACTACATTACTAATGGTCTACTTTGGCTAATAGGCGTGAGACATGGTAAAGGTGAACAACACGACTTGAGTACTGAGGAATTACGAACACTGGTTAATGAAGCAGGTGCTCTATTACCCGAGCGTGATCAAAACATGCTCGTAAGCATATTGGATCTTGATCGCGTTAAAGTAGAAGACATTATGATCCCACGTAGTGAATTAGTGGGTATCGATATCAACAACGATTGGAAAAAGATCCAAAAGCAGCTGACCCACTCAAATCACACGCGTGTACTTTTATACCGTGACAATATTGACGACGTTGTAGGCTACGTGCACGTGCGTGACGCCCTTAAATTAGTATCGAAAGGTCAATTTACCAAGGCCACCTTATTAAGAGCCGTGCGTGAGTTGTATTTTGTTCCAGAAGGTACACCGCTTAATGTTCAGTTATTGAAATTTCAACATGCCAAAGAACGATTAGGCTTAGTAGTTGATGAATACGGTGATATACAGGGGTTAGTGACTTTAGAAGATATACTCGAAGAAATTGTTGGCGACTTTACTACCACGATGGAAACACCACCAAGTGAGGAAGTCAATGTACAACCCGATGGCAGCTATTTAGTTGACGGCAGTGCTTCTGTACGTGATATCAATAAAGAAATGAACTGGGACTTTCCAACAGATGGCCCAAAAACGCTAAATGGCTTGATCTTAGAATACCTTGAAGACATTCCACAATCCAACTTAAGTGTACGCATTTCTGGCTATCCTGTGGAGATCGTTGACGTAACCGATAACATGATCAAAACAGTGCGTATCATGCCAGAATACTATATCGAAGAGGAAGATGAGTAATTTTTGTACACAAGGCATGAATAATATCCACAGATGCTTACTAAAATTTACTTAGCGCTTTATTCAATATCAAATAGTTGCAGATTCTAGCATTCATCAACAGCGACAATAATAATCTAACACGGTAATCTTGCCGACTTTCTCTTGATTTATTTATTGTCGCTTACTACAACCACCAGAACTTATCCCAGCCAAGCCAAGCGACAAATCCAAACGCATTTTGTATCACAAAGTTTGCTAGCCAACCCTTCCCATGTTTTCGTTTTAAATAGCTACAAGCACCATTATTAAAGGATTCAGTACACATTGCTCACTCAGTTCATTTACATGTTCTGAGAAAGTTTACAACACTAAAGCGAAAATCAATGGCTTACAAAACTAGGTTCAGATAAGTAAAAATAAACCTAATCTTTATCAACGCTGTCTCCAAAATGTGGAAACAAATTTGTCGCTCATTTTTGCAACGAAAACTTTTAATCCTTTTGGTGTTATTTTCTCCGCCAATTTTTAGACAATAATCGCACAATAAATTCACAACACTAGTTTAACCACAAACTTATACACAGGTAAGTATGGTTTGATCACATTTCCACATTTTCTGTGGATAACAAATTGGAGACCAATAAAATAACGCTTTTGTGATTTGCAAATGGTTTTTTTGCAAATTTATGAAGTTTTTTTAACAGCGATTGCCAGACCAATAAATTCGCAGCCTCGACAAAATTTATTAATAAAATTAGTTATTTTGGCAAGGTAAATGCAAATTGAATACAGATGAGGTGATGTGGATATATGCCATTTGATCGAAAAGGATCCTTAGATTAGTTCTACGACAAACTTCGCATATATGGTCATCAAAAGCTGGGTGAATTATGATTAATATGCCCTTTCGCTTATGCCTTGAAATGAGTAGCTTTCATTCAGATTGTCAGCTATATATAAAACTAGTAAAGACGTGGCTAATATGGGCTGTTAATTAGCCGTACATCGCTCCAATAGGAAAGTTGAATGACAAAGTTAGTATGCAGATTAATGTTAATGTTTGCCGTCGCATGCTCTTTACCATTAAAACTTGTATATGCTGAAACTGTCATAATTGCCGCTGAAAACGATTGGATCCCCTATGCCAGACAAGATGGCACAGGCTTAGCCAATGAAATTATAGTCGCAGCGTTCAAAAGTGTTGGCATTGAGGTTGTCTACGAGATTTATCCTTACGCGCGTGTTTTGCAAAATATTGAAGCGGGTACGCATATAGCAGGCTTTAATGTACCTCTCGATGCGCAGAGTAATAAAAAGTATATTTTGGGCAAGGAGAAGTTATTTGACGCCGTTTCAGCGTATTACCACAATAAAAATAAGCCTATCAAATCCCGTAATAGAAATGAATTGCCTATAGGCGTAACCATAGGTGTTGTTCGCGGTTACGGTTACGGTGATCATTATTTAGATATGGTTAAAACAAGTGTTATTTCAGAAGCAATTTCAGATTCAGAAGTAAGTAATTTAAAAAAGTTGGCGAATGGGAGAATTGACGGCACGATAATCTACAACAAGACTGCCAACATTTTGCTCAAACAGCTTGAATTGGAATCCGTTATTGATTTTGCCTTTATCAACGAGTCAACGCCTATTCATTTGGCGTTTTCGAGAACGCACCCCAAAGGCCAATATTACTCAGATAAATTTGATGAAGGTATGAGAATTATACGCGCCAATGGTGTTCATAAGGCCATATATGGGTCTTACTAGAGCGTGCAAAAATAAAAAAGCCAACAAAACATGTGCTGGCTTCATGGTGCTGAGTTTAAATCAAGCCTAATAAGCTTAACCGAAAATTAAACGCCACAACCAACTCTTGTTTAGGTCTGCTTCACAGCTTTTTAACTGGCTGCTGTATTGTCTTGCACGATTATCAACTTTACGTGACACCTTAACTAACCAAGGCTTTTTCTTGTAGGTCTTACGTTTAAAGCCTCCCCAACCTTCGTGGTAGTTCAAATATTGGTTATAGGCATCCCATTTAGATACTTTGTTGATCTTTTGAGTCTTGTAAATAAACCAACCCATAAAATCAATTGCATCATCGAAATCATCACGATCAGCGCCTGAGTTACCAGTTTCTCGAATGTAATCATCCCATGTCATGGTTTTGGCTTGGGAATAACCGTATGCGGAACTTACCCTACCCCACGGGATAAAACCTAACAAATAGTCTCTTGGAGGCAGAGCATCAGATCTAAAAGAACTTTCTTGATACATCATACTCATTGGAACATGAATAGGCACGCCCCAGCGCTCACGTGCGTCTTTAGCCGCAAAATACCAGTCTCGATGTTCTCTAAATATCTCACACAAGTTGTCAGGGTTCTTGGGAGGCGGCGTGGCACACCCAACCAACGACACCAACAGCACTGAAGCTACAATTACTTTTTTGTTCACAGCCATGAAGTAAATAACACCTACTACCTTGCAATCATATGCCACAATCTTACAATAACTGAAGCTGAATGCTATGTATTTCACATATTCCTTTACAGAAAACCGACAGAGACGTCTGTGATATCAGCTAGATTCGAGCACATAAATTAAGACTATTCATACTAAATAAAATTAATTTTCAATTTTTTTTATTTTTTCTGAACTTTTCTGAATTATGCTGTTCATATTAGGCATGACACATGATCATTGTGTTTTCCCTGAACAAGTTTTCTAGCACATTTTATTAAATGTGCTTTTTTTTGCTAAAAATTTGAACTTTTAGGTGATTAGATGTTCTGAATACTTGAAAGATTTATTTCCCTTAGTGTTTTTCATATATCGCGTGCAACCCACGCGATTTTTTTTGCCTGAAAATTTCCTCAATTTCCCTGAATTTAAAACGATAAGATTTTCCAACCAACATGTTTATAAATTTTTTAATTAATTTATTGAACCAATTCAAACTTGGTTAGTCCTAAGATATGAGAGGCATTTATTTCCCTTAGTGTTTCATGTTTTATTCGGCGCGTTTTAATAACGCGCTTTTTTTATGGGAAATTTTTCTTTAGAAATAAAGCAATTAAAAAAACATTAATTTTTTTGAACTTATTTTGAACTTTTCTGAATGTCGCTAGTCAAACCCTTCGAGAGCAAAAAACCTCCCTGGACTGCTTTCTTAGAACTATAGCGCGTTGCCCTAACGCGCTTTTTTTTGTCTTTAAGATAGTAACTAGAGACGAGCCTAGCGCCCGCTAATTGTGGGATTCACCAAAATAATCTGCAAGAAACTCATCAAACGACAATTTATCTGCCTGTTCAATCGCTTTTTGCTCACTTATCGATGTATCTGCTAACGAAGTGAAATAGCTCTCATCAAAAAATTGATAAGGTTTATTTAATAATTTTTGTCTATATAACGCAGCACTTTCCAATGCCAATTGTGTCATGCTTAGTCCTTGGTTAACCAAACAATCTAGAATTATTGCGGATGGCGTCTGCTCAGGATTTCTTATTTTGTTCAATTCTTCATTCAGTGCTAACTGGTAACGATCATCGCCATAGCTCTTATCTAACATTAAAGCGACGTCACGCATTTCCGTAAATATTTCTTCTCCCCATGACTTAACTGACTTGGCGACGCCATCATCATCGAGTAACAATTCGGGATCTCTACCACGTACCACCACTTCATTCATATTGTTTTCAGTGATTTTTTGCTGTTCACAAGATAGTGGTGCGCTTTCTTTTAGCGCACAGTATGTCAGGAACACATCTAAAAAATGTACTTGCTGTAAAGATATCCCCGTTTCACAAAATGGGTTTACATCCAACGCACGTACTTCAATATACTCAACACCACGCTTTAATAAAGCCTCTGATGGCTTTTCACCTGATTTTGCCACTTGTTTAGGTCGAATAGGTGCATAGAGTTCATTTTCAATTTGCAAAATGTTGTCATTAAGCTGTTTATATTCACCATTTACTTTAACACCGATTTTTTCAAAGCGATCTGATTTGATATTAATTGCTTCTTTGACGCCATTAACGTATTCATTTAAATCGTTGTAGCAAATATGCAACGACGATTGTTCACTGTTGGTATAACCTAAGTCGCTCATTCTGAGAGAAGTCGCATGTTCCAAATACATATAACCTTTTGCAGACTTCTTAAACGGTAAGTTGGTTTGTTTGCCTTGTAGAAATGACGGACACAAAGCAGGTGAACTACCGTATAAATAAGGGATAAGCCAACAAAAGCGTTTGTAATTGCGAATCACCCCAAAGTACTGCGACGACACGTAGTCACTTAATGTCGTGTTGTTTTCATCGAGCGTTTGCTTCGCTTGCCAAAATGCCAATGGAAACGAAAAATTAAAATGGATACCAGCAATGACTTGCATCATGCTCCCATATCTATTCTTTAGGCCTTGTCGATATGTCGTTTTCATCCGGCCAATATTTGATTCACCATAATACGCCAGTTGCACTTTCTTATCGTCACTCACAAAGCACGGCATGCTTAATGGCCAAAGTAATTCACCATCAATTTGACTTAGGGTGAATTTTTGAATATCCGTAAGCTGATTTAGCGTTTCTTCGGCATTGCGACTAACTGGCGTAATAAATTCCAGCAGAGACTCAGCATAATCGGTAGTGATGTTGTCATGTGTTAATGCAGAGCCTAAACTACGGTAATGAGCCGCCTGCGATAACTTTCCTTCTGGGAGCACACGCAATGCTTCTCGTTCGATGCCCCTGCCAATTTGATTTAGCGTTGAATTAAGATTTTCTTGAGAAAAAGCGCTGATATACTGATTAAATTTAAGAGTCAAAATATTCCCTTCGGCAACGAGTGCGTGTTATGTCATGTATGTATGGCTTTTCATGCACATTTCAATAGTGCACAAGACCAAATTGTCATATTAATATCAATCCGTATAAAGAATATCTCATACGGATAGCCTTGACGATTTGCCTTCTTTTTAGCGCGGTAATATCGCGACTGTTAGCTTGCCACTCCAAAGATAAATGAAAAGACCGCAAAGCACACGATTTACTTACAATAACTTTGTTAAATAATATTTACGCATGATTTGACCAATGAACAGTTCAAATGAAACAAAATAGAGGTTTACTATTTCTAATCGTTACTAGTTACGGTAAAGTCACAGAAAATAAGAATAATTAGGTATATTATGCAAGACAGCGCGCTATCTCTCATTCCTCCTATCATTGCAATCATCATCGCCATATGGCGAAAAAACGCGCTACTCGCTTTATTTGTCGGTTTGCTGACTTGTACCATTATGATTGAAAACGGCGCACTATTTTCAGGGATTAGCCGCTCAGGGGGTCAGCTGCTAGAGGTTTTTGCATCAACCGGTAATGTCTATATCGTTAGCTTTAGTTTAATGATTGGCGCCTTAGTTACCTTAATGAATCAATCAGGTGGCGTTAATGGCTTTATTCAATTTCTAGCACAACGTAATGTCGTTAAAAATTCTCGGCAAGCGGCGTTGCTACCAACACTCGTGGGTACAAGTATCTTCACTGACACAAATCTCAGTATGTTCACGGCAGGCACGGCTTCGCAACAGTTGTTTGACAGTCACAAGCTTAGTCGAGCACGACTCGCATATTTGATTGATTCAACATGTGCCCCCATCAGTATTCTCTTTTTGATAAATGGCTGGGGTGCATACGTATTGGGCTTATTGGACGGATTCGACTTTTCCGACCCAGTTGGCATTTTAATTGGCACGATTGGTTATAATTTCTACGCTATTATTGCCGTGGCACTCGCCTACTACACTGCATATAGCGGCAGAGTATTTGGTCCAATGAAGAGCGCTGAATCAGCATTTTCTACCGAAACAACTGACAAGGTGGAAGTCGTAGCGCCTGCATACGTTATGTGGCTGCCACTATTATGTTTGCTTGGTATAACGCTAATGCTTCTCTGGGTAACAGGTGAAGGTGACATGCGCCGAGGATCAGGTTCATTTTCTGTATTTTGGGCGATAACCAGTGCGTTGCTCATCTTAATTTCACTCATACTTAGCCATCGTTTATTAACCTTTACCCAAGTAATATTGTTTTCATTGAAGGGCATTCGTTATATGGCACCCGCCATCGCGATTTTGGTGTTGTCATTTGCCTTTGGTGACGCCATCAAACTATTAGGCACAGGCACGTATGTCAGTCAATTATTAACCGTAGAGTTTCCCCAACTACTCATAGCACCAATACTATTTGTAGTAGCCGGTGTTATGGCGTTTGCTACTGGCACTTCATGGGGGACGTTTGCTATTTTGATCCCCATTGCTGTACCTATTGCCCAGCAAACCGGTATGCCTATCGAGTTTCTAGTAGCAGCAGTGTTGGGTGGCGGTATTTTTGGCGACCACGCCTCACCTATTTCTGATACGACTGTTGTTGCTTCGATTGCTAGTGGTTGTGACCACTTTGAGCATGTTAAGACGCAATTGCCTTACGCTTTGATCGGTGGGTTAGCAACTATCATTTTATATATTCTTGTTGGCATGGCACTGTAATGTCGAACGCATTTAGTATTGTCTTTCAACATCAAGATTTTCTGATTATCAACAAATCGGCAGATATCAACTTTCATGATGAAGATGACAAAGGAGCAGGATTATTTTCACAAATAAAACAACAGTTCCCAGCACAAGAACTGTTTCCTGTACATCGATTAGATAAAATGACATCAGGATTACTTGTTGTAGCGAGATCGCTTAGTTGTGCTCAGCAATTTCAGCAATTATTTGCACAGCGGCACATTGAGAAATATTACCTAGCGCTTAGTGATTTAAAACCCAAAAAGAAGCAGGGCCTTATCATTGGCGATATGGCCAAGAGTCGTCGTGGAACATGGAAGTTATTACGTACTAAAGACAACCCGGCAATCACCCAATTTTTTAGCTATGCGCTTGGCAATAAGACGCGGCTCTTTTGTTTGAAGCCACATAGCGGAAAAACACATCAGATCCGAGTAGCAATGGCAAGTATTGGTGCACCTATCATAGGTGATAACTATTACTACACCAAACCATCGACAGCGAAGCAACATGCTAATAATGAACAAGTCGCCGACCGTGGCTACTTGCACGCGTACTGTCTTAAGTTCAGTTATCAGAGCGAAGAATTTGCATTTCGCTCAACTCCGACAACAGGGCAGTTATTTTTAACACCAGAATGCCAACTACAATTCGCTGAACTCGAAGACCCAGCTACATTGCCTTGGCCTAACGTGCCGCAATACAATACTCGCCATAAAGAATCGTAATACCAACTCACTATTGGGTTAGTAAGCCTATTTCACTTTGAAAGAAGTTTAAGAATGTGCGCGTTTTAGCTGGTAACATTCTATGTTGATACATCACTGACAATTGTAGTGCGACTGGCGGCGTGTTTAACGGCAGCTCAACGACTTGATCATAAGCTCGATTATCCCGCACAACATATTCGGGAAGTTTTGCGATCGCCATATTGCTCAATACGGTCGTTAACTGCATTTCGGGGCTCGAAAAGCAATATTTGTTGTTCACTGAAATTTGTACCGATTGGTGCTTACCACGAAACAACCATTGTTCTTGTCGGTGTTCTCCTACCGTTTCCGCATTAATTAATTCGTCAATCTCCCGTACGCAACAGTACTTGCTATTGGGATGGACATAAATTGCTTGTGGAAAGCTCATCAAAGTTTTTGCAATGTAATCTGTAGGCGGTAGAGATTGTTCATGTAGCATAAACATCAGATCTACATCATCGTCGATGTAGTCTCTATTTTCGCTATATTGAGTACACTTTAGTTCAATTTCGGGATATTGCTGAATAAACTTCATCACCAAAGTGGATATGCGCTGGTTGAAAAATTCAATCGGAAACAAAACATTCACCGATCCCTTAGGCACCGCCATGTAATCTGCAATTAGATGTTCCGCCTGCGATAATGCATGCACGGGATCTTGAACAGCCTTAAAGAGTATTTCACCAGCTTGCGTGAGGTTGAGGCGTCGTGTAGTGCGTTGAATTAGTGGCGTGCCGAGGTTCGTCTCTAATTCTGCCAATCGCCGACTTAACTTAGATTTAGGCAAGCTCAGTTTATTCGCTGCCGCAGTAAGTGAGCCCAGCTCAACAATCACAGTGAACATAGCCAAATTATCTAAATTCAAAACTTTGTCTCATATATAGAACAATAAATCCTATTAAACCCATCTAATCAACAATGTCAACTTTAGATAGGATACACACATTAGTTTTTTAGTGTACAAATAGGAGCCAACATGAGCTTGAAAGAACTCAACGCTAGCGAATTAGACCAATACATTGCTGATACAAAAGGTAAACTGCTTGTCGACTTTTACGCGCCGTGGTGTGCACCATGTCGAATGATTGCACCGCTATTGGAGCAATTGCAGGTAGACGATGAACAAATAACAGTTGTAAAAGTAAATACCGATGAAGCGCCTGAAATGCTTTCTCGCTATGGTTTTCGCGGTATCCCCGCTTTGCTACTTTTTGAGAACAGTGAAATTCAGGCCTCGAAAGTAGGTGCACTGTCAATGAATCAATTAAAGGACTTTGTAAACAGTTAAGTAAATTTGTTAAAGCAAAATGATTGCAAATTGGCGAGTAACACGTTCACACTGAATGTGAAGCAATCGATAGGTTCGGCTGTACAAATTGCTGCGGAATACCTTTCGGTTGCTCTTACCTCACACTCAGAGTGAACAGATGAATTTACATTTCGTCAGCGCTTACAACGAATGTAGGAACACGATCGCTATCGCTGTTGGACATATAAACTTGGTATACCAAGGCCATATTTTCCAGAAAAGACTATGCTCTACTGCCTCATTGCCATTTTTAATTTCTGTCAAAATTTCACTGCGATGCCAAATCCAGCCAACAAAAATACAACACAACATAGCGATAATTGGCTGGCCGTATTGCGTTGCTAAAATCGCTACGAAATCAAGCATCACACCAATATTTGAAATAATCGCTAAACTAATGACAAAGATAATAATACCAATCAGCGTTGTTGCTTTTTCACGTGCCATATTGTGGCGTTCTACAACAAAAGATACAGGCCCTTCAAGCATTGAAATTGAAGAGGTCAGCGCCGCTACCGACATCAACACGAAGAAAGCAAACGCTACAAATAGACCGATTCCGCCCATCGAATCAAACAAGGCTGGCAGTACAGTAAATACCAAACTTGAGCCTGAAATTAAGCTTCCATCTTCTGCAAAAATCATAACTCCTTGTGCTTGTGCGACATACATCGCAGGGATAATCAACAAACCAGCAAGGAATGCGATTGATACATCAATTAACGTAACTTGCGCACCTAACGTAACAAGATTTTCTTTTTTAGAAATATAGGAACCATAAATCACCATGACGCTGGTACCTAGAGACAGTGAAAAGAACGCCTGACCTAAAGCACTAATTAATAAATCCGGTTCTAATACGCGTGAAATGTCAGGATTGAGATACGCGTCAAGGCCTTCAGCAGCACCTTCCATCGTCATCACATAACCAATTAATACGATAAGCAAACCTATCAGTAATGGCATCAAACGCTTAGACCATTTCTCAATACCCTGCTCAACACCACTTCGAATGATATAGATCGTCAAGAACATGAAAACAGCTGTGAACAACACATTACGAATAGTTGACTGTCCAATTACCCACTCTGCTGCACCAGTTGCGCCAACAACACTCAAGACAGGTTCAACAGCATACGACATCATCCAACCCGCAATAATGCCGTAAAAGCTTAAGATGAGTGAAGCACAGATGATGCCGCCAAAGCCTACAAGAAAGCCAAATCGCTTCTGCCCATTGGTACGAGACATTTTTTGTAGAGATGTCACCGCATTAGCCTGACCATAGCGACCAATCAATAGTTCGGCCATAAACGCAGGGTAAGCCAGTGAAAATGCTAAAAACAAGTAAACCAGTACAAAAGCTGCACCACCGTTACTGGCAGTTTGTGTTGGGAACCCCCAAATGTTACCTAATCCTACCGCTGAACCCGCGGCAGCCATGATAAATCCGATACGAGAGCTAAACTCTCCTCTTGACACGCTCATTAATTCTCATCTTTATTATTATAAAAAAACACCTTAATTTACTTAAAACCTCGGCAAATTAACAGAGGGGAGTTTCGTTTTCAGTGAATTAAAAATTGGATTATGAGAATAACTGTAAACACAAGTTGCGCTATAAGTTTACCAAGTGCAGCCATGCATTTTGGAAACAACGTCCACTGGTTAGCTATTTAATATCATGTAAGGCAAAAAAACCGCCATATTCGGCGGTTTATTCGATGTGCGTTACTACTTATATCAAGTGAATAACTACTTAATCTCTGAAGTTGGTGAACTGAAACGATTGCTCTAGTTCAGCATCTTTTACTAAACGCATCACGGCTTGTAAATCATCGCGCTTTTTGCCAGTAACACGTACTTGTTCGCCTTGAATCGAAGCTTGTACTTTCAGCTTGCTATCTTTGATCAGCTTAATAATTTTCTTAGCCACAGGCTGTTCAATGCCTTCTTTAAAAGAAGCATGCACTGTCACCGTTTTGCCTGAATGATCTGGATCGCCAACGGTCATTGCCTTGGCGTCGATTTTACGTTTAGTTAATTGCGAACGTAACATGTCAACTAACTGCTTAACTTGAAAGTCACCTTCCGCTTTAATAATAACGTTTGGCTTTTTCCACTCAAAACTTGCTTCAACACCTCTGAAGTCAAAACGAGTATCTAGTTCACGGCTCGCATTTTCTGCGGCATTCCGTACTTCTTCAATATTAATTTCTGAAACGATATCCATTGAAGGCATATTATTTTTTCCTATCTCGTCTTAATAATTTTTCGCATCATAGCAAAAAGGGCGCAAATGAAAAACCATAGCGTCAAATCACGCATTCTTAAGCCTAGAGTTTAAGGCATTAACCATGTAACATAATGACAATTTTTTAAAACCACCATCACTCATGAGAAGCCGTAATCACCTACTCTTATTGCTAATCCTATTATCTGCCTTACTGATTGCCTTATTTGTATCTGGTGATTTACGAAAGCTGTTTTTTAGAAGCCCGCAAATAGATACCATTGGCCATTTTTTTGGTTTTTTCTTTTTATCTTGGCTATTACATAGCGGACTTAAATTTCCATTAATCCCTCTAAGCATCGCCTTAGTCGTTTATGCGGGATTGACCGAAATCGGGCAGTGGTACTTAGGTTTTCGAAATGCTGAACTATCAGATTTTGTCGCAGATGTGATCGGTATTACAGCGTTCGTGCTATTTCGCTGGATTTTATTGATGGTAAGACACTCAAAGCCACTGTGAAGACACTGATTGTAGGACAAGGTGCTATCGGATTACTCTGGTACAGCCACTTTAAAATCAACAAACGGCAAGATGTTCAGTTATTGGCATCGCCAAGTTTTTATACGCGTGGCCGTCAGCAAATGAATCACACAGTTGATTTTGAAAACATTCAACGCTCACATATTCCGTTAGCACTTGATTTAGCAACACCGGAATTTATCAAGCAATGTGACATTGTCATTGTTTGTGTTAAAGCATTTCAATTAGCAGCCGCAATCACCTCACTAGCACCTAGCCTACCTGAAAAGGCAATCGTGGTGCTTTGCCATAACGGTATGATTGCAGATGCTGACATCGCTCGAATTTTTAACGAGCGCCAACGAGTAATTAGCATGTTGCTTACCCATGGCAGCAAAAAAGAAAGTACACTTGCAGTAACTCATACCGGGCTAGGTAAAACAGACATTGGCTTATTACGAGGTGAATTATCGCCTGCTGAACAGCAAACACTCTTGAGCCACCTATCAGCCGCTTTCCCCCCCGTTTATTGGCACAAAAACATTACGACAATGCGATGGCAGAAACTTGCGATAAATTGTGTGATAAATCCGATTTGTGCAATCAACAATAGTCAAAATAAGGTGGTACTTGAGCAAGTTCATCAAGAAAGCATTGACGCGATATTGCATGAGATAATTGCCATTGCCACGCGACATCAGATATCGCTCGATTTTGAGCAACTAAAAAATACGGTGTTAAATGTTGCTAAGCTGACAGGAGAAAATGTTTGTTCTACGTTAGCGGATATTAGGGCGGGTAAACCTAGCGAAATTGATTATCTAAACGGCTTTATTCATGCTGAAGGCCAAAGATTTAATATTGCCACACCGATGAACACGTCAATGTGGCAACAAGTGACTGAGCTGAGTACAAAATAACCCCTGCTCAGCCAGAATCAGTTAAGGGCGATAGACCTTAACGTTTTTAAAGCCGTTATCGATAAGATACAAAGCCTGTAACTTACTCATCACGCCTTGATCGCAATACAGGAAATATTCTTTTGACTGATCTAAGTCACCAAAGTGGGTAGCCAGTTTATAAAACGGTAAGTGCGTGACTTCAACACCGTCAATTTCTAGAGGGTTTTCGTCTTCTTCTTCCGGACTACGAATGTCCAGTACAATTGCACCTTGGTCGATGTCTGCGACCATTTCTACCGCATGTATTTCTTCTTCTGACTCTTCGCCAATATCGCGAATATCAAAAACGCGCGTTTCTTCAACAACTTTGTCGAGAATAGCAAAATCAAAATTGGCTTCTTCTGCTTCAACTTTTGAAAGAACTGCTTTTACGGTAGGTTTTTTGCTGATCACACCACAGTATTCAGGGATTGTTTTGGCAAAATCTTCTGTACCAATATCACGTGCGATATCAATAATGTCTTGCTTGTCGTAGGCAGCCAGCGGACGTAAAATCAAAGTGTCAGTTACACGGTCAATCACGTTCAAGTTGGTTAATGTCTGACTAGACACTTGCCCTAAACTTTCACCCGTTACCAGCGATTGAATACCACGTTTCTCAGCAATTTGAGCTGCTGCACGCATCATCATACGTTTAAGCACAACGCCCATTTGACCATTTTCGATTTTTTCTAAGATTTCAGCGACTACAGGCTCAAAGTCTACCGCATAAAATTTAACGCGATGAGAAGCACCAAACTTGTTCCATAAGTAGTAACTTACCTGCTTTACACCGACTTCATGTGCGCTACCGCCTAGATTAAAGAAACAGTAATGTGTTCTCGCGCCTTTCTTGATCATCTGATAACTGGCAACGCCAGAATCAAATCCGCCCGACATTAAAGATAAAACATCTTCCTGTGTGGCGATTGGGAAACCACCTAACCCCTTGTGGCGTTCAGTAATAATGAACACCTGATTGTTTTTAATTTCAAGATGAACAGTCACATCAGGCTTACGCAGTTGAACGCGCGCACTCTCAACATTTTGATTAAGTCCACCGCCAACATATTGTTCAATTTCGAGTGACGTAAATTCATGCTTACCTTTACGCTTTACACGTACACAAAACGACTTGTTCTCGATAGTTTTCGCATGTACTGCTAATGTTTTCTCGAAAATGTCATGTAAATCGGTAAACTCGAATTGCTGCACTTCTAAAAACATGGGCACACCAGGGATATACTTTAATGTTTCGATCAGTGCTAAGCGATTTTTAGGATCTTCATTTTTGGTATTTACTTCAATGCTGTCCCAGTTAACTTGCGTCGTTACTTGCTCGTCAACACGACGTAATACGTTTTTTACATTCGATTCCAAGATCTTGGTAAAACGCTTTCTGACGGGGCGGCTTTTGATGGTAATTTCCGCCTGTAACTTCACTATAAATCTCATAGACAATAAACCCTAAAACAATGTGGCGCGGATTATACACAGATCTCAAGCACAATGGTATGCGTAAGCAAAATTCGTATCAGGGGTCAGAGTTAAGTAAACATGCTCCATTTCTTGAATTCAAATCAAGATAAGCTGTTTATTGACTCTGACCCCGTATGTCTTAGGTAGAGGGTGTGCGTGACTTGATTTTCCATTCGTACACAGAGAGCGCCCTTCGATAAACTCAGGATGAGCGAATTTAGTCGCCCTTCGATACGTCGTTCCTCCTACTCAGGACGTACGCGGATTAACTTCCGTTCGATGTAATGGTCTCCTCCACCCATAATCGGCATCTATGTGCCATGATTGTAGTGTTAACTCAACAATCAAAATGGAGAAGACCATGACTAACTTTAGTGTATTAGCAATAGATTTGGCAAA